>ENA-ORCO01000108-ORCO01000108.1-marine-metagenome-genome-assembly--contig:-NODE-108-length-63916-cov-29.133398_pt1 | contig 63916 bp, 76 predicted proteins | sample MGYA00248633_ERZ508508 | MGnify/ENA primary metagenome ERZ508508 (study PRJEB26179, sample SAMN06268845) | marine metagenome | isolation source: A23 P1 aerobic enrichment on pine of planktonic cells...
CTCGCCAATGAGGCCGAAGCGGGCCAACAGCAACCCGACGGCCAGTATCGCCAATCGGAAGGGGTTCGGAACGCGGGCCAACGTGTTTGTACTGACTGGTCAGTCAGCCAAATGTCTTCGGAATCGAGACGGGAGGGAGGAACCGTTGGAGAACACTTTCGCGGGCGGCTACCGACCGGAAAACCGGTCGGTCAGCCCCGAGAGCCGTTCCTCGATGGCGCCGATTTCCCCGCGACGACGGCGGTACTCCATCGTCAGGCGGTAGGCGGCAAGGTATGCGATGACGGTGAAAATCACCGCGAGAATGACGTTCCCCGTCACCAGTCGGACGACCACCTCGGGGGCCGCCGACAGCGACACCTCTTGGACGGTCATGGATTCGACGGGGCCGAGCAGTTTCGAACCGAGCCAGAAACTCGACCCGTAGACGCCCCACTTCGCGACGGGGTTGAGAACGAGTACGGAGGCAAACAGCGCGATACGGGAGACGTTTGCGAAGAGATACGCGATGATGAAGAACATGAGGACGCCGGTTCCGAGCGTCGGCAAGGCGGTGATGAACACGCCGATGGCGAAACTGTAGGCGACCTGGTTGGGGGTGTGTTCCTCCGTAAGCGCGTCGTGGAGTTCCTCACGGACGCGCTGGACGTATCGCTGGAGTCGGCGCCGCAATCCTCCCATTGCCATCTCCTTTCGGCTATATGGAAAAGAAGCTATCGACTACTTCGACCCTCGCGACCCCCGTCAGCCCTGCTCGATGTCGAGGCGCAGGCGATAGGTCTCGCCGTCGCGGCGGGCGTCGGCCGCGACCGGCTCGGTCCGCCCGTCGAGGTCGACGCCGGTGTGGGATTCGAGGCGCTCGCCGACCGCACGGAGGCCATCCGACGGCCCCGTCTCGTCGGGTTGCGGCGTCCACGCGACGCAGCGTTCGACGTACTCGCCGTCGATGGCGGCGTCGAGTACCGCGTTCGCGGCCGTCGAGAGTCCCTCCGGGTCGAGGACGAGCGGCTCCGCGGCGGGTTCCGCCGGCGACAGCGACAGCCGAAACGTCGCCCCCGAACAGCTCCGGCCGGGGGCGTCCAGACAGCCCGCGACGCCGAACACCGTTCCGAGTGCCGCCGTTTCGAGGAGCCCTCGGCGCGTCGGTGCTGTCGGTGCCATGTCCGATATCGTGGGGTCGTCTCGAAGTGCCTTGCGGTCGAGAGAACCAACATCTATGCACTCGGGGGTCGGACCGACGCGTATGGACCCAGTGTACACCTTCGTCGGCGGCGGTGACCCGGCGACGACCGTCCACGTCGCTCGGCTGTTGGCCTACGGCTCTATCGGGGTTGCGGCCGCGATACTGCTCGGTTACCTCGTCACGTACGTCCGGGACGTACTCGCCGAGGGGTTCGATTACGAATGGGGGTATCTCGCGGTCGGCATCGGCGCCGCCGTCGTCTACGGCGTCTCCGGTATCGCCGCCGAACTAACCGACCTCCCGTGGCTCGATGCCTTCACCGAGGGGGCCGTGCTGTTTTTCATCCTCTTCGTCGCGTTGGGCATCCGCGCGATGTACCTCGCCGAGCGGACGGCGGACGGAGCGTCGCGACTACTCCCGACGTGGGTCGACTTCCTCGTCGTCGGCGTCTTCGTCGTCGCGTGGTGGGCCGGCTTCCTCCTCGACGGCGAGTGGACGCGCCCGGTCGTCGCCGTCGGCTGGGTCGGCGCGTCGGTCTGGGCGATGCTGTACGCCGTCCAGACCGTCCGCCGATACGAGGGGACGACGCTGTCGGCGCTGACGCGACACCTGCTCCCGTCCATCGTCTGTGTCGTCGCCATCGTGATGACGGACCTCCTGTCCAGCGTCGCGCCGCTTGATGCGGGCGCCGTCGACGCGCTGTGGCTCGTCGGTACCGTCCTCGTCGCGGCGTTCCTCTTCGACACCGCGGTCACCATTCGCCAGCAGGAAGGCGAAGTCGAGCGGATGTACGACCGGACGACGTGGCGGCAACAGTCCGTCGAATAGCGCCCGCCGTACCGGAGCCGAAGGCACTTTTCGGACCCGTCCCCAACGGACCGTATGACCAACCAGACGCGTCGCCGGTTCCTCGCCGGGGCCGCCGGCGTGGCCGCGGGGCTTGCGGGCTGTTCGAGCGGGCGGCGGTCGCCGCCCGACCCGGTCACCCCTTCGGGAGCCGAATCGGACCGCGACTCGCCGTACACCGCCGTCTACGACGCCACCATCGAGTCGGTCGCCTTCGTCGGGACCGCCGGCGGTGGCGGGGGTTCGGGCTTCGTCTACGACGACTACGTCGTCACGAACCAACACGTCGTCGGCGATGCCGACACCGTCGACGTTCGCTTCGAACGCGGCGAGTGGCGGGAGGCCGGCGTCACCGCCACCGACGTGTACGCCGACCTCGCCGTCCTGTCGACGGATATCCCCGACTACGCGCGGCCGCTGTCGCTCGTCGACAGCGTGCCGCCGGTCGGCACGGAGGTGCTCGCGTTGGGCAGTCCCTTCGGCCTCGAATCCTCCGTCTCGACGGGCATCATCAGCGGCAAGAACCGCTCGCTTTCGAGCCCCTCCGGGTTTGCGATTCCGAACACCGTCCAAACGGACGCCGGACTGGACCCCGGCAACAGCGGCGGCCCGCTGGTCACGATGGATAACGAGGTGACCGGCATCGCCGTCGCCGGCGCGGGCACGAGCGTCGGCTTTGCGGTGTCGCCGCTGCTCGCCCGCCGGGTCCTCCCCGAGTTGATACAGACGGGCACGTACAGCCACCCGTTCCTCGGCATCTCGCTTCTGCCCGTCATGCCCGCCATCGCCGAAGCCAACGACCTCCCCGAAACCCGCGGCATCTACGTCGTCGAGGTGCTCGACTCCGGGCCCGCAGACCAGACGCTTCGCGGCGCCGACGGCGAGACGACCGTCGACGGCCGAACCGTCCCAACCGGCGGCGACACGCTCGTCGAACTCGCCGGCAACGCCATCGACTCCGATGCCGACCTCGGGACGACGCTGGCACTGGAGTTGTCGCCGGGTGACCGCGTCGACGCGACCGTCATCCGCGACGGCGAACCCACCGAGATTCGCGTCCCAATCGGCTCGCGACCGCCGCCGGAGCAGTGAACGACATCGCCGGTACACCGATACGCTTGGCGACCGAGTGAACCGATATGGACCGACGCCAGACGCAGTTCGAAAGCGCCGGCAAGCGCTGTAGTGCCGAGTTGTATCTGCCCGACGCCGAGAACCCGCCGGTCGTCGTGATGGCCCACGGCTTCGGCGCCGAGCGCTCCTTTCGGTTGCCAGCCTTCGCCGAGCAGTTCACCGAACACGGCCTCGCCGCCTTCGTCTTCGATTACCGCGGGTTCGGCGACTCGGAGGGGACCGAGCAACTCGTCGACCCGTTCCGGCATCGCACCGATTGGATGGCGGCCGTCGACCACGTCCGCGACCTCGATTCCGTCGACGGCGACCGCATCGCGCTGTGGGGGTCGTCGTTCAGCGGCGGCCACGTCATCGAGACGGCCGCCCGACGTGAGGTCGACGCCGTCGCCGCACAGGTGCCGTTCGTCGACGGCCTCGCGACCCTCCTCCACCTCGCGCGGAACTCGGGAATCGGCTACCCGCTCGAAGCGACGAAACACGGTCTCAAAGACGCCGTTCGGGGACTGTTCCGCCGGAGTCCCCACACAGTCCCAATCGTCGGCGATCCCGACGAGTTCGCGATGCTGAACACCCCCGGCGCGAAGGCGGGCTATCTCGACATCGTCCCGGAAGACACCGACTGGGAGAACGCCTGTCCGGCGCGAATCGCACTGCAGGTGCCGATGTACCGTCCGATTTCGCGAGCCAGCGAGGTCGACTGTCCCGTCCTCCTCACCATCGCCCGAGAGGACAACATCGTCCCGCCGTCGGCCGCCGAGCGATTGACCGACCGCCTCGACCACGTGGAAGTACTTCGCCTCGACTGTGGGCACTTCGGCCCCTACGACGGCGCCCCCTTCGAACGCGCCGTCGAGACGCAGGGGGGCTTCCTCGACCGCCACCTCTCGTAGACTGGTCGGTCGACGCACCCGGACAGCACCGGGGGCGTATCGACAACTGAGTCGAAGGATGCCATCAAGTACCACACGCACATCTACGTCGGTACTGGCCGGAAGGCCAGCGTGCCCCCACACGGGTATCCCCACCCGGTCGGGGTCGAGTCTGCCCGGCCCGACCCCATCCCCACCTTGGTTTTACGCCGTCAGCCACTGCTTAGGCCTGTTCGGCCGCCATCGCCGCGATGTCGTCAGCAGTTCCGGTCGTTCCGGTGGCGACGTAGTAACTCGCACAGCAGTTCCCGAGCGCCACCGCGGGGCCGATGTCCCTGCCGACGGCCAACCCGTGGGCGAGGCCGGCGCTGAAGCGGTCGCCGCCGCCGGTTCGGCGGACGGGACCGTTCGGGTCGAAGTTCTCGACGACGGCGTCGTCGGTTCGGGTCGCGGCCGTGGCGGCGTCGGCTTCGTGTCTGACCACCGCGAACACCCCTGCTTCGTCTCGAACCGCCCCAACGTCGTCCGCGACAGCGAGGGCGTCGGCAATCGCCGTCAGTTCCTGGCCGTTGACGCTGACTGCCACGTCGATGGCGTCGTCGAGCGTCGCGAGCGCCGCGAGACAGTCGCGTATCTCGGCGGCCGGTGCGGTCGTCACATCGCCGGGGTCGAAGACAAACACGCCGCCGTCGAGGCTATCGGCGAGTGCGGCCAGCGAGTCGGTCATCCCGTCGACGGAGGCCCAGTTCCCACAGACGTAAGCGTCGGCGTCGGGGACGGTCTCGAAGGCCTCGTGGCTCCATCCGATCACGTCGTCGCTGACGTCGGCGTAGGTGAGGTCGCCGTCGGAGAACTCGTGGATGGTGACCGCGGAGGGAGTACCGAAGGAGTGTGTTTCGAAGGGGAAGGCGAATCGGTTGTCGTCGAGACAGCCGTCGAGTCGCACGTCGTCGCCGAGGGCGTGGGCCTGTTGGGCGGCGTTGACGGCTTGCCCACCGGCCTCGACGGTGTGTGTGTCGATGTGAAACCCCTGTGAGCGGCCCCCGATGATGGCCTCACGGAAGGCTGCCTTCGAAAGCCTCTGGCCGTCTTTCGCGTGAACTCGCTGGAAGGTGTCGACGCTCCCGTCGGGAAACGCCGCCACACGGACGGTGGATTCGACCAGCGAGGGAACGGCGTCGTACATACCGAGTCACTCGGGGGCGCCGTTGAAAGGCCTCTTGGGTTTATGTATGTCGACGAGATAGCACAGCACATGGACATACTCGTTCCCACGGACGGTTCCGAACCGGCCGAGGCCGCTCTCGACCACGCCTTCGAGCGGTTCGCCGCCGACGACATCACCGCGTTGTACGTCATGGACCCGGTGGAGGGGGCCACCGCGTGGGGACCGGCGACGGGCGAAGACTGGCTCGGCTCCGCCGAGAAGCGCGCCGAGAGCGTCCTCGAGGACGCCGTCGAACGCGGGGAAGAGATGGGCGTCGAAATCGAAACCGACTCGGTCGTCGGCCGGCCCTCGCGGGCGATTATCGACTACGCCGAGGAACACGACCTCGACCAGATAGTCATCGGTAGCCACGGCCGCGACGGCATCACACGCGTCCTGTTGGGGAGCGTCGCCGAGACGGTTATCCGACGGTCGCCGGTGCCGGTCACCGTCGTCCGCCCCCGGTAGTGATTGCCGAACGACGAACGCGTCGAGGGATAGGCCGGTCGCGGATTTATCACCCGGGTCGCCGTACCGTGCGGCATGTACGATGACATTCTGCTCGCCGCCGACGGCAGCGAGGACTCACAGGCAGCGACCGAACACGCGTTGACGTTGGCGTCCGGGACGGGCGCGACGGTCCACGCCATCTCGGTCGTCGAAACCCGAACCGCCTACGACAACGCCATCGTCGACCCCGACGAGGTCAGGGAGAACCTCCGTTCAGACGCCCGCGAGGCGCTTGCGGCGGTCGAACGGGCCGCAGAGGAAGCCGGCATCGACTGCGAGACGACCATCGAGGAGGGGCCGCCGCCGGAGCGCTTGCTGGAGGCCATCGCCCGAACCGGCGCCGACGTGGTCGTTCTCGGGGCGACAGGACGGTCGGCGTTCAAACGGCTCGTGTTGGGGAGTACGACCGAGCGACTGCTCTCGGAGGCGCCGGTGCCGGTCGTCGTCGTCAGCGATTGAGCGGGCGACAGACGGCGACGGCGTACTGCCCCGCCGTCTCGGACCGAAACCGATAAAACCGACACACGCCCACGTCCAATCGAGCCGAGGTAGCCTAGCCCGGCCAAGGCGGTTGCTTCGAGAGCAACTGTCCGTCAGGACACGTGAGTTCAAATCTCACCCTCGGCGCCTCTCGTCGTTTTCAGTTCACGAGCAGCGCGTGAGATTTGAATCAGGGAGGTCGCGCGCAGCGAGCGAGCACGTCCGACCGTGGTTCAAATCTCACCCTCGGCGCCTCTCGTTTCCCACTTCCCGACAGTGATTGCTCCGTCCTCGACATCGGCCAACACAAGAAAAATACGACTGCGCGGTGTGTAGTCGGCAATGGCCCTCTCGGATGTCCTCCTCTTCCCGCTGGGATTAGCCGCCCTCCTCGTCGCCGTCCCCATCGTCGTGTTGTACCTCATCCGCCCGGACCCCGAACGGGTGGAACTCCCCACCTTCCGGTTTCTGGTCTCCGAGGAGCGCCAGCAGGCGACCACCCCGCTTTTCGAACGGCTTTCGCGAAGCGTCCTGCTTCTGATACAACTGCTTGCGATACTGCTGTTGGCGACGGCGCTGGCGACGCCGTACGTGCCCGTTTCGGAGCGCGAAACCGTCGAGGAGACGGTACTCGTCGTCGACACGAGCGCGAGCATGGCGACGACCGACGGCGGGGCGAGTCGGTTCGGCCGCGCGGTCGCCGCCGCTCGCGGGGAGGCCACGAGCGCCACGTCGGTGATAACGACCGAGGGCGGCGGCCGCGTTCGCCTCCAGCGCGGGACGCCGAGCGACGCCCGGGGACTCCTCGCGGAGCTCTCGCCGATGGATGCCCCGGGAGACCTCCGTGGCGCCATCTCGCAGGCGTCGTCGCTGGCCGGCGAGAACGCCCGCATCGTCGTCGTGAGCGACTTTGCCGGCGACTCTTGGGGCGATGCGGTGACGACCGCCCGCGCTCGTGACATCTCGGTCGACCTCCGGCAGTTCGACCGCGGCGGCGAGGACAACGTCGGCTTCGTCAACCGCCGGTTTTCGGGCACGGAGGTGACCCTGTCGGTCCGGAACTTCGGCGACGACAGCGTCAGTCGGACGGTCACGCTGGGGGACCGCCGAACCGAACTCGAACTCGACGGCGGCGACACCGAAACGGTAACCTTCCCGGTCCCGGCCGGCCGGAGTCGCGCCGAGTTGTCCCCCGGCGACGACTTCGCGGTCGACGACAGCGTCTCGCTGGCCGCCCCCGAGGACCCGACCGTCGACGTGTTGGTGTTGACGAACGACGAGAACCGATACCTGACGACGGCGCTGTCGGTCGTCGACTCCGTGAACGTGACCGTCGAACGCCCGCCGACGACCATCGACGACGGCTACGACGTCATCGTCTACAGCAACGTCAATCGGGAGTCGCTGTTGCCGGGGAACGTCGAGAGCGGGCGGGAACTCCTCGCCGACGGCGGCGGTGTCGCGGTTCAGGCACAGCGGGAGATGCCCGAACGGTACGGCGACCTCCAATTGGTCGAATCCTCGGGACCGCAGGCGGGGACGACGGTCCGGCGAAGTGCCGATTCGGAGTTGACCCGCGGCATCGACTTCCAGCCGCCCGACGAGTACCTCGCCGGCGAACTCCGAGAGGGCGAGTCGCTGGTCGAACTCCGCGACGGGTCGCCGCTCGTCGCCACCGCCGACCGCGGCCCCGGGCGAGTGCTGTACTACGGCTACATCGAGGACGCATCGAGTTTCAAGTTCAACTACCAGTATCCGGTGTTCTGGAAGCGCTCCGCGTTCCACCTCGCCGGCCGGGAGACGCTGCCGGCGCTGAACTACGCGACCGGCGAGACGGCGCGCTTTCAGGTCGACACCGTCTCGGGGCCCGACGGCCCGGTTTCGGGGCCGACCGTCAGTCTGCAGCGTGCCGGCTTCTACGGGACGGCCGACCGGCAGGTGAGCGCGTCGCTGCTCGACGAAGCCGAATCCGACACCGCCGTCGACCCGCTCGAAGACCGCTCGGAGTCCGTCGGCGAGTTGACGCGCGAAGAGCAGCGAACCGTTCCGCGCCCGCTCACCGAGTTCGTGGCGCTTGGCGCTCTCGCCGTGCTGTTGCTCGAAATCGGCTATCTCTACCGACGGGGGGACCTCTGATGTCGGTGTCCTACACCATCGGCGAGGAACTGACCGTCGGCCTCCAACAGCTGTGGCCGCTCGTGGCGCTGCCGATAGCCGTCGCCGTGTTGGCGTATCTCGTCTTCCGGCGGACGCCTGATTCGCGGTCGGCATCGGCCCGGAGCCGAAGACTCCTCTTTGCCAGTCGCGTGCTCGTCGTCGTGTTGCTCGTCGGCGCAGCGATGGGGCCGTTCACCGTCCAGACACAGGAGACGCCCGGCGAACCGAGCGTGACGCTTCTGACCGACGAATCGGACAGCATGGCGGTGTACGGCAACGTGACCGACGACCTCGTCGCCGACATCGAAGCGGCTGGCGTCCCGGTGACGAGAGCGACGGTCGGAAGCGGGACGGATTCACGAATCGGCGACGGCATCGCGGCGAACCTCAGGGAGAACGGCACGGTGGTCGTCCTCTCGGACGGACAGGTGACGGAGGGGCGACCGCTGTCGGTCGCCGCCGAGGAGGCCCGTCGGTTGAACGCGACGATTAACGCCGTCGAACTGCCGCCGCGTCGCACCGAGCGGGCGGTCTCGATGACCGGTCCCTCGACGACCAGCGTCGGCATCCCCGCCGAGTTCACCGCTACCGTCGACGGCGTCGGTGCCGAATCACCCGTCGAGGTCGAGATGCGAATCGACGGCGAAGTCGTCGAGACGCAGACGGTCGCCCCGGGCGAGTCGCTGTCGGTTTCTCACACCTTCGAGGAAATCGGCTCCCACCGCGTGACGGCGACCATCTCCGGCGACGACATCTACGCCGAAAACGACGTCTTCTATCGGAGCGTTCGCGTCGTCGAGAAACCGGACGTGCTGTACGTCTCCGGCGGCGGCTACCCGCTGGAGGGGTATCTGAACTCGCTGTACGACGTGACCAACGCCTCCGCCGTGCCCGATGACCTCGACGACTACGCGGCGGTCGTCGTCCAGGACACGCCGGCGAACCGCCTCGGCAACGTCAGTTCGCTCCAGGAGTTCGTCATCAACGGTGGCGGCCTCGCCGTCGTCGGCGGCGAAAACGCCTACGAGAACGGCGGCTACGACGAATCGCCCATCGCCTCGACGCTGCCCGTCCGCGTCGGAAATGCCACCGGTGGCACCGCAGACATCGTCCTGTTGGTGGACATCTCCGGCAGTGCTCGCGAGGGTCAATCCATCCAGAAGGCGGTCGCCCTGGACGTCCTCGACCAACTCGACGATGAGAACCGCGTCGGCGTCGTCGCGTTCAGCCACGTCGTCTATCGCATCGCCGACCTCCAGCCGTTGAGTACCTCCCGCGAGCGAACCGCCGACCGCATCCGTCGACTGCAGAGCGTCGGCGGAACCGACATCGCGAACGGGCTTCGGGGTGCCGACGAACTGCTCGGCAATCGCGAAGGGACCATCATCCTCCTGAGCGACGGCCAGACGGAGTTCGGCCCCCCGACGGCGGTCGCAACCCAACTCGGCCGGGAGGGGACGCGGGTCATCTCCGTCGGGGCAGGTGAACGGGTCAACGAGCAGACGATGCGCCGCATCGCGGAGGCCTCCGGGGGGTCGTACTTCGCGGCCGACGAGACGAACCGCCTGCGACTGCTGTTCGGCGGCACCTCCCGACGGTTCGACGGCGAGAACCTCACCATCGTCACCCAGAACACGTTCATCACCTCGGGCGTGGAGTTGACGGCGAACCCCGGCCGGGCGAACGCGGTCGCGGTCAAACCCGGCGCCGATTATCAGGTCGCGACCGCCGACGGAACGCCCGCAATCGCCTCCTGGCGGTTCGGACTCGGCCGCGTCGTCTCGCTCACCGCCTACGACGAGGACGGCACCCTCGGCGGCCTGCTTGAACCGCCCGACTCGCTTGTCGTAACGAAGTCGGTCAACTACGCCATCGGCGACCCGGCGCGGACACGGACCGGCGTCACGGCGGTCGGCGACGCCCGGGTCGGCCGACCGACCGAGTTCACCTACCGCGGACGCTCTCGACCCGATGCCGAGGGCGTCACCCTCCGGCAGGTGAGCGAGGAGCGCTACCGGGGCGAGTTCACGCCCCAACAGCAGGGCTTCGGCGAACTACTCGACGCCGAGTACGCCGCCAACTACCCCGTCGAGTACGGCAGTTTCGGCCGGAGTCCCGAACTCCCCGCCGCAGTCGACACGACGGACGGGCGGACCTTCGAACTCGATGAGGGTTCACGAATCGCCGCACAGGCCAGACAGCAGTCCACCCGAGTCCGGACCGTCGAGGAGACGTGGGACTGGCTTGCGGTACTCGCGGCGCTGCTCGTCTTTGTCACGGAGGTCGTTGCCCGACGTGTTCAAGTGTATCGCGGACGCAGTTCACTGGAGAGTGGTCTCCCGTGAGTTCGCTGGGCCGTAGCATCAATCTCGGATTGGTCCTCCTCATCGTGTTGGCGCTGGCCGGCACCGCCGGAGCGACGGTGCTGTATCAGAACGCCACCGGCGACCTGCAGGACAGAAACGAAAACCTTCAGGAAGAAAACGAAGCGCTCCGAACGGAACTGAACGAGACCGAAACCGAATACCGACAGACGCAGGCGCGCGTCAACGAACTCGAATCACAACTGAACACCCGGAATCAGGACGTCGACCAGGTGGCCGACCAACTCGAGGCGACCCAACAGCAGTTGAACGCGACCGAAGACGAACTCGCGACGACTAGACAGTCCCTCCGGGAGTCCCAAGACCGAGTCACAGAGTTGCGAACCGAGTTGAGCGACGTTCGAGCCGAGTTGGAAGACGTTCGGGATACCGTCGATGAACTCGAAGCCGAAAACGACGACCTCCGGGACGAAGTGGATACCCTGGAAGCGGAAGTCGACGACCTGGAAACCGAAAACAGCGATTTACAGGATGAAAACGACGCGCTTCGGGCGGAAAACGACGAACTCGAAGCCGACCTGCAGGACCTCTGTAACGACTCGGAGAACGCCAACAAAACCGTCTGTGAGGGTTACTGATGACGGACGAAGACATCGCACGGGACGAGGCGAAAGCGGACGACGACGACCGGCCCCGCGAACGAATGGCGGCGGCACTCAACGAGATACGCCGTGAGGGATTGAAGGCCGCGACCATCTATGCGGCCGTCGACGCGACGCTCGTCTTTCTCGCCGTGAACCTGCTCGTAATCGTCGTCGAGCCAGCAGCGATACCGGAGGTCCTCACCGTGCCGTCGTCGGTGACCGACGCCGTCGGGGACCTTCTCGGCCAATCGCTCGGGACGGTCGGCGTTCCGGTGTCGGCACTCCTCGCGACGGCCCTCGCGGTGGCCGTTTTCGGCGCGGAGTTGTGGCTTCGAAGCCGGCGGCCGCTCGTCGAGCGGTTCGAAGCCGCAAACCCCGCCGTCGCCGAGGCGCTGCGAACCGCCCGCGACACGGTCGCACGCGACAGCGACTCTCGGATGGCCGTTCGGCTGTACGAGGACGTCCTCGAACGACTGCGCGACACCTCGAGTGTCGCGTTGCTCGACGTGCGGCGCATCGCTGTCACCGTCGTCGTCGTCGTGGCGTTGAGTCTCGTGACCGTCCAGTTGGCCGCCGTCGACCTCGGCGGCGGGGACAGCGTCGGACCGGACGGCGACACCGACGCAGGCGAGGACACGCCGAACCCCTACACCGGACTGAAAGACGGTGATTCGGTCCTCGGCGACCCCGAAGACATCGACGCGGGCGACGACGACCTGGATGCCCAAATCGACTCCAGCGGCGGCAGCGAGGACGTAGACGACACCCAGCAGTTCCCGTCCGACAGCATCGACCGCGGGTCGTCGGGTGGGTCGAACAGCGCCGACGGACAACAGGCCGGCTACGCCGAGCCGGAGCAACTGGAGGACGCGGAGCTCATCCGCGAGTACAACCTCCGCATTCGCGACGAGGAGAACACATGAGTACGGACCACGACATCGACCGACTACAGGAGAAGATAGCGACCGCCCGCGAGGAAATCGGCAAGCGAATCGTCGGCCAACACGAGGTGCTCGAGGGGTTACTCGTCTGCATTCTCGCCGACGGGAACGCGCTGCTCGAATCCAATCCCGGACTCGGGAAGACGACGATGGTGCGGACCATCGCCGAGGTGACCGACCTCCAGTTCTCACGGGTGCAGAACACGCCCGATTTGATGCCCTCCGACATCACGGGAACCGAAATCATCCGCGAGACGGAGACGGGCCGGGAGTTCGTCTTCGAGAAGGGCCCCATCTTCGCCAACGTCGTGTTGGCCGACGAAATCAACCGAGCGACGCCGAAGACCCAGGCCGCGCTGCTCGAAGCGATGCAGGAAAAACAGGTGACTGCGGCGGGGGAGACCTACCAACTCCCACAGCCGTTCTTCGTCCTCGCGACGCAGAACCCCATCGACCAGTCCGGGACCTACCCGCTTCCGGAGGCCCAGACCGACCGCTTCATGCTGAAACTGTTGCTCGATTACCCCGAGTACGACGAGGAGCAGGAAATCGTCGACATGTTCACCGGCGACCGTCCGCAGGTGCCGGTCGAGCAGGCGCTCACGCGGGCGGAGATTCAGGAGATTCAGCAACTCGTCAGGGAAGTCCCCATCGCCGACGACCTCCGGGACCGGGCGATACAGTTGGTCCGTCGGACCCGCGAGGCCGACGAAATCGAGTTCGGCGCCAGCCCGCGAGCGAGCATGGCGCTCGTGTTGACTGCGAAGGCGCGGGCGTTCCTGCAGGGCCGGACACACGTCGCAAGCGAGGACATCGACGCGCTGGCACCGGCCGTCCTCCGGCACCGAATCATCCTCGATTTCCGAACCGAGCGCGAGGGGCGGACGGCCGACGACGTCATCGAGTCGCTGTTGGAGTGACGATGTCCGAGAACACGTCAACGAGTGGAGGCCGGCCGTGACTATCGACCCGTCGTTTCTCGACGGTCTCGGCCGGTTCCGTGCGGCGCTGAACCGCGAGACCACCGAACTCCGGCAGGGCGACCAGCAGTCCCCGCGGGTCGGAGAGGGGTTGACGTTCAGCGACTACCGCCGCTACTCGCCGGGTGACGACACGCGACTCATCGACTGGAAACTGTTCGCCAGAACGGACGAATACTTCATCAAGCAGTTCGAAGAGGAGCGTAGTCTCACGGTCCACCTGCTGGTCGACACGAGCGGGTCGATGGACTACGGCGACGGCGACGCCCACAAGTTCGAGTACGCCGCCAAACTCGGCTTGGGCTTTGGGTACCTCACCGCCGAGGAGAACAACGAGTTCCAGTTTTCGACGTTCCGGGAGTCGGTCGACCGACTCGACACCGGCCGGTCGAACCGAGGGGAGGTGCTCGCGCTCATCGAGCAGTTGAACGGCATCACCCCGTCGGGCGAGGTGGATTTCGAGGCCGCTCTCCTCGAATACGCCGAGCGAATCCGGTCGCGGTCGCTCGTCGTCGTCCTCAGCGACTGTCTCGCCGACCCCGAACCCATCGAATCCGGCATCGCCTCGCTCGTCCGCAACGACATCGAGGTGTTGCTCGTTCGTGTCGTCGCCCCCGAAGAGCGCGACCCCGGCGTCGTCGGGGACGTACTGTTCGCCGACCCGGAGGGCGAGGAGACCCGACGGTCGTACTTCAGCGGGTCGCTCGCCGACACCTATCGGAGCCGACTCGACGCACACGTCGACAGCGTCTCCAACCGCGTGACTGCACTCGGTGCCGACCACGTCCTCGTCGACACCGGCGCTGACTACTTCGACGCCTTCGCGAGCGTCTGGCTCGGCTGACACACCGGCCCACTCGTGGCAAATATCGCCACGTTCATGCGCGGGTCACACGGCCATCCGGTATGGACATCGTCGAGAACACCCTCGGTGTCGACATCGGGGCTTTCCTCGCGCGACCGCTGTTCGGCCACCTCGCGACACAGGCCACCGGAGGCCCCCGTGAATCACCCGTCTGGTACCTCTGGGAGGACGACGCGGCGTGGATTCTCGGTGACGCCGCGACCGACACCTTCCCGGCCCGCATCGAGGAGACGCCCGCCTGTTCACTCGGCGTCGTCGATTTCGACGCCGAACGCGGCCTCGTCCAACACGTCGGCCTGCGGGGACGGGGGACCGTCGAGCCGTTCGACCGGGAGTTGGCCGAACGACTGCTTGCGCGGTACCTCGGCCCGGATTCGACGGATTGGGACCCCCGGTTTTCGGGGTACGTCGCCGACCCGACGGAGACGGCGCTGTTGGTGCGCATCGAACCGAAAACCGTCGTCGCCCGCGACCAGTCGTACGCGCCCGCTCCGGTGCGGTAGCCCTACACTCCGCCGCCGTAGTCGCTCTCGCCGGTGCGGTCCTCGGCGAACCCGCCGCGGATGGCTATCCAGCCGATGACGGAGACGAACAGAATCGGCGGCATCAGCAGGAATCCCCACAGGGGGTCCAACCCCCACTGGAGGAGGAGTGCCAGATTACCGACCCCCAACGCGACGAACGGGATGGTGATGAGTGCGGCGACCTTCCGACCCTTCTTGAACCCGCCGCCGTCGGTCCCCTCGTCGTCCATATCTGCCGTTGGGTCTCCGCCGAGAAAAGCGCCTCGCTCTGCCGGCCAACCAGATATAATTTCCGGTATAATAACAGTAAATAAGATTCGAAGTCAACGAAAGAACGGTGCCGGCCATCGTTACTCCCCCACCCACCCCACCGGCACCGCCCTGTCGCCGAACCGCTTACAGGAGACCGAGCGCCGACCCGACCTCGTAGCCGAGTTTCGCCGTCTCGACGGTGACGGTGTTCGTGATACCGACACCCTCGACGGCCACGTCGTCGGACTCGTAGGCGTCGACGGCCGCCGCACCCGTGTCCTCGGCCTCGGCGATGTCACTGATGGTCCCCTCGTCGGTCCTGACCCGAATCGTCGGGTCGTCTTCGCCCTCCTCGAAGTCGACGACTTCGGCGTTCTCGTTGGTGACCGCGGTGTAGGTCACCGTGCCGTTGTCCCCTTCGACGGTCATCGCAACCCGCTCGTCGGCGAAGCGGTCCGCGATGACATCCGGCGCGTCGCCGATGTTGTCGTTGTACGCCTGAGCGACCGATTGGGCGTCACCCTCGGCGGACTGGGCGGCGACCGCCGCGGGTGCCGCGACCAACCCGAAGAGCAGGACGACCGCGAGTACGACCGCTTTCGGTGCGATTCGCATACCCGCTAGAAACGGTGTCCGATGTAAGTGTTTTCTGGCCGTTATGTTTCTCGATTTGGGCGATTCCACCGCTTACTCGCCGCGGAACTCCGGTTCTCGTTCCTCGATTCGGGCTTCGAACCCCTCGCGGTAGTCGCGGGTGTCGTCGAGTTCACGGCCGAGCGCGCGCTCCAGTTCCAGTCCCTGCTGCAGCGGGGTTTCGAGCGCCGCGTTGAGCGCTTCCTTGGCGTTCCGAAGCCCCAGCGGTGCGTTCTCACAGAGGTCGTCCGCGAAGGCTTTCGCGCGTTCGTCGACGGACTCGTCGTCACACACCTCGTGGACCAATCCACACTCCAGCGCCTCTTCGGGGTCGATGAACTCCCCGGTCAAGACGAGTTCCTTCGCTTTCGAGAGTCCGACGAGTCGGGGGAGTCGTTGGGTCGCCCCGCCGTGGGGGAACGTCCCCAGTTTCACCTCGATGACGCCGTAGGTGGCACCAGAGCCGAGGATTCGGAAATCGCAGGGAAGTGTCAGCTCGAAGGCACCGGCGGGCGCGGCGCGTTTGATGCCCGCGACGACCGGCTGTCGCGCCGTCTCGATGGCGTCGAGCAGTTCGGGGAACACCTCTCGGTTGATATTCGAGTCCTCCTCGACGCGGTCCCGCATCATGTGGAGGTCCATCCCCGCACAGAACACCGGCCCCTCACCGAGCAGGGTGATGGCACGTACGCCCTCGCGGGCGCTGGCTTGCTCGAAGGCGCTCGTCAAATCACCCATCAGGGCCTCGTTCATCGCGTTTCGTTTCTCGGGGCGGGCCAGTCGGATGTCCGCGCGGTGGCCGTCGGTGTCGAGCGTCGCCAATCCGGTGCCGATGGATTCCATACCCGCGACACCGCGGGAACGGGGTTAAAACTGAGGGGGAACGCTAAACGGGTGCGTCACTCGCCGGATGCGATACCCGACACCGCCTCACCGAGGTCGGAAATACCGCCGGTCAGGAAGTCGTTCACCGACCCGAGGATATCACCGACGAAGTCGGGAACCGGTCCGGGCAGGTCGCTCGGCGGGCCACGTTCGCCCGCGTCGCTGTCGTTGCCGTCGGGCTGTGCCGCCGCAGCACCCACGGCACCGACGAGAAGCGCACTCGCCGCAAGCACCGCGAGCAGTATCGATTTGGCTCTCATTGCATGCTTTCGTACCTGCCGTCGGTACTTGTACCGTCACGACCGTTTCGAGCCGTTCAGTCCGTTCAGGCCTCAAGCGACCGATTTTCGTCGGAATAAACGGTCTAAACGGTTGGCTCTATCTCACAACTCCGAGAGCGCTCGCTGTTCGCCCGGCAGTTCCGTCTCGTTGCCCCGCAGGTGGCTGGCGCGGGCCAGCAGGTAGCCGTCCGCAGGGCCGATGTCGCGCGGATGGGCGTCCTGTACCCACAGCGTCCGCCCCTGCGGACTCACCTCCCGGGCCCACTCACGAGCAAGCGCCTTCGAGTCGAAGGCACGAAAGCGGCCCTCTTCGGCGACCCACTTGCCCACCGCCGAACTCACCCGGCGTGCGGAGGGCTTCAGCGCGACGGTGTAGGGGTCGCTCATACAACTCCGTCGTCGTTGGGACGCGAAAAGTTTTGGTCCTGCTTGCGAGACTGTTATACGATGACACACGAGGCGACCGTCGACGGCCTCGGCATCAGCGTCGACGACGGGGGAGAGGAGGGTGCACAGGTGGTTCTCCTGCGCGCCCGCGAGGAGACGCTGCCCATCTTCATCAGTGCCGACCAGGCCAAATCCATCTCTCACGCGCTCGAAGGCCGGCCGTTCGAGCGACCGCTCACCCACGACCTCTTCGTCGAGATGCTCACGGAGTTCGGCGGCGCCATCGACCGCGTCCGCATCGACGGCCTCGCCGAACACACCTTCCTCGCGAAAATCGACGCCGAACGCTACGTCAACGGCGAACGGACAGACGTGACCTTCGACGCCCGGCCGAGTGACGCCATCGCCATCGCGCTACGCGTCGACTGTCCCGTGTTCGTCTCCGAGGACGTCCTCGACGAGGCTGGGCGGCCACCCGAGGAGTTCGAAGTCGAGTGAGTTAGTGAGCGAAGATGCCGGCGAGGCTGTCGAAATAGAGGGCCCATCGATATCATCGGTTGATGGCGTTCTCGATGATGAGTGCACCAACGACGTATATCGGCAAAAGGAAGAGAATCAAGAGGACAGGAATCACGACGAACTCCGGCGTGTTTCCGTCCCCGGTCTCGTAAACGAGCGCCGCCAGAAGGAACACGACCAAAGCGAGGAACAGTTCCGTCCGATTCATACGGACAGCACGTCTCTGGTCGTGTTACGGTTTTTGATTGACTGAGGGTTCGTCGCGAGAGACGGTACTACAGCGCAGTCGGGTCGAAGCGCTCGTTGACGCCCGCCCACTCGCCCCCGTGGTCGTCGCGCGTGTCGATGTACGCCTCGACGCCGTTGCCGGAGGGGTCGTCGAAGTACAGCGCCTTGGAGATGCCGTGGTCGACCGGCGACACCGCGACGCCGCGCTCTTGGAGGGACTCATAGAGTGTCCGCAGCGCCGCCTCGTCGTCGAGTTCGAAGGCGGCGTGATACAGCCCGACGCCCGAGAGTGGGTCGGGGGCGTCGTCGCTGATGCCCTGCAGCGCGAGGTCGTGGTGGTGCTCGCCGAAGGTGAGGAAGGCGTATCGCCCGACGCGCTCCTCGACGGCGAGGTCGAAACAGTCGGTGTAGAAACCGACGGCTCGCTCGACATCGCGAACCTTCAGGTGGATGTGGCCGAGATGGGTCATACCGAACGTTGGTCACGGCCGCCGATAAGCCCCTTGCGCTATTCGCCGTCGCCGTCGTAGCGCTCGGCGGCGGATTCGAAGCCGAACTCCGCCTGCTCTTTCGAGCGTCGGCCCTCCGCTTCCGCGATGGCTTCGGGGTCCGGCGAGGCATCGTCGTCGATTCGCGCCCACGAGTCGTGGACCTTCGCGTGACACCACCGGCAGAGATACACCGTGATTTCGTGGGCCGTCTCCCGCCGGTCGTCGTCGCGGTATTCGAGGTGGTGTTCCTCCAACAGCGGCCGCTCGTCGTCGTGGGCGAGTCGGCGCTCTTCGAGGCCACACCGGAGACACTCCCGCGAGCGCTGTCGGGCCCGGAAATGGGGGCAGTCGCCCCACGTCCACTCACCATCCGGGTCGGCCGCGGGGCACCGAAGGTCGTCTTCGTGGCGCTTCCGGGCGAATTCGGGGTCGTTGTGGCCGTGTTCGGCGGCGTACCGACACCGACCGTCGTCGGTGAGGAAATCACAGCGCTCGACGACGGCGTAGGGGTCCTCGACGCCGACCGAGGTGCCCTTCGGCGTCTTCTCCATGACCGGAGTGAGGCGTCGTCGGAGTTCAACCTTGGGTCGGCAAAGGCCTAACACGACCGCCACCGAACCCAGCAGGCATGAAACAGTCCTCCTTCCGCTATCTCGGGGCCTTCGACCTCGTGCTGGTCGCCGCCTTCCTCGCGGCGTTCGGCGTCGGCGCACTGGGGTCGACGCCAATCGCCCTGATGGTACTCGCGGGCGTCGCCGCCCTGCTCGCGGGAAGCCTCGCAGAACTGTCCGTCGGTCCCCTTTCCGTCCCGTGGCGAGGGTTTGCTGCCGCGACCTACCTGCTGTTCGCGGTACTTCTGCCAGCCACCTACCTCCCACACGTCATTGCCGGCACCGCGACGGCGAGCGAAACCGCGCTGTTCGCCGTCTCCTGTGTCACCGCCCTGCTGTTCGTCTTCATGGGCTTCGACATCGCTCGCGGCGGGAAGCACTTCCGAATCGAACCGAACGTCGAACGCGTCGTCGGTCGCTGACCGGCGTCGGGACGCGAAACCGGGCGTGACTTTTTATCGCATGGCGACTCACCCGAGGGCGTGCGCGTCGTCCACGAAACCGACGGAATCGAACGGGTCCTCGCCAGCGATGTCGACGTAGCCGACGGCCTCATCTCGCAGGGACTCGGGTTGATGTTCCGGCGGTCGATACCCGACGACTACGCGCTCGTGTTTCCGTTCGGCCGCCCGACGAAACGCGGCCTGCATATGCTGTGTGTCCCCTTCGACATCGACGCCGTCTGGGTCGTTGACGGGGAAGTTCAGGCGGTAAAGCGGCTCTCGGCGTGGACGGGCCGCGGTCGGGCGAGGGGAGATACGGTCCTCGAGTTGCCGGCCGGTGCCGCCGAGGGTGTCGAAGCGGGCGATAGCGTCCGCATAGAGGGGCTGTGACGGACTCGCCCGAAATCGTGCGCGAACCCGCAACTTAATCAACCCCGACGCCAATGTGTCTCCTGTACCCATGCCGAACACCAATACGGCAGAGGATAGAGTAAGTCGCCACGCGGCGGCTGGTCGAGAAATTCGACCGCTCATCTAACACAGAGGATTCTACCGTGACAACGCTATTCGGGGACCACCCAGCGACTGCTCCCCTCGAAGACTGCGAGGTACAGTTCCTAGACACCACGCTACGCGACGGCGAACAGGCACCGGGCATCTCGCTGTCGCCCGACGAGAAGGCCGACATCGCACTGGCGCTCGACGACGCCAACGTGGCCGTCATCGAGGCCGGCAGCGCCTGCACCGGCGCGGGCGAACGCGAAACCATCTCGCGGGTCACCGACCTCGGACTCGACGCCCGCGTGACGAGTTTCGCCCGCGGCGTCAAAAACGACATCGACCTCGCGCTCGATTGCGATGTCGACGGCGTCAACCTCGTGGTGCCGGCCAGCGACCGCCACGTCGAGGAGAAACTCGACACCACCCACGAGGCTGTCGTCGAGAAGACCGTCGACCTCGTGGAGTACGCCAAAGACCACGGCCTGTGGGTCGAGGTCCTCGGCGAGGACGGCTCACGCGCCGACCTCGAGTTCCTCGAGGAGTTGATGGGCGCGTCGATGGACGCCGGCGCCGACCGTATCTGTGCGCCCGACACCGTCGGCCACGCCACGCCCGACAGGATGTTGGACATTTACAGCCGACTCTCCGAACTCGGCCCCACGTCGACACACACCCACGACGACCTCGGGTTGGCGGTGACGAACACCCTCGTCGCCGTCGCCGCGGGGGCGGACCTCGTCCACGGCACCATCAACGGCATCGGCGAGCGCGCCGGCAACGTCGCCATCGAGGAGGTCGCCATCGCCTTGGACCACGGCTACGGCGTCGAGACGCTCGACACCGAGAAACTGTACGACCTCGGGCAACTCGTCTCCTCGTCGACCGGCGTGCCGCTGGCGCCGAACAAGGCCGTCGTCGGAGAGAACGCCTTCACCCACGAGTCCGGCATCCACACCGACGGCACGCTGAAAGACGACGCGATGTACGAGCCGTACCCACCCGAAAAGGTGGGCCGTGAGCGCCGTCTCGTCCTCGGAAAACACGCCGGTCGCGCCGGCGTCGAGGCCGCCCTCTCCGAACACGACATCGAGGTCAGCGACGACGAACTCGCCGAAGTCGTCTCCCGCGTGAAGGCGCTCGGCGACCGCGGCAAGCGCATCACCGACGCCGACCTCCTGACTATCGCCGAGGAGGTCCAAGGCCGGGAGTACGACCGCCGCGTCGAGTTGGTCGACCTCACCGCCGCCTCCGGCAGCGGGACCCCGACCGCTTCGGTTCGACTGACCGTCGACGGTGAGGAACGGGTCGCCTCGGGGACCGGTTCCGGGCCCGTCGATGCGGCCATTGCCGCCGTCCGCTCGGCGCTGGGTGCGGCCGCAAACGCCCAACTGGAATCATACCACGTCGACGCCATCACCGGCGGCACCGACGCCGTCGTCACCGTCGAGGTGGAAATGTCCCGCGGCGACCGGACAGTCACCGTCGCCGCTTCGGATTCCGACATCACAACCGCCTCGGTTCGAGCAATGGTCGACGCCCTCGACCGCCTGCTTGCCGACGAGGAGACGCCGGTGTTGGCTGACGACTAACACCCACTTTTTACTCCCTCGGGTTCCGTGCCTGCGGCGCGGAACCACTCAGTCGCAAAAACTTGGGGAAAAACAACCCGGACGCTCCCTCCGGTCGCGTCCGGTGAACCGCTCGCGCCAGCGGCGCTCGCGGATACTGGTCGCACCGCCTCAGCAACGAGCGACGATAGCACGCCTTTCAGACCCTTTTTACGCGCCGACGCGATACGCACACTCAATGACGCGAATCGTCGTGGTCGACAACCACGGGCAGTTCACGCATCTTGAACACCGCGCGCTCCGCGATTTGGGCATCGACACCGAGATAGTCGACAACGAGACGCCACCCGAAGACGTCGACGCCGACGGCATCGTCCTCTCCGGTGGCCCCTCGATGGACCGCATCGGCCACTCGACGGACTACCTTGACGCCGACGTACCGGTTCTCGGCATCTGTCTCGGGATGCAGTTGATAGCCGACGAGTTGGGCGGCCGCGTCGACTCCGGCGAGTACGGCGGCTACGCCGACGTGACCGTCGAGATAACCGATGACGACGACCCGCTCGTCGGGTCGCTCGCACCCGAAACGCGCGTGTGGGCCAGCCACGCCGACGAGGTCACGGAGGTTCCCGAGGGCTTCGCCCGCACTGCGAAAAGCGACGTTTGCGGCGTCGAAGCGATGAGCGACACCGACCGGAACCTCTACGGCGTCCAGTGGCACCCCGAAGTCGCCCACACCGAACGCGGCGAAGAGGTGTTCGAGAACTTCCTCGCGGTTTGCGAGTCGGTCTGAACCACCTCCGAGCGTTTTAACCGCGCTCCGACCCCCTGTCGAGACAATGACACGGACGCAGGGCGATTTGGCCTCGCTGTCGCGGTTCGTCTTCCGCGCGCCCGACTGGTCGGCCAGTCTCTTTCTGTCCCTGCTCGTCGCGGCCGTCGCCGGATTGGCCGCCTTCGATTCGCAGTTCGTCCTCGAAAACGCCTATCAGGGGATGGTGTACATCGGCGTGCCGACGGTCGTCGCCGCCTTCACGACCCCGTGGGTCGACCGCCGACTCGGCGGGCGGTTGACCTACAACCGCTCGGCGCTGCTCGCACTCGCCTGTGAGGTGCTCGTCGTCGTCATCGTGGTCATCGCGGCACTCATGGCGGTTCTCATGGGATTCGGACAGGCGTTCATCATCGATGCGCTCATCATGGCACTCGGCGTCGTCTTCGGCGTCCGGTTGTTCGTCGTCATGGCCGTCTCACGGCGGTCGCTCCTCGTCGCCACCATTCCCGCGAGCATCCAGACGCTCGTCGCCGCCGTCCTCGTGTTCGTCTACAGCGGCGCCGCGCGCTATCTCGACGTTGGCGGCCCGCTCGTCGACACCTACCTCGCCCGCTCGGCGGTCGCGCCGCCGGAACTGCTCGTCGTTCGACCGGCCGACTTCGCCGTCCTCGGTGCTATTTGCGTGGTGTACGCCCTCGCGGTACAGCTCTTTTTGGTCACCATCGACCGGCCGTGGCGGCGCAACCTCGGCGTGTCAGTGCTGGATTTCGTCGGCGGCTTCATCGGCCACATCGCGGAGGGCTCTCGCGAGTTGGAGGAGTTCTTCGGCCAGTTGGGCGAGGATGCCGTCGTCCCCGTCACCGTCCTCGGGATTCGACGCGCCGACGGCACCGAGAAGGCCCGGTTCGTCCTGCCGATGATACATCCGGGACCGATGGGCGAAATCGGTGGCGGCAACCTCCCCGAGCGCGTCGCCCGCTCGACCGACGGCCTCGCTTTCCCGCCGCATGCCACCGCCGGCCACGACTTCAACCTCGTCACCGAACGGGAAGTCGACACTATCCTCGAGGCCGCCGAGACGGCCCACGACCGCATCGACTACGCCAGCGAGGCCACACCCGGACTCCGCGAGCAGGAAGGCGAGTCGAAACTGCTCGGACAGGCAATCGGCGAGGACGCCCTCGTCGTCGGCACCCACGCCCCGGCGTTCGCCGACGACATCGACTTCTCCGTCGGCCTCTCGACGGCCGCGGAGGCACGCGTTTCCGGGGTTCGAAACGTCATGCTCGTCGACGCCCACAACAGCAACGACGGCCTCGCGGGCGAGGACCTCGGCCACGTCGTCCCCGGGTCGCGACGCTCCTTCGACATGATGGCGGCGGCGGGCCGGCTCGGCGAGCGTCTCGCGGCCGCCGAACGCCGCCCCCTCAGCGTCGGCGTCGCGTGGGACGAAACCGACTGGGAGCCGAAAGATGGCATCGGGCCCCTCGGCGTCCGCGTGGCCGTCTTCGAGGTCGGAAACGGCGACGGCCGAACGCGCACCGCCTACGTCCTCGTCGACGGCAACAACATGGAACCCGGACTGCGCGAGGAACTGCTCGCGGCGGTCGACGCCGACACGGCCGAGGTGATGACGACGGACACACACATCGTCAACACGATGGAGGCGGACAATCAGGTCGGCGGCGCCATCGACACCGACGAACTCGTCGCCCTCGTCGAGGACCTCGTGTCGGAGGCCGTCGCGGACTGTGAACCCGTCGTGGCCGGGATGGCCGTCGAACACGCCGAAGTGACGGTGTTCGGCAACGACCGCACCGAGACGCTCGCCTCGACGGCCAACGCGATGATACAGATGGGCGGTGCGCTGCTGCTCGCGGTGCTCGGCGGGTCGATGGCGGTGAGCCTCCTGGTGTTCCTGCTGGCCGGATAGCGCCACCGCTACGTACGTAGCGACCGCGAAAAGCGAGAGGTTAGGCGTCCTCGAACAGTTCGTCGACGGCCGCCTCGGCGGCCTCGATGGCCTCCTGAACCACGTCCTCGGGGTCGGGGTCCTCGGGCGCGTTGAGGTACACGTCGACTTCGAGGACGCCGTCCTCGAACCGCACGGTCACGTCGAGGTCGGTTACTGCCGATTGTTTGTACCGCGAGAGGACGACCCCCTCGGCGGCATCGGAGGCGGCCTCGACGACCGCTTCGTCGCTCGGCTCGCCGCTCGATTCGTCGGTCACGTCGTTACGCGCCGCCGGCGCCCGGGCCGCCGGGACCCATCGGGCCGCCGCCTGCGCCGCCCTGCAGCATCTGCTGGAGTTCCTCTTGGAGGGACTCGAACTGCTCTTGGACGCGGTCCTCCTGCTTCTGGAGGGTCTGGGTGCGGACTTCAAGGCTGTCGACCTTCTCTTCGAGGTCCTCGTAGGCCTCGTCGTAGCCAGTCTCGACGAGCAGTTCGCCGACCTCTCGGTACATCTTCGTGTCACCCTCGATGTCGTCGAGGGTCTCCAGTGCCGTCTTCGACTCCTGCAGTTGCGTTTCGGCCTGCTGTTTCTGTTGTGCGACCTGCTGTGCGGTCTCCTGAAGGTCCTGGAGCTCCTCGATTTTCTCCTGTGCCTCAGGCGGTAGATTACCCTGCATACACCGACCGTCGGGATGAATACTGAAAAAGCCACGCTTTCGGCTTTCGCGCGTTCAACGACCGGCCTTCATACTCCGTTCGGCGACTTCGACGAGCGTTTCCCACGTGTTCAACCCGGCTCGCAGCGCGACGAGGTCGTCGGCGTCGATGTCGATTTGCAGTCGGCTGCCGTTCCGACTGATGGCGGCGGTCGTGCGGTCGCCCTCGATTTCGCCGATTTCCTGACCGATGCTGTCGGCGATTAGCGCGGCCGCTTCGGGCGTGTCGTAGTCGAAAACCAGTTCCGCCTCGTGCACGGCCGCTTACTGTACGTCGACTTCTTTGATGTCGCGGCTCCGCTCCTTCAGCAGGACGCGGTGGCCACAGTACGGACAGCGGACGCCACCGTACTCGTCGAGTTCGACGTCGCGTTTACAGCGGGAGCACTTGTAACTCATGAGCCTACTCCTCGTCTTCGCCGAGCGCCGCGCGGATGGAGCGGCGGACGGTCTTGCCGGCGGGGGTCTGCGGCTTGTAGGCGCCGCCAGTGAACTTCTCGCCGGTCTCCTCGTTCACCCAGATGCCCGTCCCGACGCGTTTGACGTCGTCACCGTCGACCTGTGAGTTCTCCATCTCGCCTTCGATGTCGGCGACGCGGCGCCGTGCGACGCGCCCGTAGCGGGCGCCGAAGCGGCCGGCGCTCCCGGTCGTACCCTTCTTGGCCATAGTACCATACTCTCCATCCAGCGGACGGATAAGTCTCACGTTTCCCGGTAGCCGGCGACAGCGATTTTGACGCTCGTCTCCGAAACCGAGTATGGGTAAAACCGAGACGGCCGACCGACTCGTGGTGTCGTATCCGGCCGACCTCAGCGAGTGGGGCCGATTTCAGGTCGAGAAGCCGTCGTTCCGCGCGTACCTGCGGAAGACCAACGACCGCGTCGCGTTGGGCGACGTTCTCGAGGAGTTCGTCGGCGTCGGCTGCTGTGGCAGCAACCTCGACGTGCCGCTCCGCATCGAGGCTGTCGAGGGCGGTTCGACGGTCGGCGAGGAAACCACCATCGAATACGAAGTCCGTGAGGCCTGCGACATCGAGGGGGGCTGGCTCGTCCAAAGCGAGGCCGGACCGAGTTAATCCTTCAGTTCGGCTTCGACGAGGGCGTCGTTGAGGTCCGCTCGGACGTGTTCGCCCAATTCACGGTCGCTCGCGGTCGTGACGACGCGGTTCTCCTGGACGCTTGAGCCATCGCGGATGAGCAGTCGGACGTTGCCGGTGTCGTCGGCGCGAGTGGCCTTCGCCCGGACGCCGGTCCGCGATCCCGACCCGCCCGCATCGATGGGGCCGGGGATGATTTTCTTGACGTGAGGATGGCCAGCGACGGTGTCGATTACCTTCCGTCCGTCGCGGCCGCCGATGAGCGTCGAGTGGCTGCCGCCGAGTTTCTCCTCGGTGGAGGCTTCGACGACCTCCAGACTCGGTTCGCCGCGCTTGCGCCGGACGGCCTCGATGGGGTCGTCGTCGGCGACGCGATAGAAGGGATAGTGAACTTCGCTTCGAACCGCCCGGACGACTTCGCGGTCACCGGTAGCGTACACCTCTTCGGGACGTTTGCGCCGTATCTCGTCAGCGATGCGACCCGCGTAGTTGCGGAGTTCCGTTGGCGCCCAGCGCTGGTCGTTTTCGGGGCGCGTCGTGACGGTTCGCTGGGAGACGATGTCGTCGTCCAACAGCGCGGTGACGGTCGCACGCTCGCGTTCGCAGTCGATGACGACGGTGTCGGCGTTCTCGCTCCGGCAGACCAGACAGTAGTCACCGGGGCGTTCCAGCGGCGTTCCACAGCACCGACACTCCATGTGGGACGGAAGGCAACGAACGCCGATAAGCGGGGCGGTTCGGAACTCGCTCAGGCCCGCGGCAGTTCGACCGTGACGACGGTCCCGCGGGGGTCGTTGTCGGCGATTCGAACCTCGCCGCCGTAGTTCGTCACGAGCGTGTGGACGAGATACAGACCGAGGCCGTCGCCGGCGACGCCGGTCGCCATGTCGTCTTTCTCGGTGAACGACTGCCGAATCTCGTCGGGGATTCCCGGGCCGTCGTCTTCGACCTGCAGGACCGTCGGGTCGCCAGCCTCGACGGTGACGTGGACCGACGGTTCGCCGTCGTGGTGTTCGACGGCGTTGGCGATGAGGTTGTCGAGCACCGACCGGAGGAAGTCGTCGGCCCGGACGGTCGCGGAATCGGCTTCGAGTTCGACCGTCGCGTTCGGGTACGTCTCGCGGGCGTCGGCGACGGCGCGGTCGGCCACGTCGGCGATGTCGACCGGTTTCGCCTCCGGTTCACCGGACAGCGACTGGACGAGCGTCTGGACGTTCTCGACGAGCGTGACGATGCGCTCGCTTTGCCGCTCGATGACCTCGATGTGTTCCGGCGAGACGTCCTCCTCGCGGAGTTCATCGGTGTAGCCGTTGATGATGGTCATCCCGTTGAGGACGTGGTGACGCAACAGGTGATTGAGAAACGCCATCCCCTCCCGCTGGGCGCGCTCGCGTTCGGCGAGTTCGGCGTTCTGTTTCGCCCGAGCGCGGTTGACACCGGTGACGACGCCGAAGAGAATGCCGAGGTTCGCACCCAACAACAGCGTCCCCCGGGCGGCCATGAACTCTCCAGCGATGAGGGATTCGGCGCTGGCCCACGCCGCGAGCGCTCCGAGCGCGAGGATGCTACCGAACATCCACCGAGCGACCGTCCACTCTCGAGTGGGGGCCTTTCGCACCGCATACAGCATGACGCCGACCGCCACCACCGGCAGGCCGACGTTGATGAAGAGCGTCGAGCCGGACTCGAGGACGCTTCCCGGCATCCCGGATGCGAGGACGTGCCACCCCCCGAAGAGCGACAGACACAGCCCGATGGCGACGACGACCCACGACCCATCGATACCACGCACGGGGACGTTCGGTCGGTTGATGGGCTGATTCGACATACCGTTCACATAATTCCCCTCCCACTTGACTCCCTCGCTCCGCCCAACGTTCGTTTCGGACCGCTGGACGAGAATTCGCGCCTCAGGAGAGGTCTTCGGGGTCGGTCTTCAGGAACTCCCGAGCCACCGCCGTCGCGTAGCTCCCCTTCGGTAGCGAGAACCGAAGCGTCAGCGGGTCGGTATCGATGTCCAGCGTCGTCTCGACGCGAATCGCCCGACGAGTGCCCGAGGAATCGAACTCCCCCGGCAGGGAGAAGTCGGCGGGTTCGATGCCGATGTCCTCGAACACCGACCGGGCGATTGCCGCCGGTTCGCCGCTTCCGAACTCCGTTTCGGTGCCGAGAAGCGGCGCGGTGACGAACGCACGGCCGCGCTCGCAGTGTCGCCGCACCGTCTCGACGCGACCCTCGTCGACGAGTTGCGTCCGACCGGGGTCCGGCAGTCCGTCGTCGGAGAAACACACCACGTCGCCGGCGACCGGGCGTCCGAACGGCAGCCCCCGACGCAGGCGCTCCGAACAGATGCGGTTGAACGCATAGGACTGGGCCGCATTGACGAACATCCGCTGGAGGTTCGTCGGCAGGCGTTCGAGGGCTTCCCGGTAGTCCGCTGGCGCGTCGGCGCCTTCGGCCAGCCGTGCGGCGATGGCGCGTTCGAAGCGGAGTCGCCTCGGAAGTCTGTCCAGCGCCGCCTCCCAATCGCGTGTCTCGCCGACGTACTCCCGTGCCTCCTGTGTCGATTCGGGTTCGCGGTCGCCGGCCTCACAGACGTACCGGACCGCGGCGGACTCCCAGTCGCCGCGGACGATGTCGAGGCCGACCCGGTGGGTGATGGGGCGTTTCGACCCGAAGCGCTGTTGGCCGAAGACGTTCGGGACGGCGACCGATTCGGCTTCGCCCTCGCCGTCGGTTGCAAAGGCTCGCAGTTCCGCAGCGATTGCCTCGGCGTTGTCCGGTCGCTCGGCGCCTCGCACGACGAGTTCGAACTCGTTGCCCACGAGGTCCCCGAACAGCACGGGCCGGCCGGCCCGTCCCAGCACCTCGATGTCGACGCCGTCGAACGTCGGCAAGTCATTCCCCTCGGGGCGTTTCACCGAAAACAGTTGGGTCGTGACCGCGTGTTTGTCCTTCGTGCCGGCCCACGACACTCGCTCGCGGCTGATTCCGAGTTCGTTCGACAGCGCCGAGGCGAAGTCGTTGGTGTCCCAGCCCCGAAGCGTCGCCCGGAAGACGAGATGCGGGTACGACCCCGTCTCGGCGTCGAGAGAGTGTACGTCCGCGCCGAAGGCCTCCCGCTCTCGCACGCGGAAATCCTCGGGGCGGTCCCGAAGGTGGCCGCCGACGCCGTCGGCCTCGGAGACGTAGTATGCGATGCCGACGGCGGCCTCTATCGGATGGGACTCGCGCATACTCGGGCCTGCGGCCGGGGCGTCAAAGCGTCTTGCTTTCCGCGGCGACCGAAGAGCGGTCGGCGTCGACCGTCCCGTTGAGCAACTCCGAGGGCGAGAACTCCACGGGGATGCCGAAGCCTGCGTCCTCGGCGCTGAGTTCCGGTGGGCCGAACGGGAGGCTCATGGATTCTGCTGCGTCGTCTTCGAGCAAAAGGGTTCGCGTCGAGTTACTCTTCGGAGAACTCGAAGCCGCCGTCCTCGTCGTCGGGTTCCGCATTGGCGTCGGCGTCCGTCTCCGTCCCGGCATCGCTGCCGCCGTCGGCGGTCGGAACCGGACCCGACCCGATGACGTCGCGGACGGCCGTCTCGAAGGACTGTCGGGTGTCGAAGTACACCTCGTCGCTCTCTTCGAGTATCTCGCCCAACTCCCGGGGACCGTCGGGCGTCCGGATGGTCGTTTCCCCCTCGCGTCGGTCGACTTCGCTCTTCTCGATGGCGTAGTGTAGCCGGGAGGCGACCCGCGCCAGCGGTGCACCCTCAACGGCCTCGCCGTCACCGAGCGGAACTGCCGGTTCGGCTTCCTCGGCCTCCTCGTCGCCGTTGTCGCTCATGACAGGGCCTTCGCGGGTTCCCGTCGTAATCCTTACGAAGCGCTCCCGGAAGGGATTCGTTCCTTCGGTGCTGGAGTCCAAGCATGTACCGCTGGGGACATCTCGGCGCGGCCCTGTTGGCGTACGCTCCCGTGGGGGCGACGCTGACGGCACGCGACGACCCCACACTCGCCGCCGTCGGCTTCGCCGTCGCCATCGCCACCGCGACGCTGCCCGACGCCGACGAACGGCTCCCCATCGACCACCGCGGACCGACCCACACGGTCTGGTTTCTCCTCGCGTGTTCGGCAGTCGCCGTCGGCGTCGGCGTCGCTGTCGGTGGCGTCTTCGGCAGCCCGGTCGCCTTCGGTGTCGTCCTCGGAGCCGCGGTCGGCGTCTCGCTCGCCTCGCATCTGCTGGCCGACAGCGTCACCCCGATGGGCATTCGTCCGTTCGCTCCGCTGTCGGGGTGGCACCACAGTTTCGACCTCACGCCGGCGGCGAACCCCCGGGCGAACGTGGCGCTGCTGTCTGCGGGCAGCGCCGTCGCGCTTCTCTCCCAAGCCCTCATCGTCCTGTGAGCGCCCTGCTACCGAGAGCGTCGCCGACCACAACGGCTTAGTATTACCAGAGAATACTACTCAGTTGTATGAGCGAGTTCGGCAAGTTTTCCGACGTGGGAGAGGCAGAGGTAACGCGCGCAATCGGTCAGGAGTGGACCGAGGAGTTCATGGACTTCTCGGATTCGGACGTCATCATCGTCGGGGGCGGCCCCTCCGGGTTGATGGCGGCGAAGGAACTCTCCGAGCGCGGCGTCCAGACGATGGTCGTCGAGAAGAACAACTACCTCGGCGGCGGCTTCTGGCTGGGTGGCTTCCTGATGAACAAAGTCACCGTCCGGGACCCAGCCCAGAACGTCCTCGAGGACCTCGACGTGGACTTCAAGCGCTCCCAGGACAGCGAAGGGTTGTACGTCGCCAACGGCCCCGAGGCGTGTTCGGGACTCATCAAAGCCGCCTGCGACGCGGGCGCGAAGATGCAGAACATGACGGAGTTCACCGACATCGTCATCCGGGAGGATCACCGCGTCGGCGGCATCGTGATGAACTGGACGCCCGTGCATGCCCTGCCGCGGGAAATCACCTGCGTCGACCCCATCGCCGTCGAGGCGGATTTGGTCATCGACGCGACGGGCCACGACGCCGTCGCGGTCTCGAAACTGCAGGAACGCGGCGTCCTCAACGCCCCCGGCATCGAACACGCCGAGGAACACAACACCGGCATGGACAACACGGGCGACGACTCCTACGGCGCCCCCGGCCACGACTCACCCGGCCACGACTCGATGTGGGTCGGCGAGAGCGAAGACGCCGTCGTCGAACACACCGGTCTCGCCCACGACGGCCTCGTCGTCACCGGGATGGCGACGGCGACGACGTACGGCCTCCCGCGGATGGGCCCGACGTTCGGCGCCATGCTGCTCTCCGGCAAACGCGCCGCACAGGTCGCCCTCGACGAACTCGAAGTCGACGCCCCCGAGGTCGAGTTGACGAGTCGGTCGCCGGAACCCGCCGACGACTGACCGACGAATGGTCGACCGCGTTACGCTGTATCGCGCCCCGACGACGGAAGCCGACGCCGACGCCATCGCGGCGTGGCTCGACGAGCGAATCGACGCCGAGGTGACCGTCGACGACCGCCTGCTCGGCGACGTGGCCGGGGAGGAACTGGCCCGCGAGTTCGCGGCCGCGCGAGTGCTGTCGCCGTACGACCGAGAGACGGGCACCGACATGCTCGGCATCGTCCGGTACGAACAGCGCGCCCTCGAACACCCCGAACGCGCCGGCGGCGTCATCTACGACGGACTGGCGATACAGGACGCCCTCCGGAAGCGACTGCCCGACGAGAGCGGTCTCGGCCACCTCCACGTCCCCCTCCTCGATCGCGTCCTCGGGACGTGGGGCGACCACGACGGCCGCTGGCACAAGCGCGTTGCCGTCCTCGGACAGCCGGCCATGCTGTCGGTACCGGGGCTGTACGAGGCGCCCGCGAAACCCGAGGCCTACTACGAGGCCAAACAGAAACACGCCCTCGTTTCCGGGGACGCACCGCCGCGGGAGGTACTCGAAAACGAGGTCGACGGCGAGTTCCTCGTCGCCGACGACCCTCGGACGACCGACGCGCTGAAGGGGTACGTGCTCGCAGCATCTCACTACCTCGAAACCGGCGAGGCGTTCTGTGCCGACCCCGACTGCCAGCTGTACGACGCTCATCGTCAACCCGCGCTCCTGAACGCTCAACTGGGTTCTCCCGCCTTCTGTGAACTCCACGCCGACCGGTACGGCTGAGTCGTTCGTCGTTCGAACCAAAACCCGCTTTGGCACCGGGTCACTAAATCGACCAATGACCCAGCGCTACGCACCGACGCGCCGGCACTTCCTGAAGGCCGCCGTCGCCGTCGGCGGCACCGCAGGCCTCTCGGCGTGTCTGGATTTCGCCGGCGAGGAGCCGGTTCCGACCGGCGTCGAGGACCCCTCGACGCTGCCGCGTCGCCAACACGCCTGGAACGACGTTTTGGAGACGGACGAACACGGCAACCACGCCCTCCCCAAACACCACATCTTTCTGTACGTGAACCTCGGTACCGAGGGCGAACCGACCGACTCGGACCGCCAGCAGGTCGAAGACGCCCTCTCAGTCCTCGACCGCGCCTACGAGCGCTCGCCCGCGGGGCTGATTTTCTCCGTCGGCTACTCGCCGTCGTACTTCGAGCGCTACGGGGCCGCCCCCGAGGGCGTCGACCTTCCCCAACCGCGGGCGCTGTCGGACTTCGAACAGCCCGAATTCGACACCCAAGACCTCCACATCCACCTCGCCTCCGACCGCGCCGACGTGGTGATGGAGGCCGACGAGGCGCTGTTCGGCGACCGCGAGACGGCAAACGGCGTCGACGCCGTGTCGTTCCCGGGAACCGTCGACTCCCGGCGGACGGGATTCATTGCCCCCGGCATGCCTGCCGAGAAACAGGACGAAGTTGACGGGATTCCCGAGGGGACGCAGGTGCCGGAGGCGTCGAAACTGTTCATGGGGTTCAACGCCGGTTTCACCGGCAATCAGGCCTCCGAGGCGTTCATCACCATCGACGACGGTCCCTTTGAGGGTGGCACGACGAAACACGTCTCCCGGCTCCACCAGCGACTCGACCGCTGGTACGGCGACAACGACCACGACAGCATGGTGAAGAAACTGTTCGGAACTCACCAAATCGGCGACGTCGAGGGCGTCGGCAACAACGTCGGCGACCACAGCGGCGTCGTCGCCGAGAACCTCGAAGCGCTCGTCGAGCAGGCGCGGGAACACGGTGCCGTCGGCCACGCCCAGAAGATGGCCCGCGCCAACCGCGACGAGGAAGGCAACGTCCTGACGCTCCGGCGTCACGTCGAATCGACCGACGACGGCGTCGCCAGCCTCCACTTCCCCAGTCTTCAAGAGGGCATCTCGACGTTCGAGTCCGTCCGTGAGGCGATGAACGGCGCGGACATCACCAAGGAGACGCCGGCGATTCGCCAGCGCGTCAACAACGGCATCCTCCGGTACATCTTCGTGAAGCGTCGCGGGAACTTCCTCGTCCCGCCGCGGGAGTTGCGAGCGCTGCCGACGCCGGACGGGAAGGCGCTGTAACGTCTACAGCGCCGTCTCCAGTCCCATCGCGTCCCGTATTCTGACGCCGACGACGGCGCCGACTGCTCCAATAGCGGCGTGAATCGGCACCACCAGCAGGGCGACCAATACCGTCTGCACCCCGAGGAACAGAATCGAGAAGTCACCGCCGAGAACCGTCTGAACCGCCCCGACGATGACGAACCCGAGAAAGGCCACAATCCCGCCGTAGGCACCCGCCCGGGCACCCGACCCGACGTGGCTGGACTCACGGGAGCACAGTCCGGCGACGACACCGCCCGGCAGCGCCGCGAACAACACGGCCGCGACGAGGTCTCGCCCGAGGAGGAAACTGCCGAGAACCACCCCGACCACCGCGAGCGCCGTCGTGAACCCACCCACCAGGACCCGTCGCTCCATACCGACCAGTCGGCCGATTGGGGGAAAACGATGCCGACTCGACGCGCTAGCGGACTCGTCCCGACAGCAGTCCGACGAACCCGGCCGCGAACGTCTCGTAGCGGCGGTCCTCGGTGCGTGCGGCAAGCGCCGTCCGAGAGGCCTCGACGCGGCGTGATAGCGGCGCGTCGAACCGGGCGAACGGCGCACGGAGTACCTCCCTCGGCGTCGACCCCGGAGCGCCCGCCGCGACGAACGCTCTGAAAAGAGGGTTCAGCGGCCGGCCGAGGGGTTCCTCGGTCGCCGTCGCGTCCATCAACGCGACCCGGCCGCCCGACCCGACGAGGTCACACCAGTCGTCGATGACGGCGGCCGGGTCCTCGAAGAGTCCACAGACGAAGGTCCCGAGAACGCCATCCGAGTCTGAAAGCGGCGGGCGGGTCGCGTCGCCGCGGACGACCGAGACGTTGTCTAGCTCCACAACGCGTTCGCGAGCGCGGTCCAACAGCGGTCCGGTGATGTCGACGCCAACGACGGTTCCCTCCGGGCCGACCTGCTCCGAGAGATACGGGAGGTTCACACCGGTTCCACAGCCCATCTCGACGACGAAATCGCCGCGGTCGGCGACGTGGGCGGCCGCGGCACGCCGCCAGCGGGCGACGCCGGGGGCGGTCGCGACCCGGTCGTATAGCGCCGCCCAGCGGCCGTAGAACTCGGCGACGCCCATCAGGCGAGGTCCCGGACCATTCCGACGACGACGCCGGCGTCGGCACCGAGGAGGTAGACGACGGGTTCGATACCGAAGCCGCCGGTCTGATACAGCACGTCGGGTTGGGGGTTGGATTCCAGCGCCTCGACGATAGCCGACTCGACGTCTGCTTCGGCGTCGAATGCGACCGTCTCGTAGCCCGCAGCGTCGAGTTTCGCGACGACGTCCTCGTCGTAGCGGACGTTCAGCGCCGCACGGGCGTCGCTGCCGGCCGCTCTGGCCGCAAGCAGGACCGACGCCACGTGTTCGGAGACGCCGAACTCCGGGTCGCCGGGAACCGTCGCCTGTCCCTTGATGTCGAGGATGCGACCGGGGATGGCGGCCACGTCGTCGATGCCGTCGGCCTCCGGGAGCGCCTCGACGAGGTTCGACCCGACCGCCGGGATGAGCGCGGCGAACCCGCTCGTGTTCTCCAGCGTTCGGACGCCCCGTCGGACCGACGAGAGTACCCGCTCGGTCGTCCGCAGGTCGCCTTCGGGGTCGTGGATGTCGAGGGGGCCCTCGTGTTCCGAAAGCGGTGGGAACGCCGCCTCATGGAGGTTCGCCAGCAAGTCGCCGCGTTCGAGCTTTCGAATCAGGATTTCGGCCTCGACGAGTGCCTGCACGCGGCTCATGTCGCCGGTTTCGAGGCCGTCGGCCAGCCGTTCGACCGTCTCTCGGACCCGCTCGTCGTCGGCGACGGCGTCGCTGATATCCACGTCGCCGTGGGCGTACTTCGAGACGGCGCTTTGGCTGATGCCGAGCAGTTCCGCGACTTCGCTTTGGGTGAGGCCGCGCTCGCGGAGTTCCCCCGCCAGCATCGAGCGGAACGTCGGGAGGAAATCCTCGACGACGACCTCTTCGATGAACTTCATCGCTTCTGGTCGCCCCCGAACTCCTCGTCGGATTGGATTCGGGAGGCCTGCGGTCCTTTCTGTCCCTGATACTTCGACCCGCGTTCGGCGCCGTAGGGGCGTTCGGCCGGGTTCTTCAGTTCGGTGAACGTCAACTGCGAGATGCGCATCTCCGGCGTGAGCGCGACGGGTGCCGTCCCGAGATTCGACAGCTCCAGGGTGATTTGGCCCTCGTAGCCGGGGTCACAGAGGCCGGCCGTGGCGTGCACCACGACCGCCAGACGGCCGAGCGACGACCGGCCCTCGACGTGGGCGATGAGGTCCGGCGGAATCTCGACGCGCTCCTTGGTCGTCCCGAGGACGAAATCGCCGGGGTGGAGGATGAAATCATCGCCCTCCTCGACGTAGGTCTCGTCGACGTACTCGTCGACCTCCTGTTCGCTGTTCGGGTGGATACACGGGATGTTGGTACGCCGGAATTCGAGGAATTCGCGGCCGAGACGGAGGTCGATACTGGCGGGCTGAATCTGCAGTTCGGGGTCGTCGAGGGGTTGGACGACCAACTCGCCGTCGGTGAGGCGGCGACGGATGTCGCCGTCGGAAAGTATCATGCCCGGAGACGGGAGCCTCAGGGGCTTAAAGGTCAACGATGCTGGTTAGCCGAACAAGACCATGAGAAGCGAGAGGCCGACGGCTACGCCTGCCGCGAGCGTCGCGCGGTCGCTCGGCAGGTCGTAGGCGCCGAGCAGTCCCTCACGCCAGACGTAGCCCTTCCATAGCGTTACGCCAATCCAGACGAGCAACACGAGCGGGTCCTCGCCGCTTGCCGCCGCCTCCAGTTGCCGCTGGGCAGTCTCGGGGTCCGAAAACGACACCGACGCGAACAACATGTAGGCCCGCACGAAGCCGATGATGGTCGCGGGAATCTCGAGAAGCGCCGCGAGGCCGACCACCCCGAAGGTTCCGCTGTAGGTCGCCTCGGTGGCGTCCCCACGGACGAGGAGGTAGACGACGCCCGCGAGGATGGCCCAACTGACGAGCATGACGAATGGAAGGACGACGAGAACCGTCCCGAACACCCGCCGGAACGCGCGCCGTCCCTCGGGCGGGAGGTCGACGACCGCGAGTTGCATCACCGCCCACAGGCCACCAGCGGTGATGACTGCCACCAACACGATGGCGCCGAGGGCGGGAAACGTGAGCGATTCCGGGCGGCGCGATTCGAAGAACTCTCTGGGGGTCACGAGCAAGTCCCGGAGGGCATAGAGAGCCATCGGAGTCGGGTTTCCGACGAACGAACATAAAATCAGCCACCGCCACGCTCGCCAACCACCCGGTTTTTGTCCCTCTCCGCCCGAGCGACAGTATGAAACAGGCCATCGTCGCCCGCACCGACCTCGGGATGGGCAAGGGGAAACTCGCCGCACAGGTCGCCCACGCCTCGCTGAAAGCCTACGAGTCCGCGGGACCGGACGCCCGACGGGAGTGGAAATCCGGCGGCCAGAAGAAAGTCGTCCTGAAGGGGTCTGGCGAATCGCAACTGCAGGAACTCGCCGAGGCCGCCCGCCGGGAGGGCTTGCCCTACGCGCTGATTCGTGACGCCGGACACACCCAACTGGAACCGGGGACGCTGACGGCGCTCGCGGTCGGTCCCGGTTCGGAGAACATCGTCGACAAGGTGACCGGCGACCTCTCGCTGTACTAGAACCCCCGCGTGTACTGCCGCGGAACCGGCGCGTCGTAGCCCAGTTTCTCGGCGGCGTGGACCGCGAAGTAGGGGTCTTTGAGATGTTCACGCCCGACGACGGCGAGGTCGGCACGGCCGTTGCGGATGAGGGCGTCGGCGCCCTCCGGCGTCGTGATTTTTCCGACGGCACCGACCGGGACGCCGCCTTCGGCGACACGTTCGGCGTAGGGTACCTGATAATGCGCGCCGGTATCGGGGACCTGCTGGTCGGGGTGGATGCCGCCCGCGCTCACGTCGATGAGGTCGACGCCGAGACGTTCGAGGTCCCGCGCCAGTCGTGCGGAATCGCCGACGCTCCAGGAGTCGCGGTCCGGCAGCCAGTCGGTCGCCGAGATGCGAACGAAGACGGGCATCCCCTCCGGGACGGTGTTCCGGACGGCGGTGACGACTTCCCGCAGCAGTCGGGTTCGGTCCTCGAAGTCCCCGCCGTAGGCGTCATCGCGGGTGTTCGTCACCGGCGAGAGGAACTCGTGGAGCAGGTAACCGTGGGCGGCGTGGACTTCGACGATGTCGAAGCCGGCTTCGACAGAGCGGGCGGCGGCGTCGGCGAAGGCGTCGACGATGCGAGCGATGCCGTCGGTGTCGAGGCGCTCGGTCGCAAGCGGTTCGTCGTCGGCGTAGGGCCAGGGGTCGGCAGTCGGACCGACCGGCGTCCACCCGCGGTCGCCGTGGACGGGGCCGTGGCCGTCGCTCGGGCGGTTCGTCGAGGCCTTCCGGCCGGCGTGGGCCAACTGGATGGCGGAGACGGCGCCCTGTGATTCGATGAACTCCGTCACCGGTTGCAGCGCCTCGGCGTGGTTGTCCGACCAGATGCCGAGGTCCTTCGGCGAGATGCGGCCCCGTGGCGTGACGGCCGTCGCCTCGCTCATCACGATGCCCGCGCCGCCGGAGGCGCGACTGCCGAGGTGGACGAGATGCCAGTCGGTCGCCAGTCCGTCCTCCTCCTCACAGGAGTACTGACACATCGGCGACACCATCACCCGATTGCGAGCCGTCACGTCGCGGCTCTCGAAGGGAGTAAACAGGTTCATAGACGGCGTTCGTGGCCGCGCGAAAAGACGCTTTGCGTAGCGGTACGAACGGTTGGGAGTCCCATCAATCACCGAGTATGCGCTGCAAGACGCCCCGCTCTTTCAGCGCCATGTAGAGGTACGCACACGGGAAGGCGAGAAAGACCACCGACAGCAGGACGACGAACAGCACCGGGCCGGCCAGGAGGTCGCTCATGGTCGGGTGACGGGTACGGCGGGTATTCAGTCCGTCGCTCCGCCGCCGAACGCCGAGAGGTCCGCCTGGATGCCGGCGGCCATCGTCGACTTCCGGCGGAGGTCCGTAAGCGAGACGGGGAGTTGGGGAACGAGGTGGCGGACCGCGCTGTGGAACGTCTCGGCGACGGCCGGTTCGGAATCGAATGCGTTGCGAACCGATTCGCGAATCTGCCAGACGCCGACCGGTGCCCAGTACTCGTTTGTGGCGTGGCGGACGACGAACACCTTCGCCTGTCGGTCGCGTTCGGCCAACTCCTCGAGGACACCCAGTCGGGACGCGTAGTACGCTCCCGACGTTTCGTCGACGTAGTCGGTACGGCCCTCGTAGCCCTCGCGGTCGGCGGCCATGTACAGTTGGCCCTCGGGGTCGGGGTTCCAGATGGAGCCCGGTGCCTTCAGTTCGAGCAACTCGAACTCCCACTCGCCGGGGGTGGCGATAATCCAGTAGTCGTTGCCGACGTAGCTATTGTGCCAGACGAGCGTTTCGTCGATGCTGGAGGCGTTGCGGATGGTGCCGCGGAGGTACTTCCCGACGGTATCGTCGACGGCCGTAATCGACCACCGCGTCGGGACGAGGCGCCTGTTTTCGCCTTGGCCGAGCGCGCCGACCGATAGCACGTTGTTGATGTCGTAGACGTCGAAGCCGCGCCGGTAGAGGTAGGTCATCGCGCCCTCCGCCCGCCAGTCGTCGTCCGAGAGCGTCTTCTCGACGGCGCGGGGGACGTGGGGGTTCTCCGTCAGCGTCGCCGAATCCGCCGACGCTCGCGGGCCGCGTGGCGCGGCGATGTCTTCCAAGGAACCGTCGAGGTCGAATCCCGGCGACTCGTCGAGTCCCAACTCCACGTCGACCGGGCGGTCGGCGATGGCGACCTCGCGTTGGGTGCCGACGAAGCCGTCCCACACGTCGGTCACGTCGACGTTCGAGCGCCGCGTGGAGTTGAGCAGGCCCGTCCGCTTCTGGAAGACGTCCTCGATTGAGTACCCCTGTCGGTACCACTCGCCGGTGGTGACGTAGGATTCGGCGTCGGACTCGTCTCCGACGGGCGCGAGAAGTCCGGCCGAAACGCGGGGGTACGACGACCGGCCGACGAAGACGGAGGGCGCGGTCGACCCGACCATCGTATCGCCCGACAGCGTCTCGTCGAAGCGCGTCCGGGCGTCGTCGAGGTGGTCGGTGATGGCGTAGGACTTCTCCTCGGCGAGTTTCCGCAACTCGACGGACTCCTCGCGGTCGAGTCCGTCCACGTACTCGTCGAGGCGCATACTCGGCGTTGGGTCGGCGAGGGTAAAGACCGTTCGGGCGCGGCGGCCGGCGACCCGTCAGTCGGCGTAGGCCGAACAGGGCTGGCCGGCGACAGTGACGTTGCCCGCGTCGCAGTCGATGTCACTGGCCGTCACGTCACCAGTCACGACGATGTCGTCGGCGTCGAAGTCGACGGTGCCGCTGGCCGAACGCACGTCACCGGTGACGCGCAGGCCGGGCGTGTCCAGACTCACGTCGCCAGCGGCGTCGATGCCGTCAACGCTCGATAGCGAACTGCTGTCGATGTCGACATCGCCGCCGGCGGCGATGGAACCGTCGACCGTTGCGTCGCTCGCCACGTCCACGTCGCCGGTGGCGTCGATGCCGCCGACGCTGGCGGTGCCGCCGACCGAAACGTCTTCGCCTTCGATTCGACCACCGACCGTCGCGTCCCCGTCGGCGTCTACGTCGCCCGACCCGACGACTGCGCCGCCCACCGCCGCGTTTCCGGAGAGATCCACGTCGCCCCCGGCGACGCCACCGCCGACGGAGGCATCGGTGCCGAGGCTCACGTCCGACCCGATGAGACCGCCGCCGACGGTCGCGGAGTCGCTGAGCGACACGTCGCCACCGGCCCGCAAGTCGCCAGCGATGTCGGCGTCACCCGAGGCGTCGACGTCGCCGGCAATGGCGGATACGTCGCCTGCAACCGAGTCATCACTCCCGAAGTCCCGGTCGCCGGGTTCCAGTATCTCGGGGTCCGGTTCCGGTTGCCCGCCGGAGAGCAACCGCCGGATGACGACCGTCTGGCCGGTGTCGAAGGCGACGGTTATCTCGACGGTTTCCCCGGTCATGTTCGCGGCGTCGTCGGCGCTGGCATCCGAGCCAGTTTGGAATCGATACACCGACAGCGAGGCCGTCTCGCCGGGTCCGAGCGTCGGCTCGACCCATCCGGCGTCGTCGGTCGAATCGCCCGGCACGGACCCGACGGTGTAGGGAAGCGACCCGGCACTCGCCCCCGCGACGTAGCCGTGTGTCGCCCCCGTTGGGTTCGTCACCTGCACCAGCGAGCAAAACCGGGTGGGGTCGTCGGCACCGTCACACTGGTCTGGGCGAGTGTCGTCGGTGTTGTGGGCGTGGCTGACGGTGTCGTTTTCGGGCACCTCGAGGGTGACGCCGGTGATGGCCGACCGTTCGCCCGCGGGGTTTTCGATGCGGAACAGTAAACCGCGGGACCCGCCGGTGGGGGCGGCCTGTTCGGAGCGTTCAGAGAGCAACCGATAGGCGCCGCGGGCGGTGAACGGCACCGAGACGGCCGTGTCCAGACGCGCGACGACGGCGGAGTTGTCGCGTTCTTCGCTGGCCCAGACGAGTTCGATGTCGTCGTCGGTCGGCGCCACCGTCGCCGTCGTCCCCGTGGCGACGCGGTCGCCAGCGAATGCGTCGGTGTCGGAGTCGGCGACGCCGGCGATGCGGAGACGGTCGCCGTCGATGGTGTCGCCGCCGGCGTGTCGAATCACCACCTCGCCGGCGGCGTCGGCGCTCTCGATATCGAACGTCGCCGTCGGGGCAGGGTCGTTCGGTTCGGCCAATCCGAGGATGAGGCCGGCAGAGACGGCGGCGACGGCCACGACGATGGCTATCAGCAACGCGACGCCGACGACCGGTGAGAGCCCACGGTCGTCACTCTGGAGGGCGGAGTCGACCACGCCGGCCGTTGGGCCGCGACGGATAAGACACCCTCACGCGGCTTCAGTGTGTGAAAACGGCGGACGCTCTCAGCTGTGAATCCCCATCGCCTCTATCTGCTCCTGATACCGATTGCGGATGGTGACTTCGGTCACCTGCGCCACGTCGGCGACCTCGCGTTGGGTCTTCTTTTCGTTGCACAGCAGCGAGGCGGCGTAGATGGCCGCGGCCGCATACCCCGTCGGGGATTTCCCCGACAGCAGACCCTTTTCGGCGGTCGTCTCGATGATGTCGTGGGCCTTGTTCTGGACCTCCTCGCTCAACTCCAACTCCGAGCAGAACCGGGGAACGTACTTCTTGGGGTCGACGGGTTCCATCTCGAGGCCGAGTTCCTGGGAGATATAGCGGTAGGTGCGGCCGATTTCCTTGCGCTCGACGCGGGAGACCTCGCTGATTTCTTCGAGCGACCGTGGAATGCCCTCCTTGCGGCAGGCGGCGTACAGCGCGGCCGTCGAGACGCCCTCGATGGAGCGGCCGCGGATGAGGTCGTCGTCGAGGGCGCGCCGATAGATGACCGAAGCGACCTCCCGGACGGAACGGGGGACGCCCAACGCCGACGCCATGCGGTCGATTTCCGACAGCGCGAACTGGAGGTTTCGCTCGCCGGCGTCTTTGGTCCGAATCCGCTCCTGCCACTTCCGGAGGCGATGCATCTGGGAACGCTTCTTCGAGGAAATCGAGCGCCCGTAGGCGTCTTTGTCCTTCCAGTCGATGGTGGTCGTCAGCCCCTTGTCGTGCATCGTCTGAGTTGTCGGCGCGCCGACCCGGGACTTCTCTTGTCGCTCGGAGTGGTTGAACGCCCGCCACTCCGGGCCGGGGTCGATGTGGTCTTCCTCGACGACGAGCCCACAGTCGTCACAGACCATCTCACCCCTGTCGGCGTCTTTGACGATGTTGTCCGAGGAACACTCCGGGCACACCGTCCCCGTTTCGGTGTCGGTCGTCTCCCCCTCACGCTCGCTGCCGCGTTCCCGTTGACGCGTGGGCCGTGTCATCGCATTTTTATAGTCAAACGAGCTTCCCACTTAAACTCTCGCCAAAACCTTGGAATATCGAACACGAATCCGAGACCGCCCCGCCGCAGTCCGTTGGTTCCGTTCTCGGTGGCGTCCGAATATCGGAAGGGATAAATTCCGAGTCGGGTTGGGTCCAACGGATGCCGGTCATCGACTGCGACCCCGCAACTGCCCGCGAGCGCCTCGAATCCGCGGGCGTCCGGGTCGAGGCGGGAAACACCGACCACGAACTGTGGCGGGCCAGCCACGGCGGCGCGACCGCCGTCGCCTACGACGAAAAGGTCGTCGTCCAGGGCAACGAATCCGCCCGGTTGGTCGGACTCATCGAGGGCGGTGGGGGACGCGCACACGTGTACTTCGACGGCGCCAGTCGCGGCAATCCGGGGCCCGCCGCCGCCGGCTGGGTCATCGTCACCAGCGACGGTATCGCCACCGAGGGCAGCGAGCGAATGGGGAAGATGACCAACAATCAGGCCGAATACGGGGCGTTGATTCGTGCCCTGGAGGTCGCCGCCGACTTCGGGTTCGACGAGGTCGTCGTCCGGGGCGACTCCCAACTCATCGTCAAACAGGTCCGTGGGGAGTGGGACACGAACGACCCGACGCTTCGCGAAAAACGCGTCCGCGTTCGGGAGTTGTTGGAGCGCTTCGAGGAGTGGTCCATCGACCACGTTCCGCGGGAGATAAACAGTCGCGCCGACGAACTAGCAAACGAGGCACTCGATGGCTGACAGCGACGCGGACACCGACACCGAGGAACCGACGACGGAACTACCCGAGGGCGTCGTCGACCGCGCCGAGCGACTGACGCGACTGCTGCGGAGTGCGGTCGACCCCGCCGAACGGGAGGCCTACCGGAGCGACCGCCGGGCGTTGCTCGCCGAGTACGGCTACACCGCTCGCGTCCGCGAGGACGACGACGGCGAGACGCTCGTCTGTCATCCCGAGGAGTGGACCGAAGACGGGGTGATTCAAATCGACCGCATCGACGACACCGACCGCGCCGTCGAAATCACCCTCTCGGGGACCGGCGACGGCGGCGACTACGATGCCGTCGACGCCCACAACCGGGCGGTCGCCGAGGCGGTCCGGGACGAACACGGCGACGTCCACGGCGAAACCGCCGAGGCGTTCGCCGATTTCATGAGCAACCATTACGCCAAGCGAATCGAGGCCGCAACCGAGGGCGAACGCGAGGAGTTCCGGACGGAGTACTTCCCGCGGAACGCGTGGCCGAGCGACGAACAGAGAAAGCGTCTCAAGCAGTCGCTCGAAGTGATTTTCGACGTGGCCCGCTCGCGGTGAAAAGTCGACGTTTTTCCTACTCGAACTGTGCGATGAGGTCGCGGACGCGGTCTGCGCGGTCGCCGTCGGTGACGGTCTTCGAGAACGTCCACGCGAGCTGGTCGAAGACGGCGTCGAGGCCCTCGTCGGTGAGGGCGTACTCGTTGGTTCGTTTGTCCAGTTCGCTCTTCTCGACGAGTCCCATCTCGACGAGGTCATCGAGGTTGGGGTACAGTCGGCCGTGGTTCACTTCGCTGCCGTAGTACGTCTCCAGTTCCCGCTTGATAGCGAGCCCGTAGCGGGGCTCCTCGGCGAGAATCGTGAGGATGTTCTGCTGGAAGGCGGTCAGGTCGGGGGCCACGCCTGGGTCGGTCGTGGCTGTTTGGGCCTCTGACATATCTACGGGTACATTGTCAACCCACTTAACAGTTATCAAACATCTTTGAGAGCCGTGTATACCTCACTTTTTAAATATAACCGGCCGACTTCGAGTCAACGAGACTGACAGTCTCTGACTGGCCGGCCGCTGCAGCGAGGCTCCACGGACGCGTGTCGAAAGCTCTTTGCGGGGCAGGTGAGGAGCCACGGGTATGGCAAACCTGTGGGAAGACCTCGAAACGGGACCGAACGCACCCGAGGAGATATACGCCGTCGTGGAGTGTCTGAAGGGCGAGCGCAACAAATACGAGTACGACAAGGACATCCCCGGCGTCGTGTTGGACCGGGTGCTGCACTCGAACGTCCACTACCCCTCCGACTACGGGTTCATTCCGCAGTCGTACTACGACGACGAGGACCCCTTCGACGTGCTCGTGTTGGTCGAAGACCAGACGTTCCCGGGCTGTGTCATCGAGGCTCGCCCCGTCGCCCTCATGAAGATGGACGACGACGGCGAACAGGACGACAAGGTCATCGCTGTCCCCAGCGAGGACCCCCGATACGACCACATCGAGGACCTCGAGGACATCCCCCAACAGCAACTCGACGAGATTGACGAGTTCTTCGCGACGTACAAGAACCTCGAAGAGGGCAAGGAAGTCGAGACGCTGGGCTGGGAGGACAAGCAAGCGGCCTACGACGCCATCGAGCACGCTCAAGACCTCTACGAAGAGCACTTCGGCTAAGGCGTCTGCACATCGTTTTTCGCGTAGCGCGTCCGTTAGCCGTCGGCTCGCGCCAGGGAGTCGACACCTGTGAACTCGAACCGCGCACCGCCATCGGACCCCTCGACGACGCGGACGTTCCATCCGTGTTCGTTGGCGATTTGCTTGACGATGGAGAGCCCGTAGCCCGACCCACCGTCGCGTGTCGTGTACCCGTACTCGAACACCGTCTCCCGGTCGGCCGCCGGGATTCCGGGGCCGTCGTCTTCGACGTAGAAGCCGTCCGGGAGCGGACCGACCCGAACGGTCACCCCCGGGCCACCGTGGGTCACGGCGTTTCGGAACAGATTGTCCAGGAGTTCCCGGACCCGACTCTCGTTTGCCTCGATTCGGCCGATATCCTCGACACGGAGGTCGGCATCCTCGGCGGCCGTGAGGCTCCACTCCGCCCGGACGGCGTCGTCGAGTCGGAACGGCTCGGCCTCGTCGACGAAGCCGCCTTCTCGCGAGTATTCTAGAATGTCGTCGATGAGGGCATCGATGCGGTCCAGCGCCTCCAGGGCCTGTTCGAGTTCGGGGGCGTCGGACTCCTCGTGGGCCAACTCCGTGTACCCGCGGGCGACCGAAAGCGGACTCCTGATGTCGTGAGAGAGCACGTCGGCGAACTCGTCGAGCCGTTCGTTCTGCTCTCTGAGCGACTCCTCGCGGCTGCGTCGTTCGCTTATGTCCCGGACGATGCCCGTGAAGTACCGCTCGCCGTCGTGTTCGTGTTCATGGAGGCTAATCAGCGTCGGCACCTCGTGGCCGTCCTTGTGGAGTGCCGGCAGCTCGATGCCGTTCCAGTCGATGTTCTCCTCGCCGCTCTCGATGTAGGACTGCAGCGCGGCGGCGTGGACCGGGCGAAGCCGCTCGGGGATGAGTTGCATCTTCGAGTTGCCGACGAGTTCCTCCGGCGTATAGCCGAGAATCCGCTCGATAGCCGGGTTTACATACACGATGCGGCTGTCGGTGTCGATAGTCAACATCCCCTCGGAGGCATTCTCAACGAGCGTTCGATAGAACGCTTCCGAGCCAATCGAGTCGTCGGGAGGATTCACCGTCTCCGGGCTACGTACTCGATGTGATAGAACCTGTCGTTTCCGCGTGGCTGCATGTAACAGGGGCCACACATATCCCGCCCGCTCGAAACCCATCGGAGATTCGTAATGTGCATGCACGGACGCATAAAATGTGATTCAGTAATTCGGCTCTATCAGGGTCCAGTACCTCGGTTTACACCCACTTTATTCCTACCGTGCATACGCCAAATCGGAGCGATACGGTATGCTTATGGAATGATACTTGTGCGTTCGAACGATAGTTTCGAGTATGAGCGCCGAACCCCGTGAACCGATGGGCATCCGTCACATGACGGTCGTACCGGAGAACTTCGAGCCGCCCGCCGAGGACGGCGACCGCGACGACGACGAATAGCGGGAGCGATTCTTGCCGCTTTTCGGGAGCGCCGCCGCTTTTGCCCGTCGAAACGAAAGTTCTTGTAGGCGCCTGCCCCAGACGCCTCTATGGGACTGTTCGACCGGCTTCGCGGTGGCGAGGGTCCGCGAGTCGCTTTCTTCGGTATCGACGGCGTGCCGTACAGTCTAATCGCCGACAACGAGGAGACGTTTCCGAACCTCACGGCGATGGCAAACGAGGGCGCCGGCGGCGCAATCGACTCCATCGTCCCACCGGAGTCCAGCGCCTGCTGGCCCGCGTTGACCACCGGCGTCAACCCGGGGGAAACCGGCGTCTACGGCTTCCAAGACCGCGAGGTCGGGAGTTACGACACCTACGTCCCCATGGGTCGGGACGTTCAGGCCACGCGGCTGTGGTCCCGTGTCACTGACGCCGGCCGCGAGGCGACGGTGATGAACGTGCCCGTGACGTTCCCGCCGGACCGGGACGCCCAGCGGATGGTCAGCGGCTTCCTCTCGCCCGGCGTCGAGAAGGCCGCCTACCCCGACGAACTCCGTGAGACGCTCGAAGGGCTGGACTACAAAATCGACGTGAACGCCAAACTCGGCCACGACGAGGACAAATCCGAGTTCGTCGAGGATGCCCACGAGACGCTCGACGCCCGCTTCGAGGCGTTCAAACACTACATCCAGCAGGACGACTGGAACCTCTTTTTCGGCGTCTTCATGACCACCGACCGGGTGAACCACTTCCTGTTCAAACACTACGCCGAGGACGGCGAGTACAAAGAGGAGTTCCTCGAGTTCTACGAGAAAGTCGACCGCTATCTCGGCGAACTGCGTGACATGCTCAGCGACGGAACGACGATGGTCGTCGCCTCCGACCACGGATTCACCAAACTCGACCACGAAGTCAAGTGCAACGTCTGGCTGGAGGAGAACGGCTGGCTCTCCTACGAAGACGACGACCACGACAGCCTCGACGACATCGCCGACGACACGAAGGCGTACTCGCTCATCCCCGGTCGCTTCTACATCAACCTCGAGGGGCGGGAGCCCCGCGGGAGCGTCCCCAAAGAGTATTACGAGGAAGTCCGCGCCGAGCTGAAAGCGGAGCTCGAAGCCCTCGAAGGCCCGAACGGCCGGAAGGTCGCAGACCGCGTCGTCACCAAGGAGAAAGCCTTCCGCGGCGACCACGCCGACATCGCGCCGGACCTCGTAGTCATCCCGAACCACGGCTTCGACCTCAAGTCCGGCTTCCGAAGCGGCGATAAGGTGTTCGACATCGGCCCCCGAAACGGCATGCACAGTTTCGACAACGCCTGTCTGTTCGTCGACGACGACGGCGCGACGATTCAGGATGCCGACCTCTACGACATCGCGCCGACGATTCTCGAACTGCTCGACATGGACGTCGACCGCAGCGAGTTCGACGGCGCGAGTTTGGTGTAAGGCGGTACCGACCACATCGGTTTTCTATCGGCCACCGAAAGCAGCGGTCAATGAACCAACGACTAGCGCGTTCGAAACAGGTCACTCGGGCCATCGTCCGCGAGATTCGGGCGGAGAACATCACGTTCATGGCTGGCTCGATTGCCTACCACGCCTTCGTCTCCCTGTTGCCGTTCCTGTTGTTGGTGCTGTTCGTCCTCTCACAGGTCGGCGGACCCGAACTCGCCCAGCGGTTCATCGAGGCAATAGCGGAGAACATCACGCCGACGGGGAGCACCGCATCGGGGGACTTCGCGACGCTGCTCGTCGATGCGGCGACCAACGCGACACGGAATCGCGGACTGTCGCTTCTGAGCATCGCCATCCTCGTGTGGGGGACGCTCCGCATCTTTCGCGGCCTCGACCAAGCGTTCTCCGACATCTACGAGTCCCACGCCGCGAACACGTTCCTCGACCAGGTTCTCGACGCCGTCGTCGTCTTCGGTGCCATCGGGACCGCGCTGTTTCTCGTCACCGCCGCCGAACAGCTGGTGGGGACGCCTTCCGTCGGCGTCCTCGACGCCGTCGTCCGACCAGTCGTCTCCGCGCTCACGCTTGCCATTGCCTTCTATCCGATGTACTACGTCTTTCCCGACGAGGATGTCAGTCTCCGTGAGGTCGTCCCGGGAAGTCTTATCGCCGGCACCGGCTGGACCGCGCTCAGGTACGGGTTCGGGTTGTACACCAGCCTCTCGAGCACCAGCGAGTACGGCCTCGTCGGCGTCATCATCCTGCTCATTACGTGGCTGTACTTCGGCGGATTGGTGTTGCTTCTCGGTGCCGCAGTCAACGCCGTCCTCGCCGGCCGGTCGGAGGACGTCGACAGCATCGCGTGGGGACAACCCATCGACGCCGACCCGACACACGACGACGCCGCCTTCGTCACTCCGCTCCGGGAGCTGGAAACCGTCGACTTCGACGGCGATGTTCGAATCGTCGTCGACGGCGCCGACGTGACGGTTCCGGCGCCGAACGACGCGACCGTGACCGTCCGGACCGTCGACCGCCCGTGGCTGTTGGGCGGCGACAAAGAAACAGCCGAGGTGTATCTGCGGTGGGCTAACAGCGACTGACACTCACGCCACCTGAAAACGAGGTCGAATACACCCACACGGTAGCGACGATGAAGTGACATTCATCCGACTATTCTATACATAGAGATATATACACAGTGGTTGTACTTGCGTTGATATACACGGATTATACTCCTACAAAGACGGTTCGGTGGGGTGTGATTTCATGTTAGGCCTATGATGGTAATACAGCAACCCCACAGAAACAGTTCTCCCGACTGCAGACCGATTCGTTCTGGCGGTGTCACCCAGGTCCGACACCGTACGGCGCACGCAAATCCGCGGAGCGAAGCTCCCCGACCCCTCGACAGCGGCAGATTCCTGTCTGAGCAATCGAGGCTCCGATGACCGACGACGAGTCAATCAGTCGACGGCGTATCCTCCAAGTGGTCACTGCGGGTGGTGCGGCCTCGATAGCCGGGTGTTCCTGGGGCGGCCCTTCGGGCAACCCGTGTGACCTGTCGGTCACCAAGGAGAGCGTCGGCGACTCCGTCTCGTACGGCGGCGCTACGGAGTTCGAGATTACAGTCTGCAACGACGGCGACGGTACGTGTGAGGACGCCGTGACCGTTACGGACGACCTGCCGAACGGCGTGACGTTCGCCGCGCATACGGGGACCGACTGGAGCGCCACCGAAAGCGGCGGGGTCGTGACCTTCGAGCACCCCAACGCGGCCGGCCTGGGTTCCGGTGAGTGTCTGCCGACACTGACCATGGCGGTCGATGTCGGCTCGCAGGACGAGGTCGGCGACGCAATCCGCAACTGCGTCACCGTCGAACAGGGCGATGCGGACCTGGCCTACAAGACCGACTGTGCCACCATCCCGGTTACGGGAACCGGCGAGGGTGCGTGTGACCTCTCGATAACGAAAGAACACATCGGAGACTTGGCCACGCCCGGTAGTACGAGCGAGTTCGAAATCACCGTCTGTAACGAAGGGCGCCAGCGCTGTCGGGGCCCGATTCCGGTCGTCGACGCCCTGCCGAGCGGCCTGACGTTCCTCGGCGGCACCGGTAGTGGCTGGTCGGTCAGCGAGACGGGCGGCACCGTCACCGCCGAACACCAGAACAGCGGCGGATTGGCGCCCGGCGACTGTCTCCCGACGCTCACCCTCGAGGTCGAAGTCGGCACGATAGACGAGACCGGCGACGCGGTTCGCAACTGTGCGAGTCTCGACTACCGTGATGCCGACTCGACCAACAACCGTAGCTGCATCAGCGTCCCGGTCGATACCGAAACCGTCGGGGGCGTCTGTGACCTCTCGATACGGAAAGGACACGACGGTGAGGCGGTCGCACCTGGCAGTACGACCGAGTTCGAAATCACCGTCTGTAACGTCGGCGACGAACTCTGCCGGGGCGAGGTTCCGGTCGTCGACGCGCTGCCGAACGGCGTGACGTTCCTCGCCAGCACTGGCAGCGGCTGGTCGGTTACCGAGACGGGCGGTGTCGTCACGGCCACCCACCAGAACAGCGGCGGGCTGGCGCCCGGCGACTGTCTCCCCACGCTCACTCTGGAAGTGGAGTTCGGCTCGATAGACGAGACCGGCGACGCGGTCCGCAACTGTGCGAGCATCAAATCCGACGATGCCGACTCGACCAACAACCAGAGCTGCGTCAGCGTCCCGGTCGATACCGAAGCCGTCGAGGGTAAGTGCGATTTGACTATCGAGAAGACCCACGATGGGACCCACGTCGAGCCGGGCGACACCACCGAGTTCGACATTACCGTCTGCAACAGGGGTGACGGACGCTGTCGCGGCGGAGTCACGGTCGTCGACGCGCTGCCGAACGGCGTGACGTTCCTCAACAACAGCGGCAGCGGCTGGTCGCTCTCCGTGAGCGGTGGCGTCGTCACCGCCGAACACCAGAACAGCGGCGGATTGGCGCCCGGTGACTGTCTCCCGACGCTCACCCTCGAGGTCGAAATCGGCTCGATAGACGAGACCGGCGACGCGATCCGCAACTGTGCGAGCATCAAATCCGACGACGCGAACACGAGGAATAACAGAAGCTGCGTCAGCGTCCCGGTCCACCCCCCACAAAGCTCCTGTGACGGTCTCAACATCGAGAAAACGACCGGTGGCCAGTTCAAGTACGGCCAGCAGTCGACCTACGAAATCGACGTGTGTATGCTTCAAGAGCAAACCTGCGACGGCCAGATTACCGTCACCGACACCCTGCCGGACGGTATCTCGTTCGTCTCGGCGTCCGGAAGCGGCTGGAGCGCCTCGGCAAGCGGTGGAACGGTCACCGCCACGCACCCGAACAGTGGCGGACTCGGCGCGGGCCAGTGTCTCCCGACGCTCGTGTTGACCGTCGAGGTCGTGCCGGCCAACCAGTTCCCCGGCGGCTCCGACGGCGTCCAGAACTGCGCTCGACTCTCCGCCGATGGGACCTTCGTGGACGAGGACTGCGTCTCCCACGTAATCACCAACTAGGCGGCAGCTCTACCCACCGTAGAGTAGACGTCCCGACGCGACCGGACGACCGTCACGGGAACTCGGTTCTCCTTCGCCGGTCACTGCGCTGAACGAACTCGCTTTTTACGACCCATTCGAGGTTGGGTCGGATCGACGTTCGTCCACCGTGAGTTCCCCGGAGAGCGACTGTGCGGACGGCGGAGCCAGCGTAATGCCTTCCTCGTCGAAGCGACGTTTCACGAGTCGCCGGAAGTCGGAGCGAACCGTCGGAACGTCGCTTTTCATCGGGTCTTCGACCCAAAATTCGGCTTGTACGGTGACTTCGTTCTTGCCCAAGTCGACGATGCGCGCGTTCGGCGCCGGGTCGTCGTGGATCGGGTCGTGGTCGCTGGCGATTTGCTGGAGTTCCATCAGGGCCCGTTCGGTGTCCTCGTCGTAGGCGACGTACACCTCCTCGGTGATTCGGAACCGGTCACGCCCGTAGGGGCGAGTAATCGAATTGTTCGTCAGCTCCGTGTTCGGAACGGAGATGGATTCGTTGTTCGGCGTTCGGACCCGAGTGACGCGAAAGTCGACCGCCTCGATAGTGCCCTTGCCACCCGGCCACTCTATCCAGTCACCGACGTTGAAGTCCGGGTCAGCGACCAGGAACATCCCGCTGATGAGCGACCCGAACACCTGCTGGCCGGCGATACCGAGAGCGAACGTGAGGGCCGCGATGATGACCGCCGACTCCGAGAGTACCCGCCCGTAGCCGGCCGCGATGATGCCCGTCAGCGTCGCGAATCCGATTATGATTACTCGAAGGTACGTCTCCGTCGCCGTCTCGATAGTGGGGTTGTTGCGATTGCGCGATTTGACGACCCGGATTACGACCGGGACGAGAGCGACCCGGCCGAGAAAATAGACGACCACGAAACCGACGACGAACCAGAACAGTTCCGCCAAGACCTGACTGTAGGCCGAGAAGATGTCGGTCACCCATCTCGGGGCGGTGAGTTGGCTAATCATGCCGCATGGTTGCTTCGTGTGAACAAAAACCCCCAACCGCCGGCCGCGGACAAATCGGATGTCTCTCTAGTTGCTAGGAGCCCCCTCGTTAGCGCCGCTCTCGAACCCACTCCTCGAGGGTGAACTCGTCGTAGGGAGTGCGGTCGACGACGGTCCACTCGTCGGTATTCCACTCCGGGAAGTACGCGTCGCCGTCGTAGTCGCCCGGAATCCGACTGAGTATCATCCGGTCGACGACCGGTTGGAACAGGGCGTAGATGCCCGCCCCGCCGATGACGTAGGCTCGGTCGTCCCCGAGCGATTCGACCGTTTCGATTGCATCGTCGACGCCCGATGCGTGGTGTGCCGACTCGATGCCGTAGTCGGACACCGACCGACTCAACACGACCTGCACTCTCCCCGGAAGGTCGTCGCGCATCGAGTCGAACGTTCGCCGGCCGAGGATGACGGGCCAGTCCGCGATTCGATTTCGGTACTGTCGTTTGTCGGCCGGGATGCTCGGCCACGGTAACTCGCCGTTCCGGCCGATGACGCCGTTGTCCGCGACCGCCGCGACTGAGATGAGTTCCATGTGTTCGCCTTCGTTTGGCTCCGTTGAAAACCCTCTTATGACATATACCTCGTCGTGAGACGGTCGTCCGGCAGAGTGACCGACAGAACCCATTTATCGGCGGAGGACCTACTAATAGCGAATGGAAGACTCCGCTTCGCAGACCCACTCAGGTATCTATTTTACCGCCAGATAACGACGCCTGTCCGTCGAATTCGTCGGCTGGACTCCCGACGAGGGGACGATTTCGGACCTGTTCGAGTCGCCCACTGAACGGCTACTGCTGGAGTTCGGTTGCCGATTCGATTTCGAATCGTCGTCAACGGCGCCAATGTGACGGTAGCGGCACCGAACGCCCTGACTGTGATTGTCCGAGCCATCGACAGTCCGTGGCTGTTGGGTAGCAACAAAGAGACCGCCGAGGTGTCCCGTCGGTGGGGCGACACCGAGCGGTGAGGGCCGGACGGTTCACTGCCACCCTGATTCCGATTCCTCCCGCAGTAGGCCCTCACTCACGGAAATTTTCTCATTATTTAAATACCGCCACTCCATACTGTGAGAGAACTGCGTATGAAAAGAACATTTCAGGGGGTCTTCGGGGGGCATCGACGGTGACGGGGACGATTCTGATGGTCGCTGTCGTCGTCATTCTCTCATCCGTCGTCGGTGCGTTCGTCTTCGGTCTCGGTCCCTCGCCATCACCGCCGGCGCCACAGGCATCGATATCACACGCGATTCTTGACGACGCTGGCCCCGACGACGACGATATCATCGCCGTCACGCTCGAATCCGGAACCGCCATCGAGACGGAGAACCTCTACGTCATCGGGTCGAAGAAACTCGACATCGGCGGCGCACCTGACAGTTCCAAGCCCGCAAACGACGACCACGCCAGCGAACGGGAGAAGTTCACGGAAGCCGCAAGCGGCGATCCACAGGTCGGCATCGGCGAGACGTGGGACTCCGGTGAGACGGTGTATCTCGACCCGGAAGGACACAGTGCCGACGGTGTCACGGTCAAGATTTACTGGACCACTCGCCCCGTCGAGGGGTACAACCCCGGTACTGTCGAGGGCGAAGACTCCTACAAAATCGCCGAGTTCACGGTCTGAGGCGGGGGCGTGACCACGGGGATCTAAATCCGAACGCGGTCACGCTGGAGGGTTCCAACCGTAGATGACGAGGTAGCGAGGCGAAAGCCCACGGCTTTAGCCGTGGGAGTATGTCAGACCGTGGAAGATAGCTAGCCTCGCTGCCGAAGACGCCCTTTCAGAATAGCCACGAGCGGTTAGCCCGGCAAGGACGTATCCACCGTCAATGAGCGCTGAAATCGGGCGGAAGACAACCCACTCACTGCGGGTAGCGACGAACACCGCCGAGGATATCGTTTCCTGCGGGCGTTCGACGACCGACAGAGAAACAACCGCGAGACGACAGCCGTGACCCCTGCGGGGCGTCCCGACCAAGCCGAGAGAAGCGACCGCGGACAGTTGCTGGTACTCGCCGCGCTCGTGTTGGCCGTCCTGTTCGTCAGCCTCGCGGTGATAGTGAACGCAGCGACATACACCGAAAGCCTCGCGGTACAGAAGGACGGCAGCGCCGGAGACGCCATCCAAACCAACCAACGCGCCGTCGAGGCGACCGGCAACCACATCGCGTACGTCAACCGAAACCACAACGCGAGCCATCGAACGCTCGGTGAGAACTTCACCGCCAACGTGGGCGACTGGAACCGCGCCACCCAGGACAGACGAGTAAAGCGTGGGACACACGCTTCGGTGTCGATACTCTCGATTCGGAACCGCACGGCGGTCGTCCACGACGACGAGTCACGTCAGTTCACGAACGCCACCGGCGCCGAAAACTGGACGCTGGCCGGCGGCGTCGAATCCGTCCCGACGTTCCGGATGGAAGTCCACGACGACGCGATCATCGAAACCGGCGGAGACCGACCGTTCCGAGTCCTCGCGCAGAACGGAACGACTTGGGAGATGGAAGTGACGAAGGACACCGGTAGCGGCGAAATCGAAATCGCCGTCACCGACGGCGACGGCACCACTGAAACCTGTGTCACAAGCGGACCGACGGCACAACTCGACCTCGTGGCGGGAACGGTCGACGGTGCCGACTGTCCGGGCCTCGAAGTTGGAACCGGCGTGGCCCAACCGTACACCCTGACGTACGAAAACGGCGAGCACGCCCGCGGGGACTACGACCTCACCGTTCTCACGTCGAATCGAGTCGATAACGGGCAGTATCACGCCGAGACGAGGTCGCCGCGAGCGACATACGCCATCGATACCGCGACCGTTGCCTACACCTACCAGACGGGTGATGTAAAACACACCGCAACCGTGGTCGTCTCACCGGACGAGTAAGCATCTCTGTACCCCGATTTTCGATCACTGCCACCGTTCGCTGTATGGGGCCATCAGGATACGGATACGTTTCATATAGGCATCATCAGTTTGCGCGAACCGACCCTACAGAAGCGTAGCGAACGAGATATTCCGAGGAATGAACCCCGATTATCGGGCTCGGGTTGACGCCGCGGAAAGTGAGACGCGGACTCAGAGGACCAACAGCGACGCCAGCAACCCGAGCACGAGCATCGCAACGGCGACCGAGTACAGCCACAGGAGAGCGCGTTGGAGAATCATCGACACGCTCCGAGACCGCCAGCCATCTCAGGCAACTCGGAGGGTTTCGACATCAGTCACCTCGAACCGCGCGCCGTCGGCGTCGCCGTCGGTCGCCCGGACGGTCCAGCCGTGGGCCTCGACGACCTGTTTCACGATGGCGAGACCGAACCCGGTGCCGTCGGCGTTAGTCGTGTACCCCGACTCGAACAGTCGGGTGGGGTCGGTCGACTCGAACCCCGGACCGTCGTCTTCGACGTAGAAGCTCTCGGAGCAACGGCCTACGTCCACGGTAACGTCGTCTCCGCCGTGTTCCACGGCATTGCGGAACAGATTGGCGAAAACGTCCTGCAGTCGGTCGGCATCCGCGTCGACGATGGCGGCATCGAGGTCGTCGTCGACGCGCAGCGTTGCTTCGGCCGTCGCCACGCTATCCCACGCTTCGGCGACGACCGCCGGCACCGAGACGACAGTCGGGTCGCTGATGACCTCGCCCATTTGCGCGAGTGCGAGGAGGTCGTCTATCATACAGCGCATTCGGTCGTGGGCCGATTCGACCCGCTCGAAGGCGACCGATTCGCCGGAGGCCTCGGCTTCATCCAGCCACCCGTTGGCGATGCCGAGCGGGTTCCGCAGTTCGTGGGCCAACATGGACGCGAACTCGTCCAATCGGTTGACCTGCCGTTCGAGGTCGCGCTTGTAGGCGAGTTCGTCGGTGATGTCCCGCAGAATCACGATGTGTTCGGCGCAGGTGTCGGCGGTGATGCCGTCGTCGAGCGTACCGCTGAGACGACACTCGGCGTGGCGCGTCCCATCCGCCGACTGGTAGGAGATGGTTCGTCGGTCGTCGTCGTCGGAAAGAGCGGTCATCGCGTCGACCGCGGCGTCGTCGAACGCCTCGAAGTCGTCGAGTCGTCGGCCGTTGGCCGCCTCCCGCGAAACGCCGAGGGATTCCCTGAAGGCCACGTTGGAGTCGGTGACCGTGCCGTCGGCGGTGACGACCAACGCCGGGTCCGGCCCGGTCTCGAACAGCGTTCGAAACCGGTCTTCGCGTTCGGCGACCGCTCGGGAGAGTCGCTGTCGATCCAACAGCCCGTGAATCCGGGCCTGAAGCACCTCCTTCTGGGTCGGCATCGAGACGACATCGTCGACCCGTTCGTGAACGTCCGGAACGGTGCTGGTCGTCTCGGGGACGAACAACAACACGGGCTGAAACGACCGCCGGGGGTCGCTCTTGTAGTCGGCGAGCCACTCCTCGTGTCTCGCGTATGAGGCGCCGTCGAGAATCAGGAGGTCGATGTTCTCGGCCGTCTTCGTCGGCGAAACGCTGTCGAGTCGAAGCGTTGCAACGTCGTAGGTCCGTGCGAGCCACTTGCTCAGAAGCGTTCGATTTCGCTCGTCGGTCATGACGATGCCGATTCGCGGGGTGTGCTCGTCCGACCGCGGTTCAGTCGTCTCGCCGGTAGCCGCTCGCGTACTCACGCCACTCTCGCCGGGAGCCCCGCCCACCCGACTGGATTCCGTTTCGCTCATCTGTCCGTACGTGAACGGAAGCATGCTCGGCGGATACCATTAGTTACTAAATTGATGCCATCACTCCGAACGTGGGGCTTTGAATATAGGTGGTGGCGTCGAAGGGGTCCGAGGAAGCACTACTGTGTTGCGGTCAGTGTACAGAGAGCGTCAGCTACGGGGTGTAACCGTCCAAAGAATCGAGATTGTTGTCCGTCGCTTACAGCGACGGGTGTGTGTTATTACTGCCGAACGACGTTCGCTGCGCGAGGCCCCTTGGGCGAGGACTCGATGTCGAACTCGACCTCAGTACCTTCCGTGAGGTCTTCGCCGCCGACATCCTCCATGTGGAAGAACACGTCTTCGTCGTCGTCGAGGTCGCCGTCGTCAGTCGAGATGAAACCGTAGCCGCCTGTGTCGTTGAAGAAGTCAACCTTACCGTTTGCCATTACAAACAAACAGAGGGTTCAGTGACGGATAACCCTTCCGAGAGTCGAGGTACCACGACCCTTCACCGACGTTCGTCCGTGTCGTGAACCGCAGTTTCACTCCACAGTCCGGTCCTCGTAGAGCAATTCCAGCAGGTTTCGCTGGCTTGCTCGGAGGTGGTCGCTGAACGTTGGTTGTGAGATGCCGATGGACTCGGCGATTTCGCCCCCCGTCCGCCGTCGGGGCTTCTCGAAGTACCCGCTGAAGTACGCCGTTTCGAGGATTTCTCGCTGGCGGTCGGTGAGGCGGTCCTCGACGGTCGTCAGGAACGTCTGCCGGGGGCGGACGCTCCGTTCGTGGTCGCGTCGACCGCGCAACTCGACGTCGCCGAACTCCGAGGCTAGCATCTCGATGAACTGCCTGACGTCGGCGTCGCCCGGCAGTTCGACGACGAGTCGCCCGCCTCCCTGAGAGAGCGTAAACGTCTGGGGGACGGCACCGTGGTCGATGAGCCAGAACACGACGTTGTCATCAGCGACGACACACTCGACGGTACACGCGTTCTCGCGTCGACCGAGCAGTTGGACGCTGTGGACTGTTCGGGTTCGCTCGACGAAGGTCTCGACGGCGTCCGGCGAGACGCCCTCGAACGTCGAGATGATCCGGTAGGTGTCCTCCTCCGCGGGAATGGTCGCCTCGAGTTCGAAGGTACGGCCCGACTCGGCTTCGAGGAACTCGACGAGCGGGTACTCCGAGTCCTCCCACTCGATTTCCAACTCCAGTTCGACGACGGAGTCGCTGACAAGCGCCCGTTTGCTCTCGATTGCGTTGATGGCGTGGGCGACGAGGTCGCTCAACTCCTCGAGAACCGCCCGCTCGAGGTCGTCGAACACCCCAGACTCCGTCGCATAGATGTTGAGAACGCCGTAGAGGCTATCGCGATACGCCAATGGTAGCGAGATGCCCGCCCGATAGCCGCGTTCGAGTGCGGCCTCACGCCACGGTTCGAACGGCGGATCGGTGAGGATGTCGTTCACTACCTGTGACTCTCGGGTCCGAACCGCTCGGCCCGCCGGCCCCCACCCCGTCGCGCTGTCGTCAGCCGTAATCGTAACCGCATCGAGATAGTTCCGTTCGTCGCCGGCGGACGCCCGCGGGTGGACCGCCCCCGTCGACGGTTCGTGCTCGCCGACCCACGCCAACATGTAGAGGTCGGTGTCGACGAGCTCCCGACAGAGGGCCGCCTCGATTTCCGCCCGCGTCGACGCTCCCACCACCGCCTCGGCGACGTTTCGGACGACGCCGTTTATCCGTTCGAGTCGACCGAGGCGCTCGTTTTGCTCCGCCAGCAGCGTCTCACGCTGGCTGAGAAGCGACTCCCGCTCGATGCGGTCGAACATCGCTCGTAGGTTCTCGGTGATGATTTCGATAAAATCGCGGTTCCCACTGTCTGCCCCGACGACGAGGACGCCGTGGCGACCCAGCGGTTCGAGATACGCCTGCTCGACGGGCGCCGACCCCTCTAGTATCCTATCTCCGTGGTCGTCGACGACTTTCGGGTCCCCGGCGAGGAACACCTCCCACGCGAGGCCCCCCTCTCTGGCGAGGAGCGCCGCTTCGTCGACGTACGTTTGAGCGCCGTCCGTTTGCGAAACCGGCCGTAGCTCCCCGGTATCATCGTCGAGGAGCAGAGCCGTAACTATCGGGAGGTCCAGTTCCGCTTCGGCCGCACCGACGAGGCTCTCAGTAATCGATGCCTTCGTCTCACCGTCAATCCACTCCGCGAGGAGTTCGTTGAGCCGTTCGAGGCGTTGCTCTTGGGTCCGCAGCGCCGTCACGTCGACGGCGACGGCCTGCCCGATTCGTTCACCGCGAAAGCGGCCCGGTGCCGTAGCGATGCGGACGCGCCGAATCTCCCCGTCGTCACGAACGAGTCGCATGTACGTCGGGCCGGTGGCGATTTCCTCTCTGACGATTTCGGCGAGTTCGGATTCGGCGACCGCTTGGTCCTCGGGGTGGATAAAATCGAATATCGACCGGCCGATGAGTTCCGACCGACTCGAAAGCCCGAGCAATTCGACGACGGCGTCGTTGCCCCAGAGCGTAGTGCCATTCTCGTCGAAGATGTTTATCGGCGTCGGCGATGTCTGGATGAGGTTCCGATACCGGCCGGTCTCCTCGTCGATGGAGTCACGCTCGGCCAGACACGCCTCCAGACGACTGACGAGTACCGCCGGCGATTGGTCGCTCCCGACGTAGCCGCTTGCGCCTTCGGCGAGGGCCTTGCCGGCGATTCGCTCCGAGCCACCCTCCGGCGACAGCACCACCGGGATGGTAGCGAACCGCTCTCGAATCGACCGGATGAGTTCGATTCCGGTCGATTCTGGGAGTTCGTGCGCAGTAACGACTGCATCGACCGACCCCTCCGCGAGAGCGTCGAGACACGCCGCGGCGGTGTCGGCGGAATCGACATCGAACCCCGCCTCCGAAAGCGCCGCCCGCGTGGACGAACGCCCGTCTCCGGGCCCGTCGACGAAGACGAGGTGACGTGACCTCGTTGTAGTATTCGTCACAAATATTCCTTCTAGATGGGTAGTGTAGATGTGCTTATATTTATTGTGGCCCCGACTTTGTGAAACGACGTTCCACGTGGGTCCGTGGGTACAGGAGAGTTCAAACGACGAGAAAAGCCAGCCCGCTCAGGACGACGACGCCGAGTACGATTGACACGAGCATGCCCAACCTGTAGGAACCGAGAACCCACGCCAACACGGCCTTGACGAAGGTGTTTGCGATAGCCGCGATGACGATTCCCGTCGTGGCGACCTCCGTCGAGACTGTCCCTTCGGCTGCGAGTTGACTCAACGTAATCGTCATCGCATCAACATCGGCGAGCCCGGAGAAAAACGCCGTCGCGTACACGCCCGATGCCCCGAACCACTCGTTGGCGTATTCGGAGACGAGCAACACGACCGCGAAGATGGCCCCGAAGAGAAGAGCAGGCCGCAGTCGAAACGGGTTCTTGAGTTCCTCCGGTTCGACCGTCTCGTCGGATGCGGTCCGCCAGTACAACACCCCGGCGGCGACAGCGCCGACGATAGTCATCGCCCCCAACGGCAGTGCAACGCTCGGAAGCAAGTCGGGGTTGACCACCGCGATTTCGATGAGTGCTCTGGGGAACATTACGATGGAGGCGGTGACGACCGCGAAGGCACAGACGTGATACAGCGTCGCGTTCTGGGTCGTCTTCTCCGCCATCGAGACCGTCGTTGCCGTCGACGAGACGAACCCACCGACGATTCCCGTGAGGGCGATCCCTCGCTCGGGACCGAGCGTTTGTCCGAGTACGTACGCCACGAACCCGAGCCCAGTGACGAAGACGACCATCAACCAGATGAATCTCGGATTGAGGCCATAGAGAGCGTCGAGCGACCGGTCGGGGAGTGCCGGCAACACGACGAGGACGACGAGGATGAACTTCGCCGACGCCCGCCGTTCGCTTTCTTTGATTTGACCGGCGAATTCGTGTATCGGGTCTTTCACCGAAAGCAGTACCGTGACGGCGCCGCCGACGATGATAGCGATGAGCGCACCGCGGTCGGAATGCATCACCATTGCACCGAGAACGGCCGTCAGGAGGGCCGCCACGAGCGTCGTCAAGCCGATATCGCCTTCATACCAGATTTTCCCGACGTACGCGACGGCGAGTGGCACGACGAGTGTCCCGAGTGCGACGGACAGCACCGCCGGGAAGAAGGCCTGAACGAGCGCCCCGTAGAGTGCGATCAGCGGGAACGTCCGACTCCCGGCGAAGGACCCACCCGACTCGCTTTGTTCCCGTTCCAGACCGATGAGCGCCCCGAGGCCACCCGCGAGGAGAAGATGTAATACGAGTTCGCTGAGCGGCGCCGTTGTTGGGTCGACCATTACGTAGAGAATCTCATTCATACCTTTTCGGGGGAGCACGAATCAGTTTCGGAACGCTCGTCGATGCGTAAAACCGCCCTTGGGGAATCTGCTCGTCCAGCTACCGACACGTCGGGGGTACCGCAACTACTATATTAGAATATGCTTATATTAGCACTTACTACTATGAGTCGAGATGAGACCGACCCTATCTCACGGGCCGAGCAGTCCGAGGGAACAGCCGGGACTGCCTGCTGTGCTGAAGTACCCGAGATCGAGGAGGACACAGTCGTCGCTGACGTGCAGTTGCTGTCGGCGCTAGGCAACGACACCCGGTACGAACTGGTTCGTCGCATCCGCGCTGCCGAGAGCGACGTCTGCGTCTGCGACCTCGAAGCCGCGGTCGGCCTCAGTCAGAGCGCGGTCAGTCAGGCCCTCTCACGCCTCTACTCGGCGGGGCTGGTGACTCGCCGGAAGGAGGGGTCCTGGCGATACTACGGCCTGACCGACGACGCCGAACAACTCGTCGAGACGCTTGACGCACTCAGGACCGACGATGAGTGAGACACCATCCTCCGAGGACGCCTCGCCCGACCGCGACGCCGACGCACAGCGCCGCCTCGTCCGGGAACGGTACGCCGACATCGCCATCGACGACGGTGAGAGTTCCTGCTGTTCTGACACGGCAGGCAGCGCGGACGCCTGCTGTGACGATTCGATGGGGACGGACAGCGAACGACTCGGATACGCCGCCGACGATATCGAGGCGGTCGCCGGGGGTGCAGACCTCGGCCTCGGGTGCGGGAATCCCAAGGCCATCGCCGACCTCGAGGCAGGCGAGACGGTTCTCGATTTGGGTTCGGGAGCCGGCTTCGACTGCTTCCTCGCCGCACGTGAAGTCGGTGACGAAGGCCACGTCATCGGCGTCGACATGACACCCGAGATGGTCAGAAAAGCTCGAGCGAACGTCGCGAAAAACGACGCGACGAACGTGGAGTTCCGACTCGGCGAAATCGAACACCTCCCCGTAGCCGACCGAAGCGTCGACGTCGTCATCTCGAACTGCGTCGTCAACCTCTCGCCGGCCAAAGCGCAGGTGTTCAGGGAGGCATTCCGTGTGCTGGCCCCCGGTGGACGGCTGGCCATCTCCGACGTGGTCCTGACCGCATCGCTTCCGGACGCCGTCCGGGAGGACCCGGACTCACTGGCGGCCTGTGTCGCCGGTGCATCGCCCATTGAGGCCATCGAACGGATGCTCAACAACGCCGGATTCGTCGACGTTCACGTCGCGCCGAAAGACGACAGTGCCGAGTTCATCAGCGAGTGGGACGACGAGCGCGACATGAGCGAGTACGTCGTCAGCGCGACTATCGAGGCCAGGAAACCGACGGCAGAACGGGCCTGACGGTTACGTCCGCTATCGGCGTAGGAAGCCGAGCCGAACACCTCGACGGATTCGGTGGGGCTGCGGAGGATTAGTACGTCAACACTTGGCATACGCACCGTGGTGATTCCTACCCAGTAGGAACGAAGGCCATCCATTACTCACGGGATACCGTCTCTCCTTGTGGGTGACCACCAATGCCAATCGAAGACCTCGCTCGAAGCGACGCCGTGACGGCCGACCCGGAGACCCCCGTCACCGAACTCGCAGCGACAATGGACGAGGAGAACGTCGGAAGTGTCGTGATTACGAACGGCGAGACCGCCGTCGGAATCGTCACGGACCGAGACCTGGCCGTCCGCGTCATCGGCGAGGGAAGCGACCCGACCGAACAGACCGCCGAAGACGTGATGACCAGTGACCTCCAGACGGCCGAACCCGACGCCGGGTTCTACGAAGCCACGACGCTGATGGCGGACCACGGAATCCGTCGGCTCCCCGTCTGTGAGGGCGATACCCTCGTCGGAATCATCACCGCCGATGACGTGACGGAACTCCTCGCCGACGAACACCAACAGCTAGGCGACATCATTCGCGGCCAGCGACCCGAGTACTGACCCCGGCTCGTCGACCCGGTTGATGAAGCCGCGACGACTCCAGCCACCCCTACGGGGTGGGTTTTTGCGCTGTACCGGTTCGAACGCAGCTCGAACGAGCACTTACTCCGAATAGCCCTCTTGGAGGAACGCACCTTCCGTCTCGTATACAGAGACGAGTTCCTCGATGAATTCCTCGTGCGATTCGTCCTCCTCGAGGTGGTTATCCAGTCGTTCTTTGAGGTCGTCGCTAATTTCGAGTGTGTATGTCATGGTATGTCGTGTTGTGTGCCAACGTCTACTCTATCGTGACCACTGATAAAAAATCTGCCAGCCATTCCCGTGAGATGGGACTTGCCAACCAGTATATTCACCCTCGAGAGGCGTTGTTGGGCGGGATTCTCCACTGAAGACAGACCATATTTCGAGGAAGGGTCGCGTTTCGACATCCCTGACGGGTGGAGTACCGAGGCGCTACCGGAACGCTAGCAGTCGATTCCCCCACGCGGCGTACAGCGTGTCGTCGACGACCGACACGCTGACCCCGTCGAGGTCGCGTTCGAG
>ENA-ORCO01000115-ORCO01000115.1-marine-metagenome-genome-assembly--contig:-NODE-115-length-62057-cov-6.912988_pt1 | contig 62057 bp, 60 predicted proteins | sample MGYA00248633_ERZ508508 | MGnify/ENA primary metagenome ERZ508508 (study PRJEB26179, sample SAMN06268845) | marine metagenome | isolation source: A23 P1 aerobic enrichment on pine of planktonic cells taken...
GTCGTCGAGGATGGCCTTCACCCGCAGGTCGTCCTCGCTCTCGACGTCGCCGTGGGCGCGGCACTGGCCGTTCTGGACGACGCGGCCACAGTCCGGACAGCGCTCGATGAGGCCGGAGCCGTCGCGCACCTCGATGACGTTGCCGACGAGTTCCACGTCGAACAGGCCGCCCGAGGCGACGGCCTCGCCGACTCCCATGCGGGGCGCGGTGGCGGGCGCGGTGATCTCGCGATCCAGCCGCTCGACCGTCGAGAACTCCGTGACGTTCACCTGCGGGACGCCGCGGTACTCGCGAACGTACACGTCTTCGAGGCGGAGCGACGCTCCCTCCTCGATGGCGCCGTGTGGGTCCCAGTCGGTCAGCGGGAGCCGCGCCGTCTCGTCGGCGACGACGCCGGAGAGAATCTCCGTCTCGCCGTCGCGGCCGTCGATCGTTCGGTGGTCGAGTTCCTGTACCGTCACCTCAACCGCCCGACCGCGGTCACCGGGTTCGAGATCGACCAGATCGCGGTCGCCGCCCACCTCGTACGGCGTCTCGACGGGGTCGGAGGCGACGGCGACGGTCGTGTTCGTCCCGAGGTTCAACTCGGGGTTGCCCTCCCACTCCCGGACGTTCGCGTTGCCGACGGTGATCGAGTCGCCGGGCTCGAAGCCGAAGGCCTCCCACGCGGTGTAGGAGATCCGGCCCGTCTCGTCGGCGAACTCGCCCTCACGGATGACCTGATCCTCGCCCTGATACCGGATGGAGCGGGTGCCTTTCGTCAGCACCCGGACCGTCGCAGTGACGGAGCCGTCGTCGGGCGTCACGTCCGCCAGCGACTTGGCCGTCGGGGCGGCCGAGGAGCCGCCGTCGCCGCCGTGTTTCCGGCGGATGCTCGCCTTGGCTTCCGCGACCGGCACGTTGTACTCCAGCAGGCTCTCCAGATCCGCTTTGACCTCCGCTTTGTCTACGCCGAGGTCGGAGGCGAGTTCCTCGGCATGATCGTCGAGTTGCATCGGGCGGAAGTTGGTCGTGCGATCATAAAAAACGACGTTTTGCGCCGGCCCGACGACTGGCGTCACCCCGAAGTCGCTCCGGCCCCAACTGCCCCCGTGCCACCCATCCTCACCGCCACCGGGCGCGACGTGCTGTTCGCTCACTGGCCCCTCGATCCGACGGCCGTCGAACGACGCGTTCCCGACGCACTCGACGTGGAGACGTTCGACGGCTCGGCGTGGGTGAGCGTCCTGGCGCTGGAGAATCGGGGATTCGGTCCCGGACCGGCTCGACCGCCGACGTGGCTCGAACGTGGCGTCCCGCAACTCAACCTCCGGACGTACGTCGCGCTGGACGGGCGGTCGGGCGTGTACTTCTTCTCGCTCGATGTCTGCGAGCGGTTGGCGGCGTGGGTCGGCCGACGGACCTTCGGTCTCCCTTTCCACCGCGCGTCGATGCGGCTGACGCGGCGAGGCGAGGAGGTGACGTTCCGGAGCCGCCGCGGCGGCGACCCGCCGGCCGTCTTTCAGGCTCGCTACCGGCCACGCGGTGAGACGTATCGAGCCGAACCGGAGTCCATCGAGGCGTTCTGCATCGAGCGGAGTCGGTACTTCCTACCCGAGGGCGACGGTAGGAGCGAGCGGGTTCGGATCGGCGAACTCGACCGAAAACCGTGGACGCTCCGCCCGGTCGACGCGACCGTCCGCCGAAACACGCTCTTCGACGCGGCCGGCCTGCCGACGCCAGCGAGCGATCCGGCGGTGCAGTACAGCCCCGGCTTCGAGATGCAGGTGCAGCGGCCCGAGACACGGCACGCCACGGACGCCACCGAAAGCGGTTTGCACGCCGGCGCGAACTGACCCGCATGGAAGTCGTCGTGAACGCGGCGACGAGCGTCGACGGCAAACTGTCGACACGCGAGCGCCGCCAGGTCCGCATCTCGGGCGACGAGGATTTCGACCGTGTCGACCGCCTCCGTGCGGCCGCGGACGCCGTCCTCGTCGGCGTCGGGACGGTCCTCGCTGACGACCCACATCTCGGCGTGAAATCCGAGGACCGACGGGTCCAGCGCCTGCGCAACGGTCGCACCGCGAATCCGGCGCGGGTCGTCGCGGACTCCCGTGCCCGCACCCCGCTGGACGCGACGTGCCTGAACGACGACGCGGAGACGTATCTGCTGGTGTCGGCAGCGGCCACGGACGACCGGGTGGCGGCGCTGCGCGAGGCGGGCGCGACCGTGATCGAAGCCGGCGAGGAACGGGTCGATCTTCCGGAAGCATTCGACGCGCTCGAGTCGGCAGGCGTCGACCGGTTGCTCGCCGAAGGCGGCGGCGAACTCATCTACTCACTGTTCGCGGCCGGCCTCGTCGACGAACTCAGCGTGTTCGTCGGCTCGATCGTCGTCGGCGGCCGGGAGGCGCCGACGCTCGCCGACGGTGAGGGGTTCGTCGAGTCGTTCCCGAGCCTCGATCTCGTCGCCGTCGATCGCCTCGACGATGGCGTCTTGCTGGAGTATCACGTCGGCTCGTAACGGTCGTGCGTCCGGGTGCCAGAACGACTCAATCGTTAAGGGGATCGGGTGGCTACGGGTGTGTATGAGTAAGTCGACTGCCGATCAGACCGAGCCGATCCACGTCGAAGATGCCGATCATCTGAGCGAACTCGTCGAGGAACACGCTGTGGTTCTCGTCGACTACTACGCCGACTGGTGTGGTCCCTGCAAGATGCTGGAGCCGACGGTCGAGGAGATTGCCGCCGAAACCGACGCCGTCGTCCTGAAAGTCGACATCGACGAACTGCAGAACCTCGCCCAGGAACGGGGCATCCAGAGCGTCCCGACGCTCGAGTTCTACGCGAACGGCGAGCAGGCCGAGCGGCTCATCGGCGTCCAGGACAAGGCGAACCTGGTCGAGATCATCGAGAACCTCTCCTAATCGTCCACGCGGTTTCCGTCGAGTTGCCACGTGAAGAGCGCCCGCAACACGACGACGAGCCCGTTCGTCGATCCCATCCCCCAGATGGCCGTCTCGTCCAGCGGCTCCGGCGGTTGGTCGCCGCCGCCGTCGACGAGGACGCTCACGAGCGTCCGCTCCCGATCGACCATCAGGAGTCGCCCGGCCGGGGTGTCCGACCAGTTCCACGTCGACTCGAAGGACTTCGCCACCGGGAGTTCGCCCCGAATACGGGTCGTCGCGGCCGTCGACATCCCGGCCAGTCTGATCGTGACGCCGCGCTCGCTGGCCGCGGACAGAGCGTCGACAACCGCGTCGGTCAGCAGATCCGCGGCCGTCGTGTAGACCACCTCGTCTTCGGCCTTGTCGACGAACTCCACCACCCGGTCGCCGACGGCGTCGCGCCCCGTGACGGTCCAGACGCCCCGTTGTTCCTCCGTTCGGGCGAAGGGTTCGAGCGTGTTCAGCGCCTTCGTTAACTCGCTGACTCGGTGGGGTCTGGGCACTCTCCGGCCGAACGGGAATCGAGAGTCGCGTGCGACAACTGCTCGACGAGGCCCAGTCGGAGATCATCGTCGTCGTCGGCGACGAGGCCGTCGTCACCGACGCGTTGCTCGATCGGCTGCGGGCGGCGGCCGACCGCGGCGTCGACGTCGTCGTCGGGGTACAGGACGAAGCGGTGAAAGATCACCTCGGTGACGACCTCTCGGACATCCAGGTCTTCGTCTCGGGCATCGACTGGCTCGGCCACTCGGCGTTCCCCGGCGACAACACGGAGATCGGTCGCCTCCTCCTGATCGATAAGTCGACGATTCTCGTGAGTTCGTTCACACACCACCAGAGCGGCGACCGAAACGAGGAACAGGCGGTGTTCGGCCGCGGGTTCGACAACGGCCTCGTGGCCATCGTCCGCCGCCTGATGGCGACCGGATTCCGCGAGTACGACGCCGCCGAAGTGAGCGAGTGAGACGGACCGGTTACCGATGTACTGGCAGTCGCCGCCCCGCAGTCGTGACCGCCAGTAGTGACTCATACGGATTATTGTAACTGTGTACTGGTGGTCCGCCGGACCGTGGCGGCGAACCACCGGTACGGACTGACAGTAAACCGTATCACAACAGTTCGCACGAACCGGCCGAGAGTATATACTCTCGGAGGGTCTACCTCGGCGTATGATTTCGCTGGACGAGGCCGTCACCGCACGCCTCGAATCCCACGGTGAGCGTTTCGAGGTACTGATCGACCCGGACGCGGCTCTCTCCATCAAGCGCGACGAGTTCGAGGGGGATCTGGAGGACGTGATCGCCGCCGAAGACGTCTTCGAGGACGCGTCACGCGGTGATCGTCCCGCCGAGGCGGATCTGGAGGAGGTGTTCGGCACGACCGATCCCCTCGAGATCATCCCGGAGGTCATCAAGCGCGGCGAGATACAGATCACGGCCGAACAGCGCCGGGAGATGCAAGAGCAAAAGCGCAAGCAGTTGATAAACCGGATCGCGCGCAACGCAGTCAACCCGCAGATGGACGACGCACCCCACCCGCCAGAACGCATCGAGCGGGCGCTGGAGGAGGCCGGGTTTCAGGTCGACCCCATGGAGCGGGTCGAGACACAGGTCGATGACGCCCTCGACGCGCTCCGTCCCGTCATCCCCATCCGCTTCGCGGAGGTGACCGTCGCGGTGCAGGTGCCCGCCGACAAGGCCGGGAGCGCGCAGGCGAAGATCAGGCAGTTCGGCGACCTGGACCGCGAGGAGTGGCAGGCCGACGGCTCGTGGATCGGCGTCCTGACTTTCCCCGCCGGGATGCAGAACGACTTCTACGATCTGGTGAACGAAGTGACGAGCGGCGAGGCGGAGACGCGGATCGTCAAGGACGCGGACGACCTCAACGTCAGGTAATACTGTCGGTCGTAACCGGTTCAGGGGGGTCGTCACCCTGGGCGACAACTATCCGTATCGACTTACGACCGACAGGACGATTATCCGCGCCGGAATCCGAGCAGGAAGCCGCCGGTGAAGCCGACGGAAACGGAGAGCGTCGAGAGGATGGTCGACACCCATCCCGGCGGGCCGCCGGCGGCGTTCTCCCCCGTCTTCAGAACGCCGGCCGACAGCGCCGCCCAGTCGACGGTCAGGATACCGCGGGACTCCAGAAATTTGAACAGCGCGAGTTCGAGGCCGACGATGATGGCGATGATTTTGGCCACCTTCTTCGCCGCGAACCCGATGATTCCGCCGATCACGGCCCCGCTCCCGAATTCGATCCCCAGTTGTTGGGGATCGATCCCCAGTTGTAACGCGATTAAAACCCCGTCCATACGTTATCTGGGCCGTTCGCGGTTAAGTCGTTTGTGGCGCCGTTAGTCCCGTTGTGGCGTGACGACGACGGCCCCACGCGGCGCGAGACGGCTCGTACGTCGTACTAAAATAAAATGATTAATGAGAAATTATTCGACGGTGTCGACCGACGAAAGGCCATACCCCGGCGAGCGGAGTTTAAGTGGTTCGAGTGCCTATCTCGACGGGAAACGTGCAGGGAATCCACACGCCACCCGACGGGTCGAAGGTGGACCGATGAGGGCAGTCGTCGCCAAGCGTGTCGAGCGTGGAGACGCGGATCTGAGCGAAATCCGGGATCTCGCGCGGGCTGCGGGCTACGAGGTGGTGGGGGAACTCACCCAGACTCGCGAGGAAGACGCTGCCTACGCCTTCGGCGAGGGAAAAGTCGAAGAACTGGCCGCGCTTGCGCGCGATGTCGACGCCGACGCCGTGATCGTCGACAACCGTCTCGGCCCGTATCAGACGTTCAATATCGGCGGCAAGTTGCCTGAGGGCGCCGAGGTAGTCGACCGCTTCACCCTCATTCTCGACATCTTCGGTCAGCGCGCCCAGACCCGAAAAGCCCAGCTACAGGTCGAACTCGCGGAGCTCCGGTACGAGCTTCCGCGCGCCGAGGCCAAGACCAGCCTCGCCAAGCGCGACGAGCGTCCCGGCTTCATGGGGCTCGGCGAGTACGACGAGAGCCGCGAGCGCGACATCAAAAACCAGATCGCAGAGATCAAACGCGAACTCGACTCCATCGCGGAGAAAGCCGAGACGCGGCGGGAACGGCGCCGCGAATCCGGATTCGACCTCGTCGCCCTCGCGGGCTACACCAACGCCGGCAAGTCGACGCTGATGCGCCGTCTCGCGGCCGAACTCGACGTGGACGAAAACGAGGATCGCCACCCCGACCTCGACACCACGGCCGAATCGGAGGACCGCCTGTTCACGACGCTCGGCACCACGACTCGCCGCGCCGACACCGGCCGCCGGGACGTGCTGTTGACCGACACCGTCGGCTTCGTCTCGGATCTCCCCCACTGGCTGGTCGAGTCCTTCGAGTCCACCCTCGACTCCGTCTACCACGCCGACCTCGTCCTCCTGGTCGTCGACGCGAGCGAACCCATCGAGGAGATGCGCGAGAAACTCGTCACCTGCCACGACACGCTGTACGAACGCAACGAGGCGCCCATCGTGACGGTGCTGAACAAAATCGACCGGGTTGACGAGGACGAACTCGCCGAAAAGCGGGAGGCGCTGTCGGCGCTGGCGCCCAACCCCGTGGCCGTCTCCGGCCTGACCGGCGAACGCGTCGACGAACTCCGCGACCGCGTCGAGCACGAACTCCCCGACTGGCAGTTCGAGCGCCTCGTTCTCCCTCTCTCCGACGATACCATGAGCCTCGTCTCGTGGGTCCACGACCACGCGAACGTCGAGAGCGAGGCGTACGAAGGCGAGCAGGTGACACTGGAGTTCGAGGCGCGACCGTCGATCGTCGAACGCGCTCGCGCGAAGGCGAGCGACCTCGCGGCCGCCGACGCCTAGAACGGATCGGCCGCCGCGTCGCGCTCGGCCGTGTGACGACGTTTAGAGCTCCCGTTTCGTCTTCTCGATCACGCGCACGTCACGAATCGCGGTGTCGGGGTACTCGCCGTCCGCGTCCTTCTCGGCCGCCTTCACCATGTCCCAGACGACGTTCAGCCCGGTCGTCACGCCTTCGAGCGCCTCCATCTCGCAGCCGGTCTTACCCGTCGTCTCGACGGCGACGGTGAGCGTGACCATGTCGTCGTCCACCTCGAACTCCGTCTCGACGTTCGTGATCGGAATCTGGTGACACATCGGGATCGTCTCCCACGTGTGTTTCACCGCCTGCACGGCGCCGACCCGGGCCGTCGCCAGCACGTCGCCCTTCCCGATCTCGTCGTCGCGGATGGCGTCGATCGTGGAGGGTTGGAGGTGAATCTCGCCGCGGGCGACCGCCCGCCGCGACGTGTCGGGTTTGTCGCCCACGTCGACCATCTGGACGTTGCCCGACTCGTCGGTGTGGGTCAAGTCGTCCTGTGGCCCCCCATCGCCGTCAGTCATCGCGACCACCCCACAGAGCCCGCGGCAGCTCCGGCAACAGATCGCTCGCCAGCAACCCGTACCCCTGTCGGTCGACGATCCGATCCCCGGCGAGGCCGTTGGCGTAGGCCGCGAGCGCCCCGGCGTCGACCGGGTCCTGCGTGGCGAGTAAGGCCCCGGCCATCCCCGCGAGCACGTCGCCGGTGCCGCCGACGGTCATCCCCGGATTGCCCGTGCGGTTCGCCCGCGCGTCGGTGCCGTCGGAAATCACGTCGTAGGCGCCCTTGACGAGCAACGTATGACCGATATCGGCGGCGAAGTCGGCGACGGCATCCAGCCGCTCGCGCCAGTCGTCGGCGCTCGGGCCGCCCATCGCCCGGAGTTCGCCCTGGTGGGGCGTACAGAGGAGCGTCGCGTCCGTCTCCACGTCCGGCACGACCTGCAGGGCGTCGGCGTCGATCACCGCCCGCCCCTCGTAGTCGGCGAGGAAGTCCCGAACCGCCGCGAGCGTCGCGGCGTCGTCGCCGAGGCCGGGACCGAACACCACGGCGTCGTGGTCAGCCGCGAGCGCGCGGACGTGATCGAGACTCTCGGTCGTCAGGTGATCGCCGTCGAACGGGCGGAGGATCAGCCCTTCCTCGAAGCTCTGGACTTCCCGGGCGACGGCGCGGGGGCAGGCCACCCGGACCAGGTCGGCTCCGGCACGCATCGCCGCCTGCGCGGCGAGGGCGGGCGCGCCAGTGTACGGTCCCCCACCGACGACCAGCACCTCGCCGAACGCGCCCTTGTGGGCGTCGCTCGGGCGGGAGAGGAGCCGCCGGTCGCCCGGCCCGGCGAAGCGTTCGGCCGTCTCGGGGATGCCGACATCGGCGACGGTCACCGCGGCGTCCAGCGAGTCGAGACCGGGTTTGGCGTCGTGGAACGTGACCACGTGGTCGGCGTCGACGGCGACGCCCGCCGTCTCGCCCGTGTCGGCGTCGACGCCCGAGGGGACGTCCACCGCGACGACGGTCGCGTCGGCCCCGTTGATCGCCGCGGCGGCGGTGCGTTCGGGTTCGCGGAGCGCGCCCGTCACGCCCGTCCCGAGCATCGCGTCGACGACCACGTCGGGGTCACGGAGGTCGAAATCCCGGGAGTCGCGGACGACGCGGGCGTCGTACTCGGCCGCCACCAGTGCGTCCCAGTTCTCGCGGGCGATGTCGGTCGCGATGGTTTCGGGGCGGCCGAGCAGGTGGATGGCGAGGTCGTAGTCGTCGAGAAAGCGCGCGGCGACGAAGGCGTCGCCGCCGTTGTTGCCGCGGCCACAGACGAGGGCGACGGTGGCGCCGGGGGCGGCCACCTCTCGCACCGCCGCGGCGACGGCGTTACCGCTCGACTCCATCAACTGCTTGCGCGGGACGCCGAGTGCGGCCGCGTTCTCGTCCACCGCGGCCATACGATCGGCAGTGATCATACACGGATGTTGTCCCGACGGCCGTTATACTATTCGCCACGCCGCCGACGGAACACAACTCTTGTCTCACCCGCCGCCGAATGCCGACCACGTGACCCGTCGGCTCTTCGGCACCCTCTGTGGGCTCGTGTTCTGTGCCAACTTCGGCCGCGTGGCCTTCGCGCCCCTGCTCGAAACCTTCCGGCTGACGTTCGAGGTGGGGACGGCCGGGCTGGGACTGGTGACGACGCTCGTCTGGGTCGGCACGGCCGTCCCGCGAATTCCGGTCGGTTACCTCGTCACGCGCGTCCGACGGGGGCACATCGTGCTCGGCGCGGGCGCGCTCCTCACGGCCGCGTCGGCGCTGACCGCCACCGCCACGTCGATTCCCGCCCTGCAGGTCGGCGCGTTCGCCCTCGGCGTCGCCTCGGGCGCGTACTACGCGTCCGCGGTTCCGCTCATCGGTGACCTCTACCCCGACGCCGTGGGTCGGGCGGTCGGCATCCACGGAACGGCGGCACAGACGGCGGCCGTCGTCGCCCCCACCCTCACCGTCGCCCTCGTCGCTGCCGTCTCGTGGCGCGCAGTATTCTGGCTGCTCGCCGTGCTCGGCGCGATACTGACGCTCGGTCTCGTCGCCGTCGCCCGCCGGCGCGAGGGAGGCGTGCCACAGGGCGCGGACCGGGACTTTCGGGCCGCCCTCGCTCACTGGCGGATCATCCTCGCCGCGGTGGTGATGATCGGCGGTGCTGGCTTCGTCTGGCAGGGCGTGTTCAACTTCTACGTCACCTACCTCGTGGCGAGTAAGGGGCTGACTGCGGCGCGGGCGGGAACGCTCCTGACGGTAGCGTTCGCGGCCGGCCTTCCGGCGTTCTGGCTGGGCGGCCGCCTGGCCGACCGCCTGCCGCACGTCCCGTACATCCTGACGCTCGGCGCGGGCGTCGCCGTCGGCGTCGCGGCGCTGACCGTCGCGGAGTCGCTCGTCGCCGTCGCCGCCGTGAGCGTCGCCCTCGGCCTCGCCGCCCACAGCCTCTTTCCCGCGCTGGACGCGTACGTGCTGGAGGCGATTCCGGACAACCGCGGGAGCGCCTACGCCGTGTACGGGGGACTCGCACTGCTCGTCCAAGCCACGGGGAGCGGCGTCGTCGGCGTCCTCGGCGAGCGGTTCGCGTTCGACACCATCTTTCTCGCCTTTGCCGTCGCGCTCCTCGGCCTCGTCTCGCTTCTCGCCACCCTGTATCTGGCCGGCGGCTTCCCCGCGACCGACGGCGGCCAATAGTATCAGATCAATTACCGAATGAGATTCTGGCGAAGGGTTTTCTACCTGGATTCGGAATGCACGTTCCGATGTCAGGGCTCTTACCCTCCCACTTGGAGCGAGACGTGACGCCCGAGGGGGACGGCGAACTCCGCGTCATGTCCCTGACGGACGACGATGCGGAACGCCTCATCGGCTCGGTGTCGTCGGAGACGGCCCGCTCTATTCTGACCGCACTCGAAGAGCGCCCCGCGACCGCCTCGGAACTCGCCGACTCCGTGTCGACCTCCCTCCAGAACGTCCGACACCACCTCGGCAATCTCCAGGAGGCCGGCCTCGTCGAAGTGGCCGGCACACGCTACTCGGTGAAAGGGCGCGAGATGAAGGTGTACGCGCCGACACAGGACTCGCTGGTCGTCGTCGGCTCCGACGCCGACAAGGAGCGGTTCCTCGACTCCCTGGACCGCCTCGTCGGTGTCCTCGCCGTCCTCGCGGTCGGGGCGTTCGCGGTGCAGCGAGCCTTCGGTGCGGGCGTCGTCGACCTCGGCGGCCCCGGCACGGCACCACGCGTCGGTGACGGGGTCGGGAGCGCGACCGGGCCGATTCTCGGTCTCGTCCCGCCGGGTGTCGCCTTCCTCGCCGGTGGTCTCCTCGTCGTCGCCCTCCTCGCCGCCTGGAACCGATACACTGGCTGACTGCCCATGTCCTCCGCTCCGCGCTGGCGCGTCGTCTGCCTCACACTCCTGGTCGTTCTCGGGGTCGTCCAGCCGGCGCTGGGCGGTGTGCGCGCCGGACCGACCGCCGAGCCCGCCGCCGTCGGCGACGTGGGCCCTACCGTCGGTGGCGCGATCGAGCGGCACCCGTCGAGCGCCGGTGCGACCGCCGAGGCGCTCCGCACGGTCCGAGCCGACGCCGTCCACGAGCGCGGTCTCACGGGATCGGGCGTCTCCGTCGGTGTCATCGGGCAGGGATTCGACACGACGGGCACCCTCGACCCGCACGTCGCCGGCTTGCGGCAGGCCGGTGACGCGCCGGAGTCGGTCACTCACGACACGGCGGTCGCGGAGGTGGTGTCGGAGACGGCGCCCGACGCGACCCTCTATCTCGCAGGCGTTGGCCGGGCGCCGACGCCCGCGGAGTACGCGGCGGCCGTCGAGTGGCTGACCGACCGCGGCGTCGATGTCATCGTCGACTCGGGGAGTTACTTCCCCAGCGTCGCGGCCGACGAGCGACGGATCGGTGCCGCCGCCGAGCGCGCGGCCGAACAGGGCGTCGTCTTCGTCACCTCCGCCGGCAACTACGCCAACCGTCACTGGGCGGGCGAAGGAACCACGAACGGCTGGGTCACCTTCGCCGAAGACGACGCGGCGAACGCCCTCGCCGACGGTGGTCCGATCCGGGGTCGGGTGACCGTCCGTCTGCGCTGGCGCACCGCCGCCGACTACGACCTCTATCTCTACCGCCGACTCCCGAACGGCGAGGATCGCGTCGTCGCCAAGTCCACGGCCGACGAGACGGGGCCGGGACTCACCGTCGAGGGCGTCGACGTGGCCCTCCCGCGCGGTCGGTACTACGTCGCCGTCTACGCCGACGGCGCGGCGCCGGATGCGGCCACGCCCGGCCGGGTGCAGGTGTTCGCCGCCCGGCACGAACTGGACCACACGACTGCCCACGGAAGCATGGTCGCGCCCGCGACGAGCGATCGGGTCGTCGCCGTCGGGGCGGCCGCGAACGGCGAGCGCCGCACGTACAGCTCGCTCTCGTCGGCGGGGGCGGTGGATCTGACTGCCCCCGCTGACGCCCGGACGCACGCCGACCCCCACTTCGCCGGCACGTCGGCCGCGGCACCCTACGTCGCCGGCACCGCGGCGCTCGTGGAGGCTGCGGGTCGCGACCCCTCGCCCGCCCGCGTCGAGGCCATCCTCGAACGCACTGCGGGCGGCGATACGGTCGACGCGCTAGCCGCCGTCGAAGCCGCGACAGCGAGCGATCCGGCGCAGTCAGTCGACGGGGCTGCATCGGTGCCGACACGGCCGAGCCGGACGACGGAATCGACGGACGGCGACGCGGCGACGCGGGCCGACACGACCGCCAACCCCGACCGCTCGGCGTCGACCAACGCCCCAACGTCGACGATAGAGCGGTCGGAGACGGCGAACGCCGACCACACGGCCCGCAACGTCACCCGCGCCGGCGGGAGCGACGGCGGGCGTACCGGCGGGACGAGCGACGGGAGCGACACCGACGACGAGGAGTCGGACGAACGGACGGATCGCTCGACGGAGCGAAACCGGGATAGCGACACGGACCGAACTCGGGAACGTGACCGCACCGGTGCCGACAACTCGACCACGACGGCCGACCGACAGCGTCGCGACGGCTCGACCGACCGGGAGCGATAGGCCGTGACGCGGAGCATCACGGACGCGCGGATCGAGGAGTACTGGGACTGGATCGCCGTCGCGCTCTTTCTCCTCCTCGCGGTCGACCTGTTGACCACGCTCGTGGCGGCCCGCCTCGTCGGTGCGGGCGCCGAGAGCAACCCGCTGATGCGGTGGCTGCTGGGCCGGAGCATCCTCGTCGTGATCGGCGCCCATCTCGCCGTCGTGGTGCTCGTCACCGGCTGTTTTCGTCTTCTCATCGACCGTCTGGAACGGACGCCGTCGCCGGTGAACTACTACTTCGCCCTCGCCATCGAGACGTGGCTGGGCTTTCTCGTCGCCGTCGGCCTCGGCGTCTTCGCCAACAACCTCGCGGTGATCGTGCTGGGCGGGAGCCTGCTGTGAGCCGAGCTTTTTATCCGGAGACGACGCCAGCGTCCGGGTGATGGGTGAGACGTGGCGGGCGGTGTTCGGCCACGACGAACCGTACCCCGAACAGGCGGACGGTATCGAGACGGCCGTCGAGGTCGCCGATCGGGGTGGGTTCGCGGTGATCGAAGGCGCCTGTGGGACCGGCAAGACGATGCTCGCGCTGACCGCAGGGATCGATCGGGTTCGCGATCCCGAGTCGTCGTTCGAGCGGGTCCTCGTCCTCACGAGCGTCAAACAGCAACTCCGGCAGTTCGAGGCCGACGTGCGGACGATCAACGCCAACCTGCCCGACGACTGGCGCCCCGTCTCGGCGCTGACGCTCGTCGGCAAGGCGGACGTGTGTCCGTACAGCCGAGAGCGAGCGGGACGGATCGACGACTCGACCGTCTACGACCGGTGTGAGGGACTCCGCGAGCGGACGCGCAACCTGACGGGGGCCGAGGGGCCGACGACAGCCGAGACGCTGGCCGCGGACGCGCGGCAGGCCCAGACTGGCCTCATCGACTCCGGCGACAGGGCGTCAGTCGACTACCTGGAGACGGCCGGCGAACCGACGCCCTACCTCCCCGACACCGCCGAGTATGGGGACACCGAATACTGCCCCTTCTACGCGCAGTATCTCGCCGACCTTCCCGAGGACGGCGACCCCGTGGAAGCCGTCCCGTTCGACTTCGAGGACGCGGGCTTGCTGGACACGGAGGACCTCGTCGGCCGCTCGGCGAGTCACGGCACCTGCCCCCACTCGATGCTGGGGGCGCTCCTCCCGCACGTCGAAGTCGCCATCGGCAACTACTACCACGCGTTCGACCCGCGGACCGTCGACTCCTTCACCGGCGCCTTGCTCGACGAGTCGACGTTCGTCGTCTGCGACGAGGCGCACATGCTCGAACCGCGGGTTCGCGACCTGGTGAGCGATGGCGTGGCCGACGCCACCCTCCGGGACGCCGAGTCGGAACTCACGCGAATCATCCAGTCGGTCGACTTCGACGGTGACTCGCAGGACGCTGCCCTCGTGCGCGGCGAACTCGAGGAGGTGGACGTGAGCCTCGCGGAACTGAAAGAGACGCGGGCGTTCGTTCGCGACCTGCGTGAGGAACTCGACCGCCGGGTGCGCGCCCACCTCGACCGAGAGCATCCAGCGTGGCGAACGGGGATGGACGACCTGTCCGACGAGGAAATCCCGCTCCGCGATCCGGAGACACCCGAACCCGACGCCATCACCGAGTGGGCAGACGGGGAGTACGGCGACGACGTGTGGGTGCGTGCCGAGTCGGTCGGAGCCGTCGTTGCACGCGTCCTGAACGAACTGGAGGAGGCGGACCGCGAACGCGCTAGCCCGACGGTCGGCCGAGTGTTGGGGTCGTGGTATCGGGCAGATCATGGCCGCTACTTCCGCTCGATCGATCTCTCGCGGACGTGGAACGAGACCGAGCCCGCCGACTCGTGGCGACGGGCGTACAACGCGCGTCTCTCGCTTCACAACTGCGTCCCGGGCGACGCCATCGCGAGTCGACTGGGAGACTTCGGCGGCGGCGTGTTGATGTCGGCGACGCTCGAACCGCTAGACGTCTTCCGGAGGGTCACTGGACTGGACGACCTCGCCGCCGCCGACCGACCGATCGTCGAGCGGACCTACGGTCTCACCTTCCCGGCGGAGAACCGCGCGAGTTTCGCCGTCGACGCGCCGGCGTTCACCCACGAGAACCGCGGGGCGCCGGGATCGAAGAGTGAGACCCGGCGGGCGTACGTCGACGCCGTCGCCGAGGTCGCAGGGCGTGATGGGAACGTCCTCGTCGGCATGCCGAACTACGCCGAGGCGGAGTGGATGGCCGGCGAACTGGAGGCCCGTCTCGACACGCCGGTCCTGCTCGACGAGTCGAGCGACGACGGGACGACCGAGGCGCTGAAAAGCGACTTCTTCGCCGGCGGGTCGAAGACACTCGTCACCAGCCTCCGGGGGACGCTGACCGAGGGCGTGGATTACCGCGGCGACCGCCTGCACGCCGCCGTCGTCTGCGGGGTGCCGCTCGTGGATACGACGCGGCCGCGGACGCAGGCGGTCGTGACGGCGTACGGACGGGCGTTCGGCAGCGACGGACGCGGGGGGCGAAGCGGGTTCGAGACGGCACTGACGGTGCCCGCAGTGCGGAAGGCTAGGCAGGCCGTCGGCCGAGTGATCCGCGGCCCCGACGAACGTGGGGTTCGGGTGTTCGTCGACGCACGCTACGCGCGTGACCGCTGGAACGGCGTCCGGGAGTACTTCCCCGAGTGGGAGCGCGAGGAGTTTCAGCCGGTTAGCCCCGATATGCTGTCGCTAGGACTGGATCGGTTCGAACGGTGATCAGCGAGTCGGGCGCCGCCCACTCCACGCCTCACGACACTCGTCGTCGCAGAAATGCAGATGCTCGACCGCCCCCTCATCGACCCACGAGACGACCCGATGGTCCGGCTCCTCAACGATCTTTTTCCCACACGTATGGCAGGTTGGTGCAGTGCTCTCGTCGACGTCCTCCCCAATATCGGATGTGGGGTCGATCATCTTTCCAGTCAGTAGCGGAGAGCCCGTCTTAAATCCCGCTAAGTCGGGCCGGAGGCAGTGCGTCACGTTCCGGGGTGTGGGCACGGTATCGTCTCACACGGGGACGGATCGTCGAGAACGCGTTGGCGGCCGTCGGGCCACTGGACGGTGACTTCTCGAGGGGTCGCCGATCCGAGCCCGAAGTGAGCGACCGGCTCCATCTGGCAGAGGTAGCCGCTACCGGGGTCGATCACGCGGGTCTGTTGGCCGTCGTCGGTCGTCAGGTCGACTCGCGCACCCCGGGCGGGCGCGCCGTCGGCGGTGAGCGGCCGGATCCGGAGCCAGTCGCCGTCGTTCGGCGCGGCGAACAGGGAGAGAGGCTGGGCCTCGGCCTCCCCGTGGACCACGAGGAGTTCGAGCGTCCCGTCGCCGTCGATATCGGCGACGGCGGCGCCGGTGCCCATCCCCTCGGGTTCGAGTGCGTCACCGACGCTCGTCTGACTCCACTCGCCGTCGTATTCGAGCAGGCGATTCGGCGCGCCGAGACAGTTCACGAACAGCTCCTGTCGGCCGTCGTTGTCGAGGTCGGCGGCGACGACGGTCCGGACGCGAGCCGGACGAGCGAGCGCCGGCGGCGCCGCGTCCCGGAAGTCCTCGCCGCGATGGGCGAACAGGCGGTTCTTGCCGTTCCAGTTCCCACAGACGATGTCGGGCGTCGACGCTCCGTCGGGAGCGACCAGCGCCGCCCCGCGGGCGTTCTCCTCGGCGTCGGTGACGCCGTACTTCCGCGCCACGTCGACAAACGTGCCGCCGACGTTGCGGAGCAAGAGATTCGGACCCCGTTCGGCGCCGACGAACAGGTCCGTCCGATCGGAGAGGATGGGGCCGGCGGCGACCGACCGACCGCCGGTCACCACGTCGAGACCGACCGCGTCGGCGAGGTCGGTGACGCCGCCGTCGTCGCCCACCTCGTAGAATCGGGCAGGCGCGCCGTAGCCGGTGACGAACATTCCGTATCGGCCGGTGCCGAGGCGGTCGACGGCGGCGACGGAGCGGCCGACACGGTAGTTCTCCCGCCCCCGATTCACCGGGTCGGCAAAGAGGTCGCGCCACTTCCCGTCGGCCGTCGGATCGAGCAAGAGGTCGGCCTCGGCCGACGTGCCGCCGAAGGCGGCGACGTTGTGGACGTACACCTCTTCGCGGCCGTCGGCGTCGAGGTCGGCGGCGCCGACGCCGATGGCGTGGCGCCCCTCGTCGGCGAGGACGCCACAGGCCGCGTCGACGACCGAGCCATCGCGCCACCGGAGGACGCGGTTGGCGTTCCCGAAGCCGGCGACGAACACCCGTAGCCCGTCGGGGGCCACCGTGACGGACGCGCCGTACCCCCGAAACGGGGGATTGTCCGCGAGAAGCTCCGACCGGTCCTCGAACATACGCCTCCCAGACGGTGCGGGGTTAAGAGTCGTACGCTCGGCGGCGGTCGACGGCTCTGACGGATCGTCACACCGGTGTTGGGGCTGTCGCCGTCCGTGTGGTCGGCGACAGCCGGCGCTGACGGACGATGGTCCGCGTCACTCCTCCCACACGTCGGAGAGAGTGCGCTGGACGGCCTCCTCGCCCACCGCAGCCGCGAGATGTTCGAACCCCTGTCGCTCGCGGCGGTCGCTCGCGTTGGCGACGAGCCGAGAGACGATGAACTCCGGGGTCGACTTGCCGACGGTGCCGAACCGGGGCTGGTAGTCCACCCGGAGCGCCAGATCCTGGGTCAGCCCTTCGGCGAAGATGCCGTCGATGCGGGCGGCGGACGGGAGCGGGCTCAGGTCGTCCGCGAGGTGGGTGACGTAGACGCCGAGGGCGCCCCGCTCGACGGTCAGATCGACCAGCCCGTTCAGCAGGTCCGCGGCGCGCCCGGGTTCGGTGATCGCCTCGAACTCGTCGACGAGCATCAGCGTCCGGCCGCCATCGGTCAGGGGCGGGACGATGGATTTCAGCGTCGACTCCAGCACGCCGGCGTTGAAACTCGCGTGCCGGCGGTGGAAGACGACGGCGTCGAAGCGCCCGACTGCGGCGCGGTCGGCGGGGACGGGCAGGCCCATCGCGGCCAGCAAAGCAACGGCACAGCACGTCTCTAGGAGCGTCGTCTTCCCGCCGCTGTTCGCCCCCGTCAGCACGGCCACGCGGTCACCGGTCGGCGGCGACAGATCGTGGTCGCCGACCGCGTAGTCGACGGGGTCGGGGTCGTCGATGAAGAGGTTGCGTGCCCCCTCGACCGCGAGGCCGTCGCCGCCGAGCGTCGGCCGCGTGAGGTCGTGCGCCTCGGCGAAGCGCGCGAGCGACAGGTCGACGGCCACGTCGTCGACGGCGGCGACCGCCCGATCGACGTCGTCGCGCGCGTCGGCAATGGACGCGCGCAGGTCGTCCTCCACCTCGCGTTCGCGCTCCGTCTCCCGGCGTTCGAGGTCGTCGACCAGCGCCCGGAGCGCCGTGCTCACGAAGTCGGCGGCGTCGTGGGCTTCGTCGGGTTCGACCTCCTCGATAGCCGACCGAGAGAGGCGCGTCTCGCGGTCCACGTAGTCGGCGAAGGCGCGGCGGAAGTCCTCCAGATCCCTGACGCCCGTCTCGCGGATGCGTTCGAGCACGTCGAACGCGGAGTTCTCCAGCTCGCGGGCGTCGTCGAGGCGGCCGCGCAGGTCGTCGAGGCGGCCGTCCGCCCCCGCAGCGACGCCGTCGGGAGTCACGTACTGCAGGGCGTCGGCCGCCTCGCGGACGGCGTCGGGGTCGATCTCGCCGAGGGCGTCGAACGTCGACCCATCCAGCCCCGCCTCGCGGAGGGCGAGAACGGCGTCGACGGCGGCGCGTTCGGTCCCCGCCGCGTCGTCGTAGGCGTCGAACGCGTCGACGACCGCGTCTTTACTCCCGTCGTCGAGGCCGGCCCACGCCTCGCGCGCGGCGTCGACGGCGTCGAGCCGCGCCACGACGGCGTCGGGCGAAGAGAGCGGCGTCAACACCCGGATGCGGTCGGCGGCGTGACGAGTGAGGGCGTACTCGCTCGCCAGCGCGAGCAGGTCGTCGTACACCTCGCGCGCGTCGCGCGTCGCCAGCGCGTCCATCCCCGCCTCGTCGTTGGCGCGGCGGAGGATGCGCGTCGCTCGCCCGCGGGTGATCCCCGCGTCGGTCAGTGCGCGCACGTCCGCGGACTCGATGGCCTCGACGGCCGCCTCCTCCCCCAACGTCTCCCGGAGGCGCTCGCTCGTCTTCGGCCCCACGCCCCAGTAATCCTCCAGTCGCATACCGGGAGCAGTCGGGCGGAGGGTTTAGTGGTTGCCTCCGAGGCGATGCCGGACGGTCCGGCACCGGCCGACGTGCGGGGGGTGTCGGTGACGCGTGAACTCTCCCACACCGCATATAAGTAGGTTATACGAATAAGCTACAGACCGATGCGGCTACCGGCCTTCGGTTCAGTCGTATGGCACAGCGAACCCGTACCGAGGGACGAGGCAGCGCGACTGATACTGTCGGCTGTGAGTCAATTAAGATATTCGCTACCCCGGGGCGGCGAATATCTTGAAACAGTTACAGCCGACAGTATGATATGAATTATCGGAAGTCAGCAGAGATTCCCGCCGAACCGTCACAGCGAGAATCTGTGGACAGTTACGATAATCCCTATGAATCAAAATTCTACCACCCCGCCGGAGTCGCCTCGTCATTCGAGGCCGGTCGGGTCGAGGACATCTGGGCGAGACTGTTCAACCATCGCATCTGAAACAGCGATCGTTGCGAACGGCGGCGGTGAAACGGTCGACACAGGAGGAGATCACGTCGGTCTCCGACTGGTTTCCGGTCCGATCAACGCAGACGAGAAGTGAACACGCAAACAGTATCCCCGTGTCCGATGATCGTGACCGACCGACTCAGACGGATTATCGTGAGTCATCACCCGTGAACAGTTACAGTAATCCGTATTATAGTAGCGTTTGGAACTGTTTGCACACCTGATCGCACACAGTCTGGCGATCAGGTGTGCGATGACTTACAAAGGCTACTATAGTTAAGCCATCACGTCACCATCGTTACGATCCGGAATCACGCGTTGCAACGAACGGCGTCACAGCCACAGATCGGCTCAAAAGCCGACTCATCGCACGAATTCGTCCATCGAAACCACCAACCCTCCCGAACAATGGCCGATATTAAAGCGGTCGTCCGAGTCGAGCATCCCGACATAGTCCTCACGGGGGCAGTCACTCACGACCGAAGTTCGAACGTCAGGTCGGTGTCGGAGGCTGGAACGGACCCAACGTCGGGGAAGTTCTTCTATCGCATAGAGTCGTCCGATTTCTGCCAGTTCGAAGACGGATTACGGAACGACAGTACCGTCGGCGAGTTCGAACGGGTCATCGAAACCAGAGACGGGGAGGCGATCTACAGCTTCGAGTACACGGACGAAGCGAAGATCATCTCACCGGCGATTTCGGCCGCGAACGGTGTCATCCTCAACATGGAGAACGACGGGAGCGCGTGGATTCTAACGGTGTGGATGCCCGATCGGACGGATCTGGCCCACCTCTGGGACTATGCACACCGGAATGACATCGATATCGAGTTACGACGGGTGAACGAATACGCCAGTTTGGGTAGTACGGACGCAGGACTGACCGATAGCCAACGAGAGGCGCTCCTCGTCGCGTTCGAACGTGGGTATTTCGAAGAGCCACGGAACGTAACTCTCGGCGAGGTCGCCGCCGAAATGGATATTTCTCAGCCTGCGGCCAGTGGTCTCCTTCGGCGTGGGATGAAGCGACTCGTCGCATCGTCCCTGTTGGATGGTGCCGACACGCCGGATTGATCGACGGCGACTCGGCAGCGGCGCCGACACCCCGAGGACGAGTCGGCTCTCCATCGGTGTGATGGGGTGCGTGTCCTGACGGAGACGCGCTTTCCGTTCAGCGTGGGTCCCGCCCCCCGCACCCGTCGGGCACAGCGCCGAGGGCACCGACGCCGAATCCCGGCGCCGCCCCCTGCGGAGTGAGACACCGGGACGCGGACCGCGCCGACAACGACACGCCTTTTCAGCCACGCGCGCAAAGGCTACGCATGGACGCGAAGCGGGAACTGACGAGCGTCGACCTCGCCGCTCTCGTCACCGAACTGAACCGGTACGAGGGCGCGAAAGTCGACAAGGTCTACCTCTACGACGACGACCTCCTCCGATTCCGGATGCGGGATTTCGACCGCGGCCGCGTCGAACTGCTGATCGAGGTGGGCGACGTGAAACGCGCCCACGTCGCCGACCCGGACCACGTCGCGGACGCCCCGGGGCGCCCACCCAACTTCGCGATGATGCTTCGAAACCGGCTGAGCGGCGCCGACTTCGCCGGCGTCTCGCAGTACGAGTTCGACCGCATCCTCGTCTTCGAGTTCGAACGCGAGGACGCGAACACACGAATCGTCGCGGAGCTGTTCGGGCAAGGGAACGTGGCCGTCCTCGACGAGAGCGGGGAAGTGGTCCGGAGTCTGGAGACGGTGCGGCTGAAGTCGCGGACGGTCGCGCCGGGGTCACAGTACGGCTTCCCCGACTCACGCATCCACCCCCTCGAAGTCGGCTACGACGCTTTCGTCCGCCGGATGGACGAGTCGGATACGGACGTGGTTCGCACGCTCGCCACCCAGCTCAACTTCGGCGGCCTCTACGGCGAGGAGATCTGTTCCCGGGCGGGCGTCGAGAAGACGCTCGACATCGCGGACGCCGACGACGAGGTGTACCGCGACCTGTACGACGCCATCGGTCGTCTCGCGGACCGCCTCCGTGAAGGCGATCTCGATCCGCACGTCTATCTCGACGACGACCACGTCGTCGACGTGACACCGTTCCCCTTGAACGAGCGCGAAGGACTGAACGAGGAGACGTACGACTCCTTCAACACGGCTGTCGACGAGTACTTCTACCGGCTGGAGCGCGAACCCGAGGAGGAGACGGCGACGGGGACCGAGCGCCCGGATTTCGAGGCGGAGATCGCCAAACAGGAGCGCATCATCGAACAGCAGGAGGGGGCGATCGCCGGGTTCGAGGAGGAGGCGGAGGCGGAGCGTGAACGCGCCGAAGCGCTCTATGCCAACTACGACCTCGTGGACGAAATCATCTCGACCGTCCGCTCGGCCCAGGAAGCGGGCCGTAGCTGGGAGGACATCGAGGAGACGCTGGCAGAGGGTGCCGAGCGCGGGATTCCGGCGGCCGAGGCGGTGGTCGACATCGATCCGAAGGAAGGCGAGGTGACGGTGGACCTCGACGGGACGCGCGTGCCGGTCGACGCCTCGATAGGCGTCGAGAAGAACGCGAACCGGCGATATCAAGAGGCGAAACGCGTCGAGGGGAAAAAGGAGGGGGCGCTGGAAGCCATCCAGAACACCCGTGAAGAACTGGCGGCCGTCAAGCAACGGCGCGAGGAGTGGGAAGCGGACGACGATGAGGACGAAGCGAGCGAGGCGACGGCGGAACCGCGCAACGTGGACTGGCTCTCGATGTCGTCCGTGCCGATCAAACAGCCCGAGCACTGGTACGAGGAGTTCCGGTGGTTCCACACGAGCGACGGCTTTCTCGTCGTCGGCGGGCGGAACGCCGACGAGAACGAGGCGCTGGTCAAAAAGTACATGGAGGGCAACGACCGCTTCTTCCACGCGCAGGCCCACGGCGGTCCGGTGACGATTCTGAAAGCGACGGGACCGAGCGAGAAGGCACGCGAGGTGGACTTCCCCGACGCCAGCCTGGAGGAGGCCGCTCAGTTCGCCGTCTCGTACTCTTCGGTGTGGAAGGACGGCCGGTTCGCGGGCGACGCGTACATGGTCGACCCGGATCAGGTGTCGAAGACACCCGAGAGCGGCGAATACATCGAGAAAGGCGGGTTCGTCATCCGCGGCGACCGAACCTACTTCCGCGACGTGAGCGCGAGCGTGGCGGTGGGGATTCAGTGTGAGCCGGAGACCCGAGTGATCGGTGGACCGCCGGCGGCCATCGAACCCGAGGTGGCCACGTCGCTCCGTCTCGAACCCGGCAAGTACGCCCAGAACGACGCGGCGAAGCTGTGTTATCGGAAGTTCAAGGATCGCTTCACCGACGACTCCTTCGTTCGGAAAATCGCCAGCCCCGACCGGATTCAGGAGTTCCTGCCACCGGGCGGAAGCGACATCGTCGACGAGTAGCCCACGACTGATAGTGATTATTGTAAGTCACTACCGGTGGTTCGCCGACCCGTTCTGGCGAACCACGGATAAACAGTTACAATAAACACTATGAGAGTATCAGTCTGCATACCTTTAATACCGCACCCCGCGTTGTAGTACCGAGCAGACTGGACCGGCCCGTTGGGCTCGTACTACCATGATCACCGAATCCCTCACCTACCTTCGCGAGAGCGACGGATGGGTCAAGACGGTCGTAATCGGTGGACTACTGACACTCCTCGGCTTCCTCGTGGTGCCGACAGTTCTGGTTGCCGGTTTTCTCGTCCGGATCCTCCGTGCGACGATGCACGGTGACGATACGCCGCCGCGGTTCGACGACTGGGGGTCACTCGCGGGCGACGGCCTCCGGGCGTTCGCCATCGCCCTCGTGTACGGGTTGATTCCGGCGCTCCTGATCGCCGTGACGGCCGGCCTCGCGGCCGCCGCCGCGGGTCCCGGTCCCCGGACCGGCCTGGTCGTCGGTGCCGTGACGTTCGTCGGCGGACTGCTGGCGCTCGTCTTCGGACTGCTGGCGGCGTACATCGTCCCGGCGGCGGTCGCCAACTACGCCGAACAGGGCTCGATCCGCTCGGGCTTCGCGGTCGGTGACCTCCGCCCCGTCCTCACCTCGGGGACGTACGCCACGGCGTGGGTGATGGGCTTTGCCGTCATCCTCGGTGCGGCCGTCGTCACCGCCCTCCTCAACGTGGTTCCCCTCCTCGGCACCGTCGCCGGGGCGTTCGTGAGCTTCTACGCCATCACCGCGGCGTACTACATCGTGGGGCACGCGTGGGGCGACCTCCGGGGCCTCGAACTCCACGACGACGAGGGCGAGAGGAGTGCGGAGCGGCCAGTCGTCTGAGACGGATCGTCGTGACTGTTCCCCGCCGTCGCCGGCTCCGTGGTCCGGTTGCGTGACTTCGGTTTTTTCCAGCACCGAATGACAAGGTATGTGGCCGTGGGCGTCGACCCTCCGGTATGCGAATCCAGAGCCGTGGTCGCGGCGAGGAGGGGCGCACCCGGCTGACGGTCGTCCCCGAGAACGTCGACGACCTCTGGCACCTCTCGTACGTCCTCGAACCCGGCGACGACGTGGAGGGAGACACGAGTCGCCGCATCCAGCGCGCCGACGACCAGATGCGCGACACCGGCGGCGAGCGCGAACACATCCACGTCACGCTGGAGGTAGAGGACGTGGAGTTCGCCCGCTTCGCCAACCGCCTGCGCGTGAGCGGCGTCATCGTCGGCTGCTCCCGCGAGGACCAACTCGGCCACCACCACACGCTGAACGTCGAGGAACACGACGAGCTGACGATAATCAAACATTTTAAACCGGATCAGATGGAGCGCATCGAGGAGGCCGAGGCGGCGGCGGAAAACCCCGACGTGGCCATCGCGACGGTCGAGGAGGGCGAGGCGCACGTCCACACCGTCGCCCAGTACGGCACCGAGGAGTACGCCTCGTTCACGCGGCCGACGGGAAAGGGGGAGTACGCCCGTCCCCGCACGGAGCTGTTCGCCGAACTCGGCGAGGCACTCACCCACCTCGACCCCGACGCGGTGATTCTGGCGGGGCCAGGGTTCACGAAGGGGGACGCCCTCGACCATCTGGAGGAGGAGCACTCCGACATCGCCACGAAGACGACGGTCGTCGACACCTCGGGCGTCGGCGACCGGGGCGTCCACGAGGTGCTCAAGCGGGGCGCCCTCGAAGACGTCCAGACCGAGACGCGCATCGCCCGCGAGGCGGAGCTCATCGACGAGTTGACCGAGCAGATGGCGACGGGCGAGAAGGCGACCTACGGCCCGGAAGCCGTCGCCGAGGCCGCGGAGTACGGCGCCGTCGAAACCCTGCTGGTTCTCGACGACCGGTTGCGGGAGGAACGGCAGGGGAAGGGGGAGTGGGACGTCGACGCCGACGAGATCATCACGTCCGTCGAGCGACAGGGCGGCGACGTGGTCGTCTTCTCCGGCGAGTTCGAGCCCGGGCAACGCCTGAAGAACCTCGGCGGCATCGCCGCGCTGTTGCGGTACCGGCTGGAGTAACATGGACACACAGGTGATCGGACAGGGGCTGATCGGCGTCGCGTGTGCCCTGTTCGTCGGCGGGGCGATAGGGCTCGTCGTGGGCGTCGTCGGCGCCGGCGCGGTGACGCCACTCGGCGTCTCGGCGCTCGCCTGTCTCGTCGCCGGTGGGGCGCTCGCCCGCCCTCGTTAATCCCGGCCCGTCAGCGCGTCGCTCGCGGGCGCGAAATCGAGCGTCCGTCCCAGCCCCGCCTCGCTGGCCTTCTCGTAGAGCATAGCGGCCGCAGCGGTCGTCTCGATGCCCGTCCCGCCGCTGTCGAAGACAGTGATCTCCTCGGAGTCGGTGCGACCCGCCACCGTCCCGGCGACCACCTCGCCGAGTTCGGCGTGGCAGTGGTCGGCGTCGATGGCGCCCGACTCCACGGCCTGCATGTACGCGCCGGCGTCCTGGTCGAGGCGGCCACGCAGGTCGACGACGTACGTCGACCGCGCGACGGTCGCCGCGTCGAGTTCGCGTTTTTCGGGGTGGTACTGTCCCATCGCGGTGACGTGTGTCCCGGGTTCGAGCAGGTCGCCGTCGAACACCGGCTCCGGCGAGTCCGTGGCGGTGACGACAATGTCGGCGCCCTCGACGGCGGCGGCACTAGAGGAGACGGCGGCGACGCTGGCGTCGAGGTGGCGGTCCATCTCGCCGGCGAAGGACTCGCGGCTGGATTTGGTCGGCGAGTACACCCACACCGTCTCCACGTCGCGGACGGTGGCGATGGCACGGAGTTGACCACGGGCCTGCGCCCCCGAGCCGAAGATGGCGACAGTCGATGCGTCCGGGCGGGCAAGGGCGTCGACGCCGACGGCGCCCGCCGCACCGGTCTTGAACGGGTTCATGCTCGCGCCGTCGATCAGCGCCAGCGGTGCGCCCGAGTCGGCGTCGAACAGCGGTGTAACGAACCACGCGTCCGTCTCGCCGAAGCCGGCCGAGTACATATATCCGCCCATCGCCCCGGTGTCGGGGAGCACGGCGGTGTAGGAGGTAAAGAGACCCGGTGGCTCGTCGTTGTAGAGCGCGGTTCGGGGTTCGGCCGGTGCCCCCTCGCCTCGCTGTCGGTAGCCCTCGCGCACGGCGTCGACGTACTGCGCGGGCGTCGCCAGGCCGGCGACGTCGTCGCTCGTCAGGAACAGCGTCTCGGTCATACCACCTCTGTGGGCGGGTGACAGTTATACCTCACTCCGGGACACAGCAGTCGGAGTCATAGTGATTGCTGTAACTGTGTACCGGTGGTTCGCCAAGACGGGTCGGCGAATTACCGGTACTGATACTGTCGGCTGTAACTGTTTCGAGATATTCGCCACCCCGGGATGGCGAATGTCTTGATTGACTTACAGCCGACAGTATGACGCACGGTAATTACTATCAGGGGCGCTCGTCGAATTCCGACGGGTCGCGCTCGACGGGTGCGGCCCGGCGGCGGCGGTCGGATCGATACAGCCGCAGAATCTCTTCGAGGAGGATGGCGTGCCGGTCGCCGGCCGCGTACTGGTGGTCGATGAAGTCCTCCGCGTCGTTGAACTTCCCGCGCAACGCGAGTTTCCGGACGAACGACACCGACTCCAGAAACGGCGGCCCCTCGGCGTCGTCTTCGGTCCCCAGCGTCCGTTCTCGCTCCGGCATCACCTCGGATTTGATCTCGCGGTAGTCGATGGTCTCCGGATCGTAGTCGTCGAGCACCTGGTTCAGGACGTAGTCCGTAGAGAACCGGTAGAACTCGGACTTGCTCTCGAAGCGGCCGTCCTCGACCAGTGACTCGATTTCGCCGACGACCGACTCGGGAAACCGAACGGTGCTCTTTACCATGCCCTATGACGGGGGCCTGAAGGATATTATACCTTTGTCAGACGCTTTTTCCACTCACCGCCGCCGCGAAACGGAGCACGGACGGGGCTCATACTGTGGGCTGTGATAGTGATTATTGTAAGTCAGTACCGGTGAACAGTTACAATAAACACTATGAGTCAATCGAGCCATTCGCCGGTTCGGGACGGCGACCATCGTGAAACAGTCACAGCCGACAGTATCAGTCGGCGTGCATCGGCGTCTGGCCGGTCGACGACTGGGTGAGAACGTCCGCGTCGGACGGCCGGTCGACCGGACCGTTGACGAAGAGCGCGTGACCGACGACGAGGCCGGCGGTCGTGGCCCCGACCGGGAGGGCTACGAACGTGTCGACGCCGGCGGCACTCAGAACGCCGGTGACCCCGAGGAGGGCGAGGGGAACGAGACCGAGCACGTAGTCGTAGTAATCGACCATGTGAGTCACCTACATGTTACTGGTTGGAGGAGTCACATAATTCTTTCCCGTAGGCACGAAGAATTCTGTTCAGCACATCTCGAAAATATATTCATAAGTTTTGTAGTATCGACGATGACACTAATGGGCATCGAAGATGATTATATTTCTTACCTATCTCAAAAGGAATTAAATTCGTTGACCACGTGAGGCCCACTATGAACGGAAACGACCGGTCCATCGTCGGACTCGTAATGTTGGCTCACGGGATGGTCCACACCTACGAGCTGTCGATACCGATCTTCGTCTCTATCTGGCTGTCCGAATTCGACGTGCTCCGCGTCGCGGGGGTGGAAGTGGCCGTCACGCAGGCGACGCTCGGCCTCCTCGTGACCGCGGGCTACGCGCTGTTCGGTCTCGGTGCGCTCCCGGGTGGGATCGTCGTCGATCGGGTGGGATCGCGGCAACTCATCGCCGCCTGTCTGTTCGGAATGGGCGGCGCATTCCTCCTGCTCGGCATCTCCTCGTCCCTCCTGGTCGTAGCGCTCGCGCTCCTCGTCTGGGGTGCGGCGGCCAGTGTCTACCACCCCGCGGGGCTAACGCTCATCAGCAAGGGCGTGAGCGAGCGGGGGACTGGGTTCGCGTACCACGGGATGGCAGGCAACCTTGGCATCGGCCTCGGGCCACTCGTCACCACGGTGCTTCTCCTCGTCTTGGACTGGACGACCGTGGCGCTCGTCCTGGCCGTTCCCGCGGCCGTCGCCGGCGCGTACGCCCTCCGCGCCGAGTTCGACGAGACGGCCGCCGTGGATGAGGTGGCGACCGACGGTGGCGACACCTCGAAGACGAGCAACGGCGTCGACTCGCTCGGCGAGTTCGCCGGCGCGTCGAAACACCTGTTCGCCGGCGCGTTCGCCGTCGTCTTCGTCATCGTCATGGCCAACGGCCTCTACTACCGCGGGGTGTTGACCTTCCTCCCGAACCTACTGTCGGAACTGCCCGGCTTCGAACCCGTCGCACTGTCGTCGCTCGTCCCCGGACTGGACGGCGGCCGGACGCTCAATCCGGAGCGATACTTCTACGCCGGCCTGTTGCTCGTCGGCGTCGCCGGCCAGTACGTCGGCGGCAAACTCACCGACCGGCTGTCGCCGGAGTACGGCATCGCGGCCGTCTTCGGCGTCCTCGCCGTCCTCGCGCTGGCCTTCCTCCCCGTCGCGGCGATGGGGCTCGGTCCGCTGCTCGTCTTCGGCGGGCTGTTCGGCGTGACGCTCTTTACCGCTCAGCCGCTGTATCAGGCGGCCGTCGCCGACTACACGCCCGCGGGACAGCGGGGGCTCTCCTACGGCTACACCTACCTGGGCGGATTCGGCGTCGGCGCCCTCGGTGGTGCGCTCGCGGGCGCCATCCTCACCTACGCCGACGCCGGCGTCCTCTTCGCGACGCTCGCCGGCCTCGCCGTCGTCGCGTCGGCGTCCGCACTCCTGCTGGTTCGGCGCGGCCGTGAGTAGAACGATATCTCGGTCGGGGACTGTGGTAGTCGGCCGCCACGGAACCGGCCTCGTGGGAGCTACCCTGCCCCGATCATCGGCTACCGGAGCTTGAAAAAGAGCGTCCGCCAGACCGCCAGACCGACGAGACCGGAGCCGAGCGAGACGGCGACGAAGGATAACTGCACGCCACCGTGGACGACGGGTGTCGCCCGAATTCCCAGCGCGATGGCGTCGGCGAGAAGCCACGACCGAAGCGCGAGCGGGACGGCGGCTTTCGCCGACTCCGCCGCACCGGGCGAGTAGGCACCAAGGAGGGGCGCGGCGATCACCCAGCCGATCAGGAAGGGGGCGATGGTCGCGGCGAGGTAGCCGGGGTTCGAGACGACGTACGCGACACCGTTGTGGTGGATCGTCCCACCGCTGAACAGGACGGCGAGGACGAGAACGTCCCCGATTGCCATCGGTGCCGCCCGGTCGTCGAGACGACGGTCGAAGAAGGCAGCGACTGCGTTGGCCATATCCGCGCTTTCGCCCGGGGCCTAATGGCTCTCCCGCTTTTTCCCGACGACCGTAAACGCGAAGCCGCGGTCGAGAACCGTCGCAGTCAGCCCCGCGTCCGCGACGGCGGCTGCCCACGCCTCCGGCCCGTGGAACGTCGAATCGAAGCCGACGGCGCGTTCCGCCGCGGTCAGCGCTCGCCCTCGAAGCGTCCCGGGGTCGTACTCGCGGATCACGAGGACGCCACCCGGTCGCAAGACGCGAGCCGCCTCCGCGAGGGCCGTCCCCTGTGCCGGCAGGTGATGCAGGGCGTCGAGAACGACGACGGCGTCGACGGCGGCGTCCCGAAGCGGAAGCCGACCGGCGTCGCCCTGCACCGCCGCCGTTCCCCGCTGGCGTGCGTGTGCGAGCATCGCTCGCGAGGCGTCGACGACGAGCGTCTCCGGCGTCCGCGCCGGCCCGACCGGTTCGGCAATCGCCCGCGCGGCCCGCCCCGTCCCGCCGGCGAGGTCCAGTACGCGCGACACGGGGCGGTCGGCCCGCGCTAGCCCCGCCCAGATCGGTTCGGGATCGGTCGGGGGTGCGAGACGGTCGTAGAGTCGCGCCACGCGGTCGAAGAAGCGAACGTCGCCGGGACCGTGCATGGTGGGTATGAAACGGTTCATTGTAAGTCAGTACCGGTGGTTCACCGGATCGTCTCGACGAACCATCGGTAACCAGTTCCAATACTCCGTATGAGGCGTCGAACGCCAACGGTTTTGCGGCCGACGGTGTACTTCGACCATGGAGTTCGCCCTGCTCGGGTGGCCACCGGATAGCCCGACGCTCCACCTCGACTACCGGCGCTTCGCCTACGCCGGCAAGTTCGTCGTCGGATCGACGGGGAAGGCGGTGGTGCAGGCGGGCGAAAAGAGGGATTCGGAGTACGACGACCACGTTCTCGCGGCCGCGTCGTTCAGCCCCGACCGAACCGACGACGACTGCCTCTGTATCCGCTACGTGACCGTCCGCGATGACCGGCAGGGCGAGGGCCTCGGGGCCCGCCTCCTCGCGTTCGTCGCCGCCCGTGCCGCCGGCCGGTACGACCGCGTCCGCATCGCCGTCAACAACCCCGCCGCATACGTCGCGGCCCACCGCGCCGGCTTCGCCTTCACCGGGCGGGAGACGGGGGTGGCGGAACTCGTCTGCGAGCGGCCGGCCGCCAAGCCTGCACCCCGAGACACCGACGCCTACCGCGCCGGCCTCGACCGCTATCGGGAGCGCGATCTGGGCACCGACGCGCTGGCACGTCTCGACGAGAAACGCGCGGCGGGGCCACCGTCGGTGGTCGATCCACCTGCGGGCGTCGACGACGCCGAACCCGGGAGTTGAAAGTCGACGGCGTCGTAGCACTCCCCAATGGGCAACGCAGATCTCCGACAACTGGCTGCTCTCTCCGACGTGGCGTGGGACGAGGTGGCGGGGAGTGTCGTCGCCGTCGACGCGCACAACTGGCTGTACCGCTATCTCACGACGACGGTCAAGTGGACGAACGAGGCGGTGTACACGACGACCGAGGGCGAAGAGGTGGCGAATCTCGTGGGGGTCGTGCAGGGACTCCCCAAATTCTTTGAACACGATCTAACTCCCGTGTTCGTCTTCGACGGCGGCGTCACCGAGTTGAAGGACGCGGAGATATCGGAGCGACGCGCACAGCGCGAACGGGCCGAGGAGCGACTGGCCGAGGCCGAAGCGCGTGGCGACGCCATCGAGGCCGCCCGCCTCGAAGCGCGGACCCAACGCCTGACCGACGTGATTCTGGAGACGACGCGGGAACTCCTCGCTCGCCTCGACGTGCCGGTCGTCGACGCGCCCGCCGAAGGGGAGGCCCAAGCGGCGTACATGGCCCGCCGAGGCGACGTCGACTACGCCGGGAGCGAGGACTACGACACGCTGCTGTTCGGCGCACCGCTGACCCTCCGCCAACTGACGAGCAAGGGCCAGCCCGAACTGATGGATCTCGACGCCACGCTCGACCGTCACGGCCTCTCACTCGAGCAACTGATCGACGTAGCGATCCTCTGCGGGACCGACTTCAACCCCGGCGTCGACGGCGTCGGCCCGAAGACGGCGCTACGAGCGGTCACCGAGCACGGCGACCTCTGGGACGCCATCGAGGCCGAGGGGTGGCAGGTGCCCAACGCCGACCGGGTGCGTGACCTCTTTCGGGACCCGCCCGTGACCGACGACTACGCCGTCGACTCCGACATCGACCCCGACGTGGCCGCCGCTCGCGAGTACGTGATCGAGGAGTGGGGGGTCGACGCCGACGAGGTGGACCGTGGCTTCACCCGGATCGAGGAGGCGCTAGTCCAGACAGGACTGGATCGCTGGACCTGACCACAGTGGACGGTGGAGTGGCTATCGCGGCCGTGCCGGCGACGACCGCGCGGCAGGTTTTTTCGTCCGGCCCGTGTGTGTCGTCACCATGCCGTCCTTGGAACTCTCCCGCTATCGGATCGGCTGGTGGTGCCTCGGGCTCGCCCTCGGGGCCGCGCTGGCGTACGTCGTCTACGCCTTCATCGGCACCTTCGTCTTCGGCGTGTTCATCTACTACGCCACGCGGCCGATCTACAAGCGTCTGAAAAAGCGAATCCGGCCGCCGAGTCTCGCCGCCGCCGTCTCGCTGTTCGCGCTCGCCCTGCCCGCCCTCCTCCTCGTGGCCTACGCGTTGAGCATCGCGCTCGGCGAACTCCTGAAATACGTCGACGAAGGGGCGCTCGACCCGTCGCGGTGGCCGATCGTGAATCAGGAGTTGCTCGGCAGCATCGCCGATCCGGCCACCCTCATCGAACTCGATCCCGAACAGTATCTCACGGCCGAGGGCGTCCAGTCGCTCGTCGCCTCACTGGGGTCCGCGGCCGACACAGTGGCGTTCGTCGGCGTCGGGGCCATCCACCTGTTCGTGATGCTCGCGCTCGCGTTTTACTTGCTCCGGGACGGCGGCCGCCTCTCGAAGTGGACGATCCAAGAGTTCGGCGACGACCGCGGCGTCCTGAAAGCCTACGGGCAGGCTGTCGACCGCGACTTCAAGGGAATCTTCTTCGGCAACATCCTCAACGCGGTGCTGACCGGGAGCATTGGTGTCCTCGCGTACTCGCTGCTGAACATCTACGCGCCGGCAGGGCTGTCGATTCCCGCCGCACCGCTCGTGGGACTTCTCGCCGGCGTGGCGAGTCTGATCCCCATCGTCGGTATGAAGCTCGTCTACGTCCCCGTCGGCCTCTATCTCGTGGGTATCGGCATCCTGAACGACCCGACGACGCTCTGGTTCGTCGCCGTCTTCGCCGGCGTGTCGTTCGTCATCGTCGACGTCATCCCCGACCTCGTCCTCCGTCCGTACGTCTCGGGGCGGAGCCTCCACGTCGGGAGCCTCATGATTGCCTACACCTTCGGCCCGCTGCTGTTCGGCTGGTACGGCATCTTCCTCGCGCCGATGCTGCTCGTGCTGACCGTCCACTTCGGACGGCTGGTCCTCCCCGAACTCATCGACGGTGAACCCCTCCAGCCGTACGCGGTCGATCCCGGCGTGTTCACCGAGGAGGCGTCCGGCGAAGCTACCGCTGACGACGACGCCGAATCGGATACGTGACAGCCCCGAGGAAGTCGAAGGTCGTCACTCGTCGAATCGAGTGCAAAAGGAAGCAAGCCACGCGAAAATCGCGTGGATGCTTGCCGCCCTGAATTGGTCCCCGCTGACGCTTCGGCCCTCCAGACGAAGCGTCATCGACTACTGAGTGATCCCTACGCATAAAGATACCGCCTCGCCGCTACATATGTTCGTCTTCCAACACCCAGCCGAGCGCGCGCTTGTAGTACGTGAACATCTGCCGGACGCCGTCGTGACGCAGTTCCTCGTCGTCGAGTTGCTCGCGGAGGAACTCGTACTGCTCGCGAACCTCGTCTTCGTCGCGCATACCTGCAGTGGCGGGACGAAGACCTGTAGCTTCTCCGGAGCGTCGGCGTTTATTGTCGGCTGTAACTGTTTCAGAAGATGCGCCACCTCTGGGTGGCGCATCTCTTGATCGACTTACAGCCGGCAATATTTTGTCGCCGCCCGGCCAACGGCGGGTATGAAGGTTCGCGGCCAGCGGGAGTGTCAGGCTTGTGGCCACCGGTGGTCGTACTACGAGACGGGAAGCGTGGCGTGTCCGGCCTGCGAGAGCCTCCGGAGTGCCGGCGTCGACGGCCGGACGCTCCACACGGACGCCCCGACGACGCTCGATTTGTCCCCGTATCGTGCGGCGTGGGCCGACGACACCCTCGCCGACCACGTCGAGGAGTGCAAAGGCGACCTCCGGGAGTATCTCCGCCAGCGAGGGTTCGTCGACGGCGGCAGCCTGCGACCGTTGGACGACACCGTCCTCGCGGCCAACGAACTCCTGCAGGTTATCGACTGCTTCGGCCGAGAACGCGATCCGACCGACGACGACGAACGCTACCTGCTCGCCTTGCTTCGAGGGGCTGACGACGGTGAACGCCCGCCGCCGGAGGACGTATCGTCGGCGTGGACGCAGGCCCGCGGTCTCGGCTACGCGAACGCCATCGCGGACTACCGACGGGACGTGAGCGACTGGCTCGACGAGCATCCCGACGCGGAGGCTCGGCGGACATTGGGGACGATCCACGAACGCGTCAAGCGGGTACAGGCGCTGCAGGGCGACGTGTCGCCGACCGAAGCGGAGTCGCTGGTGCGTGCGACCCGTGAAGTGGGGACGTATCTGCTGGAAGGGGAGGAGTCGTCGCTCGCGGCCGCACGGGAGCGGCTTCGGTGAGTGCCTACCGGCCGGGAGCGACGATGACGACGCTCGCGGCCGCACGGGAGCGGCTTCGGTGAGTGCCTACCGGCCGGGAGCGACGATGACGACGCTCGCGGTCCCACGGGAGCGGCTTCGGTGAGCTACTCCAGTGAGACCGGCACGTCTTCCTGTCGACTCGTCGCCTTCACCGTGTTGTAGAGGAGCATCGCCCGGGTCATCGGGCCGACGCCGCCGGGGACGGGCGTGATGGCACTGGCCACCGACTTCGCGCTCTCGAAGTCCACGTCGCCGACCAGCGTCGACTCCCCGTCGCGTTCGACGCGGTTGACGCCCACGTCGATGACGACGGTGTCGTCGGAGAGCATCGATCCGTCGACGAGTTCGGGGACGCCGACGGCGGCAACCACCACGTCCGCGCGCCGAGTCTTCTCGGCCAGGTTCTCGGTGCGGGAATGACAGACGGTCACCGTCGCGTTACCGTAGTCGGCCTTCTGGATGAGGAGGTTGGCGAGTGGCTTGCCGACGATGTTGGACCGACCGACGATCGTCACGTCGGCACCCTCGGTGTCGACATCGGCGGCGTCGAGGAGTTTCAGGACGCCGTGGGGCGTACACGGCTTGAAGACCGGATCGCCCGCGACGAGGCGGCCGACGTTCTCGGGGTGGAAGCCGTCCACGTCCTTCGCGGGGTCGATGGCGCGGATCACGTCGCGATCCTCGATGTGGTCGGGGACGGGCATCTGAACGAGGATGCCATTCACGTCCGGATCGTCGTTCAGGTCCGTGACGGTGTCGAACAACTCGTCGGAGGGCGCGTCGGGATCGATCTCTACGTCGAGGGCTTCGATGCCGACCTCCTCGCAGTCCTGCTGTTTCATCGAGACGTACGTCTGGCTCGCGGGGTCGTCGCTCATGAGGACGGTGGCGAGCGTGGGCGTGACACCGGCGTCGTCAAGCGTGTCGATGGCGTCTCCCAGTCCGTCACGGACCTCCGCGGCGACGGCGTTGCCGTCGATAACCTGTGTCATGCCCGAACGGGGTTGCCGTGTGCTCTTCAAGTCTCCGTTTGGCGCAGTATCGGCAGGTGGGAGCAACCACCGGAGTTTTTCACCCAACGTGTCGTACGGGCGTACATGTACGACGATATCCTGCTCGCGACGGACGGCGAAGTCGGCTCGGAGAACGCGACGGCGCACGCGATCCGACTGGCGGCGCTCCACGACGCCATGCTTCACGTCCTCTTCGTCGTCGACAGCGACGTCTACTCGGCGTACAGCGGCGACGAATACGTCGACGAACGCGAGGGGCCGGAACACGGCCTCGAGGAGGTTGGCGAGGACGCCCTCGCCGCGGTTCGAGAGCGGGCGGCCGATCACGGCGTCGAGGTGATCGAGGAACTCAGACACGGCCGGCCCCACGAACAGATCGTCGACTACGCCGACGACAACGGGGTCGATCTGATCGTCCTCGGCACGCGGCGCCACCCGTCGGAGTACCGGAGCCTCCTCGGGAGCGTCACCGATCGCGTGGTGCGACTGGCGGACGAAGCGGTGACGGTCGTCAAGACGGAAGTCGAGTGACGTGGGGGACATCCCCCGGACGGCGTCGCCAAGCGAAAACTGTTAACGGCCCTTATCGAGTACCGTGGACCAATGCAGACGGACTCCGAACTCGTCAACGCCATCCGGGCCGATATCATACGGTTGCTGACCGCGTGGCGAAAACTTCTGTTCTCGATGGACACACACAGTCATCCAGTTCGGAATCGTTGGCGTCCCGAGACGACTCGGGACCGCCTCGTTTTCTGGGCGTGGAGCGGACTGGGGGCCGTACTGATCGCCGCCGCGTACCCGTTTGCAGTCGTCGGGTTCTGGGCCCGGTACGTGACCCGAAAGCTCAACCGAATCGCAACCGGGCTGGGACTGATCGCGATCATCGGCGTCGTGGCTGTCGCCTGGGGCGCACTGACGGCGCTCGCCTGGGGACAGCTTCCGACCTCGGGGTTCAAAGCCGTCCTCACGGCGAGCGTGGTCGCGACAGTCTCCGCCGCGCTCGCGTGGGGTGCCGCCCGAACCGGCGGTCGGCGACTGACCTTCGTCGCCGCGTATCCGTTCGTCGTCGCGGCGATCTTTCTGCCCCCGGTGACGGCCGCGCTCTTCTCACCCACGCTGGGCGAGGTCATCCTCCCGCGGAGCACCTCACTGGCCGCGTGGCTCCTCGACAACGTCCTGATCGTCGGAAACCTCAACGCCGTCATCCGGCAGACGTTCGACCTGTCCGGTCTCGCGTTCGTCGGGATGTGGGCCGGACTCGCCGTCCCGATCGGCTGGGTGCTCGGCCTGCTCGTCGTGTTCGCGAACAAGGTTCGACCGCGTGACGACGACGAACGGCGGCGGCGGTAGGCGAGAGCAGAGCGTCATACGGTTTATTGTAAATCAGTGCCAGTGGTTCGCCGAGACGGTCCGGCGAACCACCGATAACCAGTTACAATAATCCGTATCAGTCCGACTCGTCGGGCGCCTGTACGCGGTCGGCACTGGTGTGTTTGTGTTCGACGGCCTGCCGCTGCATGGCGTCGATCCGGGGCACCTCGGTGACGTTGGAGAGCAACACGGACGCCGAGATGGTCGACGATCCCGGCCGCGGGTCGTCGCCGGCGAGCACCTCGACCGTCTCCGTCTCCTCTTCGAGCCACTGCCGGGCGCTCTCGAAGCCGCGACGGGAGAGCTCCTCCGGCGGGCCGGACAGCACGACGAGCACTCGCTCGGCGCTCGACACCTCACACGGCAGCGTCAGCCGCGAATTGATCGACTGCCGGACGAGGCTCTGGATCTTCAGGGCGTCGGTCCGGTCGTCCGACTCCTCGTCGTCTCCGCCGCCCGGAAGCAACGAGAAGAGCCACGACAGCAGTCCGCCGCTGTCGTCGAGTTCGGTCGATGCGTAGCCGATGGAGGCGACCCCGCCGGGCGAGAGCGTACGGACGATGTCGCTTGAGTCCATCGTGTTCGCCCCGATCGTCGCGGCGGCGTCGTCACCGCCGGCGAACAGCCTGAGAACCCGGGACGCCAGTTCGCGGTTCGTCTGTTCGTACCGTTCGGCGGCGGTGTCCGTGTCGGCGTCGCCGTCGGCCTCGATGGCGTCGCCGCCGAGCCAGCGGTCGTTGTCGAACAGCATGACGCTGTCGGCCGCCGGGACGATCGATCGGAGCGATCGGGCGGCGTTCAGCGCCGCGTGACCGCCCTCGCGTTCGGCCGGAAGGACACCGAGGACGTACACCGGTTTGTCGTACATGTCCTGCAGTCGCTCGACGAGCACGGCGCTGGCGCCGCTCCCGGTCCCACCGCCCAGACTCGCGACGACCAACACGCCGTCCAGTTTGCGCATGGGGATCGAGTCGAGCGAGCGCTGTATCTCGGGGAAGTCGGTGCGGATGATCTCGACTGCGAGATCCTGGTCGCCGTCGACGCCCTCGTCGACCTCGCGGTGCGTGTCACCGATCGTCACGTGCTGTTCCGGCGAGAGGTGATCGAACTCGTCGGCGACCGTCCGCGAAATGTCGACCGTCAGTAGATGCCCGTAACACAGCTGCCGATCGCCCTCCACCTCGATACCACGGATCGCATCGACGAGACGGCTGCCGGCACCGCCGACGCCGACGAGCGCGAGTTTCATCGCTTCCCCCATCGAGGGGCCGGAGCGCGTTCGGTTCGGTTCACGGTTCAGACAACGGGGTCGAGGTCGTCGTTTTCGTCCGTGATCAAATCGTTGATCTTGTCCTCGCGTGCGGCTTGCTGCTGGGCGATCTGTTCCTGCGCGTCGACGGCCTGGTTCTGCAGCGTCTCGATGCGCGGCGCGTCCGAGACGTTCGAGAGGAGCACGGCCGCGGCGAGTTGCGACGAGCGTTCACGCGGGTCGTCACCGACGAGTACTTCGACCGTCCCGGCTTCCTGTTCGAGCCACTGGCGAGCACTCTCGATTCCTTTCCGGGAGAACTCCTCCGGCGGCCCGGAGAGCACGACGAGCACCCGCTCGGCGCTCGACACCTCACACGGCAGCGTCAGCCGGGAGTTGGTCGCCCGGCGGACGAGCGCCTTGATTTTCGTCGCCTGGCTGGCGTCGTCGAGGGGGTCCTCGTCCTTGCCGCTTCCGCCCCACCTGTCGAGCAGCCCTTCGGGTTGTGCGTCGACCGCCGTGGCGGCGTAGCCAATCGAGGACACGCCGTCGGTGTCGAGCGTACGGATGATGTCACTGGAGTCCATCGCGTTCTCCGCGACATCCGAGTCGTCGGTTTCGCCCGCCGCCAGCAGCGTCACGATCCGTGCTGCCAGCTCGCGGTTCATCTCCTCGTAGCCCTCTTCGATCGTCTGGTCGCGGGCGCGCCAGGCGTCGTTGTCGAAGCCGATGAAGTTGTCCGTCTTGTTGACGAACGACTGGAGGGATCGGGCGGCGTTCAGCGCCGGGCGTCCGCCTTCGTACTCGCCGGGGAGGACGCCGAGGGCGTACACCGGCTCGTCGTACATCTGCTGGAGGGCGTCGATAACGACGGGGCCACCGCCGCTCCCGGTGCCGCCACCGAGGCCGGCAGCGACGAGGATGGCGTCGACGTTGTGGATCTCTATGTCGTCGAAGGCCCGACGGATCTCGTCGATATCGGCGGACATAACCTCGGCGCCGATCTCTACGTCGCCGCCGACGCCGTGCCCTTTCGACTTCTGATTCGTGTCACCGACCAGAACCCGCTGCTCCTCGGGGATGTATTCGGGCTTGGCGAGGTCCGTTCGCGCGGTGTTGATCGCATGGACGTGTCGACAGAGGTTCCGGTTGGTTTCGGACTCGAACTCGACCATCCGGTCCACAATCTTGCTTCCGGCGTTGCCGACACCGATTGTAGCGAGTTTCATGGCCGTTGCTTCCGACCACTGCATCGAGAAGTATAGTTAATTTGGTTCGGTGACGGGGCTCGGATGAAGTCGGGAGCGCGCTACTCGTACAGCGGGTGGGCCGCACACAGTTCGTCCACCCGGTCGCTCACGGCAGCGAGCGTCTCCTCGTCCTCCGGCGCGTCGAGGACACGCGCGATCAGGTCGCCCACCTCTCGGACGGCGTCTTCGTCGAAACCGCGGGTGGTGAGCGCCGCCGTGCCGGCGCGGATGCCACTGGGGTCGAACGGCGACCGCGTCTCACCGGGGACGGTGTTACCGTTGAGGACGATGCCCGTCGAATCGAGGGCGTCCTCGGCGTCGCCGCCGGAGAGGTCCGGATGCGAGTCGCGCAGGTCGACCAGCACGAGGTGGGTGTCGGTGCCGTCCGAGACGAGCGAGAGGCCGTGGGCTTCGAGCTGGTCGCCCAGCGCCCGGGCGTTTTCGACCACCTGTTCGGCGTAGTCGGTGAAGGAGTCCTCGAGCGCCTCGCCGAAGCCGACGGCCTTGCCCGCGACGTTGTGCATCAGCGGCCCGCCCTGCACGCCGGGGAAGACGGAGTTGTCGATGGCGTCGGCGTCGTCCTCGCTGCACATGATGATCCCGCCGCGGCCGGCGCGGATGGTCTTGTGCGTGCTCCCGGTGACGAAGTCGGCGATGCCGACGGGCGAGGGGTGGACATCCGCGGCGACGAGGCCGGTGATGTGAGCGATGTCGGCGACGTGGATGGCGTCGACGGCGTCGGCGACGGCGTCGATACGCTCCCAGTCGACCTGTCGGGGATAGGCGGAGAAACCGGAGACGATGGCGTCGGGGTCGAACTCGTCGGCGATGGTTGCCAACCCCTCGTAGTCGAGATAGCCCGTCTCGGGGTCGACGCGGTACTGTTCTACCTCGTACAGTTGGCCGGCGAAGTTCGCGGGGTGGCCGTGGCTGAGATGACCGCCATGTTCCAGTTCGAGCGAGAGGATCTTGTCGCCCGGCGAGAGGGTGGCGAAGTAGACGGCCATGTTGGCCTGCGAGCCGCTGTGGGGCTGGACGTTGACGTGTTCGGCGCCCCAGAGCTCCTTGGCGCGTTCGATGGCGAGTTCCTCGACGGCGTCCGCGTACTGACAGCCGGCGTAGTAGCGCTCGCCCGGATAGCCCTCAGCGTACTTGTTGGTGAAGACGCTGCCCTGCGCCTCGACGACGGCCTCGCTCGCGTGGTTCTCCGAGGCGATCATCGAGAGCGTGGTCCGCTGGCGCTCGGTTTCGTCGACGATGGCGTCCGCGACGGCCGGATCGGTCGCACGAACGTGACTGTAGTCCATGTGTATGCGCGTGGCAACCGAAGCATAAAGCTGTCTCTCCGTCGAGTCGACGAGGGTGGAGGCGACGCCATCGGTCGTTGCGATACCCGACAATTGGTAGAAAATTAAACGCTTCCGCTACCCGAATATACTCTGTTACGCATACTACTGGTCGTTAAAATTAAATACGGAAGCGGCGATATTGAGTTCATGGTCGCCGGGGCGAATCTACACGGGGAGAGCTTCGAGGAGATACTGGAGACGGTGTTCGAGTCGACGGAGACGGTGTTGCTGGTCGATCCGACGGGGGAAGCGATCGAAGCGTTGACGACGGTGACGGCGAGCGCGTCGAATCCGCCGTCGGTCCGGGTGCTCGCCGAGGCGTCGCTGCTGAAGGACGTGATGGACGACTTCGTGGTGGCGAGCAAGGCCGCCGATCACGTGGCGTCGGGCACGCTCTCGATTCGAAGTGGACACAGCGCCGCGAACGCGCTCATCATCACGGACACCTCGGTGTGGGCGCTGGTCGACGTGAGCGACCACGTCGCCGCGCTCGGGGCCGACGACGACGCGTTCGTCGAGGCGGTCCGCGAGACGTACGAATCCCAGTGGGAGATGGCAGCGCAGTTCGACCTCCGGACCCCGCCGCTGTCGCGCGTTCGCGAGACGCTCGGGGAGGAGATCGGACAGAGCACTCGCGTCGACTTCGACGCCACCCTCGACGCCCTGCAGTCCGCTCGCGAGGCCACGGGCGAGTTCGACGAAGTGACGCTCACCCTCCTCGTCGCCGCCCGCAACGACGTGTTGCTCTACGACATCAGCAAGTGGGGAGAGGACGTGGGTATCGCGAGCAAGGCGACGTTCTCGCGAACCAAGACGACGCTGGAGGAGGAAGGCCTCATCAAGACCGAGAAGGTCCCGATCGACGTGGGGCGCCCCCGTCTCCGTCTGAAGCTCAACGAGGACCGCTTCGAGGCGGTGACGCCTGCGGAACTCGCCGCGGTGACGCTCAACCACTCGGCGTAACACTCCCGATCACTTTTGCCACCGGAGAGCGTCGACCGAGCCATGCAGATCGGCATCGCGGGGAGCGGGCCGGCCGCCGAGTCGGTCCGCACCGCGCTGGACGACGTCGACGCGACGACGACGACGGCGACACCCGACGGTCTCGGGTCGTATCCGCTCGGGATCGTGATCGCGCCCGCCGGGGCGCCCGCGTTCGAGGCGGCCGACGCCGCGACGGATCGCTGGCTCGCCGTCGAAATCGGCGGGCTCGGTGGACAGGCGCTCGATCTCGACGCCACCGTAACGATCTTCGACGACGGGGTTGGGTATCGCGATCTGCGGGATCGTGTCGCCTCGGCGGTCGAAGCGGACGACGACGATCCGACCGGCAGTCGGAGCGCCGTCCGCCTCGCGGGTGCCATCGCCGGCCACCGCAGCGTCTCGCTGCTGAGCGGGGCTGATCTGGCCGGTGTAGTGATCGAAGTGCCCGGCAGTGAGCGGCGTCTCCTATCGGTCCCCCGCCCCGACGCCCGCGACCGGACGCTCCGGCGCACCCACCGCGACGCCACCCTCGACGACACCCTGGACCGAGCGGAACGCGCCGTCGACGACCGCGTCGGTCTCCTGACCCAGGTGGGCGAGCGCGAGTCGTTTCCGGCGCCGTACTATCTGGCGGCCACCGCGGACACGAGCGTCTTCAGCGACGCACGGGCCGCGCCCCTCACCGCCGGCGTCGACGACGACTGGGATCGCGCGTTCATGAAGGCCCTCGGCGAGGGACTGGAACGCTACTGCGCCGGCGTCTATCGCCGCGAGGCGCTCATCGAGGCCGACCCGTCGGTCGACGACGTGGCCGGCCGGCGGCCCATCCCGCCGAGCGCGTTCGTCGGCGTCGAGGAGCCGGCCGACGAGCCGATCCCGTGGGTCCCCGGCGAGGGCCTGGCGACCGGTGGCGCCGTTGCCCTCCCGGCGGAGTTCGTTCACTACCCACCGCCTGCAGAGCGCCACCGGCCGGCAATCACGACCGGCCTCGGCCTGGAGAACTCGGGTGTCGGTGCCCTGCTGTCGGGACTGTACGAAGTGATCGAGCGCGACGCGGCGATGCTCGCGTGGTACTCCACGTACGACCCGCTGGGACTGTCGGTCGACGACGAGCGCTACGACGCGCTCGTCGACCGTGCCCGCGCCGAGCGGCTGACCGTGACACCCCTCCTCATCACCGCGGACGTGGATGTGCCCGTCGTCGCCGTCGCCGTCCACCGAGACGGCGAGTGGCCCCGGTTCGCCGTCGGCTCGGGCGCGAATCTCGACGCGACCGCGGCGGCACGGTCGGCGCTCGCGGAGGCACTCCAAAACTGGATGGAACTGCGGGCGATGGGACCGGAGCAAGCGAGCGCGGAGGAGGGCGCAATCGGCCACTACGCCGACTTCCCGGCGGCAGCGCAGGCGTTCGTCGATGCCGACGGCGACGTACCGGCCGCGGGCGTCGGCCCCGAGCCGGTGCTGGCGGGCGAGGCAGAACTCGACGCTCTCGTCGACCGGACGGACGACGCCGGCCTCGACGCCTACGCTGCCCGGATCACGACGCCCGACGTGGCCGCCCTCGGATTCGAGGCGGTGCGCGTCCTCGTTCCCACCGCTCAACCCTTGTTCGTCGACGATCCATACTTCGGGAAGCGAGCCGAGACGGTGCCGCCGGAACTGGGGTACGAGCCTCGGCTCGACCGGCCGTTCCACCCCTACCCGTAGCCGGCATCGCTAGACGCCGATCGTCGCGCGCAACATGTCTCGGGTCCCCGGACCCAGCCCCACCGCGAGGATGGCGATCATGAGCAAGATGGCGTACTGCGGGCTCTCTTCGAAGATCTGTTCGTCGAAGAGCCAGACGACGAGCGTCGCGGCGACGAGTTTCACGACGAGGAACGGCCAAGTGTCGCCGGTCAAGGCGAGGACAGACCCCGGGAGCGTCGATCCCGTGATCTCGACGATGGCGCGGTTGACCGGATGCTTGGGGACGAGGTTGGGGCCGGCACCGAGCGCAACCATCCAGTCGAGACCGACGACGTTGGCGACGCCGTCGATCGCGTGCCCCCAGATGACGACGAACCCGAGACGGCCGGTGCCCGCGTTGATGCGGGGAGCGTACAGCTCGATCAGCCACCACGTGCCGCCGGCCGACGCCGTTGCACCGAGGAGGATAACGACCAGTACCTGTGGGTAGAAGGTGCCGGGACCGTCGGGGGCGACGGCGCTCCAGAGGAGAAAGAGCAGGGTGGCGGCGAGAACGAGAGTGCCGGCGCCGACGAGCGGTCGAGTGTAGCGGTCGACGACGCCCCGACGGGCGAGCGTGACGCTCGCGACCAAGGCGAGCAGGGTGATGGCGAAGACGGTGAAGTAGATGACCGGGCTGATGATGAGGGTGTTCAACGGATAGCCGATCAGCGATCCGGTCGCAGCGTCGGTCACGTCCTCGACGACGCGGAGCGCCCCCCCGAAGAAGACGAACGGGAGGATCGAAAAGAAGAGATCGCGATCGGAACCGATCTCGAGTCGCTTGAGCAGGAAGACGAGTCCGGAGAGAGCGATCAGGAGGATGACGACGTAGCCGACCTCCGAGACGAGCGTGTAGCCGGGGTAGGCGACCGGCTCCGCAGCGGTCGAACAGGCCGCCGTGTCGTAGAGGTAGCGAGTGGTGCCGCCCTGGCGGACGGCACAGACGGCGGCGTTGGCGTCCGCCTGGACCGGCCCCCAGAAGTAGTGCCAGACGAAGCCGTCGTAGACGGTTCGTGGGAACAGGAGTGACCCGCCGATCAGGGCGGCGAGGAGGACGAGGACCGATCCAGCCCAGAGTCGCACTGGGTCGGTGTCGAGACGTTCCGCGACCGTGGCCATAGTTCTACGCTGACGGCGCCGCGTTTCAGGGTTGTGGTTGTGGGCGACGAGGGCGCACGCGAGGCATGCGGACCGTCGTAGGTCAGTTCCAGCGGTCGCCCGTCGGTGGCCAGTTCCACCGAACCGAATCAGGCGATGGCCGGATCGGGGTCGGAACTCGCCTCTCCGCCGAGCCCCGTCGCGTCGCCGAAGCCTTTCCCCCAGACCCATCCCGCTGCGATCTGGCCGTAGAACGTGACGAACACGCCGGCGATGGCGCCGATGATGGGGACGACTCCGAGGATGCTCGCGACGACCGCCGCACCGATCAGGAGACCGACACCGTAGAGCCACGGGATGGCGTAGTCAGCGTCGGTCGCGACGGTACGGATCACGCCGAAGTCGAATGCGGCGCCGAACGTGCCCTCGTGGGCGTAGTTGGCGAGGCCGATCAGGGTGACGTAGCCGAACACTAGCGCGAGGAGCGTCGAGAGCGCCAGTCCACCGAACAGGCCGACCAACCCGACGCCCGCACCGGCCTCCGTCCCGGTGGCCATCGCCGCGATCGACCCGCCGACGGTCACCGCCATCACGATCAGCGGAATCAACTGGTAGATGAGTACGATGACGAAGGCGACCACCCCCTCCTTCAGGAGGTCCCCCCAGTCGTCGAAGATGGGCGGGTTCTCCTCGCCGGCCATCCCGGCCCGCAGGACGCGGAGGGTGTATCCGTACACCAGAAACGCGGGGACGATGAAGATGGATGCGAGGGTCAACACCCCGCCGATGAGAACGGTCTTGATCCAGTCGTCCGAGTTCATCGGGTACTTCACGACCCATTCGAGATCTATCGCCATATCGACGTATCGCTGTGCCGAAAGGTAAGTCTTTATCCGGCCGACGGCACGCCACTCCCCGAACGGGAGCGTCGGCCATCCATCGCGCGGCGGTCGAGAGGGAGTCGTCCGGGTCGACCGTCTCCACGTCGGTCGTCATGTGCTCCTCGTCGGTCGGAACGGTGTCGGCATCAGTGATATCGGGGTGGTCATCACGTCTTCGGTCAGTGGGGCTACTGTGTAATGACAGTTCACATAAGAGATAAGAAACGGTCGGTAGACGCGCCGACAGTGGTATTTTCTAAGGCCGACGCGACGACCCGTGCCTCGAACGCTCGGCGACGAACGGGAACAGAACGACCGATGGACCCGCTGTACTATCTGAGCCTCGCCGGCCGTCGGCCTCGAGGCGTGTGTCCTCCTGACAGTCGCGACGATACGTGGTCACGGCCGACTCCTGCGGATCGGGAACGCCGGCGCCGCCGCGACAGGTATCACCGCAGCCGTCGCTGTCTGGCCACCGAGCCAGTGGATCGGCCCCGCGACGGTTCTGAGGATCGTGACTGGACTCCCGCTTCTCGGCGCCAGGCTCCGCCTGGCCGGCTACGATCGACACCTCGCGCTGGAGCTGCCGGTGTCGTCGTCCTGTTGGTCGGCGTCGTCCTGTCGATCTCCGTCTTCGGCGAACGGTTCGTCGCACCGTGATCGCCGCCCACGAACCGAGACACATTTCAAGGGAGTGTCACAACAGGGAAGCGATGCCCTCCAGCACTCGCAGGACGTTTCTCGGGACGCTCGCAGTCGGTTCGACCGTCGGCGTCGCCGGGTGTTCGTCGTCCTGTCCGGACAGTGACGCGCCGGAGCCGTCGGTCGTGGTCGGTACGGACGACGCTGGCGGCGGGTTCGAGACGGTTCCGGACGGCTCGTGGCCGTCCCCCCGCTTCGACGCCGGCAACACCGGCCACCCCCCGGCGTACCGAGCACCGACCGACTCGCTGTCGCTCCGGTGGCGAACGACACTCTCCGCCCCTCGCGCCGACGGGGCTACGGCTGACGCGAGTTCGCCGACGGTCGCCGGCGATCAGGTCTACCTCACGACCGGCGCCGGAGTGTTCGCCCTCGCGCTCCGCGACGGAACGGAGCGCTGGCGTGTGTCGGATCTCACGCCGGCAACGACGGCGTCGACGACCGGCACCGGCGATGAACTCGCGCCACCGGTCGTCGGCGACGGACGGGTGTATCTGGCGACCGACGCGGGTGTGGTCGCCCTGCACACCGACGACGGGTCGACAGCGTGGCGGGCCACGGACGCGGCGGCGACGGGCGTGCCCTCCACGAGCGGAGACACACTCCTCGTTCCGACGGCGGACGGACTCGCCGGCATCGGCGTCAGCGACGGGCGTCGACGGTGGACAACCGACGTGGACGCGACGCTGCCCGCCGTCGTGGACGAGACGGTCGTCGTCGCCGGCGATGAGACGGTCGCACTCGACGCCACGACCGGCGACCGTCGCTGGTCGGCGCCGGTCCGCACCGAAACGCACCCTGTCGCCGTCGACGGCACGGTCTATCTCGGCACGTACGAAGGTATCGTCGCCCTCGACCTCGACGACGGGCGCGAACGGTGGCGCGTCGACCGCGGCTCGGGGCGGACCTTCTCCGCACCGATCATCACGCCGGAGACGATCTACGCGGTGGAGCGACCGGGCGAGGCGCCGGATGCGACGTTCGCGCTCGACCGCACCGGAGACGGTCCGCCCGACCCGCGGTGGTGTTCGTACGTCGGCGAGGGAGCCGTCACGGCCGCGGCCGGGGGGCACGCCCTCGCCGTCCAGTCGGGACCGAGCGACCGCCGGGCGCCACCGCGGCTAGTCGCGTTCACCGAACGATTCGGCGAGGCGACGTGGGGGTACACCACTGCAGAACGGCCACAGCCGCCAGCGCTGCTCGACGGCGGCGTCGTGAGCGTCACCGACCGCGGCACCGTCGTCGCCATCGGAGGGTCGTGAGCATGTGGATGCCCTCCGACCGCACCATCGGCGGCCTGACCACGTTCGGCGGCCTCCTCACCGTCGTCGCGACCCTGCCCACGCGCTGGTATGGCCCGCGACCGACGGACTCCTACGTCTTCGATCCGCCTCGGTTCAGCGCCCTGTGGATAGAGCGCACCGTCGTCCCCGTCCTCGCCGTGGCCGCAGCGCTGCTGATCCTGACGGGGCTGCTCTGGCTGTTCCGGCGTGACCGTGCGTGGATGGCCCGCTGGCAGCGCTGGTTCGCCGTCGTGACGGTGGTCGGCGCCGCCATCGGCACGCTGTCGACGATGCTGTTCGTCTCGGTCGGCGGCCGCGCGGCCGCCGATCCGACCGCCGCACTGAACGCCCTCCTCGGCGTGGGCCTCGCGCTCCTCGCGCTCTTCCTTCTGCTTCCCGGCCTCCTCGCGTGGGGCATCGGCTACCTGCGTGCCGGCCGCCAGCGACTCGGTACGGCGCTGGCCGGCGGTCCCGTCGTCGCCATCGCCGTCGTGGTCACAAACATCGGACTCGACCTCGACCCCGGCGATTTCGGCGCCCTGCCGGTCGTGCTGCCGGTCGGAGCGGCCGTCGTGATCGTCGGGTACGATCTGTGGAACGGCGCCGACGACGCGAGCGCCTGACCGCACCGCACTACCGACGGATCGGCGGCAACGGTGATCGGACAGTCGACGGGATCCAGCCGCCAGTTCGAACCGACGGCCACGTCGAAACCGCTAACGCTATTTTTCGTCGCCGATAGCGAATCCACGATCATGGGTCCCTGGAACCGAGCCGACCGATCACCGCCGACCTCGGCCCGTACGACTGACGGCTCCCCGACCGCGAAGACCGATCCGTGTGGACGCTGCGAGGAATCCGTCCCAACTGGCGTGACGCGGTGTCCGATCTGTGGCTATCGACCCGCCGGCACCAGTCCACGCCTGACCCTTCTCGGCGAACTCGGATTCGCAGCGCTACTGATCACCGCCGTGGCCGTCTTCTGTATCGGCGTAGGCGGGGCCATCCTCGACGTGCCCGTCGGGCCGTTCAACCAACTCGCCATCATCACGCCGTACGTGACGGGCTTTTCGGGGTTTTTTACCTACTACCTCCACCAGAAGCGACGGCTGACGCCGGTCGACGACCAAGTGTTCGGGTGACCGCGTCGTCCCCGGCAGAAAAGTGGCTGGTTGGCGGACCCTCCGGTCGTCCGCTGCTTCCCGCCTCGCTCCGCTCGGCGTGAACGCCGGCCTGCTCCGCATCTCCTTCGAAAACCGCAAGAAAACGTATGGGTTGGGGCGGATTCGAACGCTGGCGGACTCCCTCCGGTCGTCCGCTGCTTCCCGCCTCGCTCCGCTCGGCGTGAACGCCGGCCTACTCCGTATCTCCTTCGAAAACCGCAAGAAAACGTATGGGTTGGGGCGGATTCGAACCGCCGGCCTGCTCGCCCTCCGGCGATTTCCATCGCCTTCGGGCTACCGCATAAGGTGAAGCGGGTGGTCATACCTCGCTGTACCACCCACCGGGCGTGATCGGCTTCACTCAAACCATGAGCCGACAAATGAAGCCCGAACGCGCAGTCGAACGGTATCTGAAAGAACGGAAGCCCGAAGTCTCGGAGTCCACGCACTACAATCACGCCTGTACCCTCAACGCCTTCCTCGACTTCTGTGAGGATGAGGAACTGGACAACATCTGCGACCTCGATGGTTTCCACATCCACGACTTCAAGATATTCCGCCGGGAGGTCGGCGGCATCAACGAAGTGACGCTATACAAGAACATGTGTACGCTCCGAGTGTTCCTCAAGTGGTGCCAGTCGATGGACTTGGTCGACACGGGGATAGTCGAGAACATGATTCTCCCCGACCCTGACGATGACACCCGCAACACCAAGATCGACGCCGAGCGCGTTGACCGGATTCTCCGCTACTTAGAGAAGTTCGAGTACGCCACGCTCCGACACGCACTGTTCGCCCTACTGTGGGACACCGGCTTCCGAGTCGGGACGGCACGCGCAATCGATCTCGATGACTACCATCCGGAGGAACAGTACGTCGAAATCCATCATCGACCGGAGCAGGGAACACCACTCAAGAACGGAACTCGCGCCGAACGGGAGGTGAACCTTCACGCGTGGGTGTGCGAAATCCTCGACGACTACATCCGGATTCATCGAAGCGACATGACCGACGACGACGGACGAAAGCCGCTGTTCTCCTCATCGAAGGGGCGAACAGTTCGGTCGAATCTCCGGATGCACATCAACCGCGTCACTCGTCCCTGCCACACGACGGGAGAGTGTCCACACGGACGGGAACAGTCCAAATGCGAAGCCGTCCAAGAGTACGACCTCGCCTCGAAGTGTCCGACCTCAGTCTCACCTCATCCCATCCGTCGAGGAGCGATCACGCATTGGCTCAACGAGGGTCACAGCAAGGAACTCCTCTCCGACCGGATGAACGTCTCCGTGAAGACGCTCGAAAAGCACTACGACGCACGAACGGAAAGCGAGAAGCGGGAGCTTCGCCGGGAGGAGTTCGGGATAGAATAGCGGGTTTCGGGTAGGATTTCCACCCGCAACTCCGGGGGTTCGACCCTCGAAAATTACCCTCCACTCTTTGGATTTTCGTAGCCCGATTCCGTCGCAGTCTTGCGTATTCCGGTATCTATATGCCGCTGGCTCCCGTCTAGTAGAGTGAAGGCTTTCTGCGGGACTCATCTCTGTCCAGCCGTAGCTATCGCATCTCGGGGTATCGACCCTTGGAGGGTGGGGTAGAGCTGACCGCCGAGAGCCCTTGTTATCCCTTGACCTATGAGTACAGATACATCTACGTCTGAGTCTGCGAATCGTGTTGCGACCGCCCCCGTTCAGGAGAATATCCCGTGCGTTCAATACGGGTTTTCGGACGACGAGGGGCCAATCCGCTCCCCGAAGCTTCGGACGATCTTCGAGCCTGTCCCAACGGGGGCGATAACGGCAAGCCCCGTGTACATCGTCCCACGAGATCGATACGAACAGCAAGAGGATATGGACAGCGGCTACGAAGTGGAAGACGTCTCGTCAATAGCGAAAGAACTGCAAGACGAGTGCGAAGCCGCCGAGGAAGTGAATCGTGTCCTCTACCCTATCCACATCGAGAGCGACGTGTACCATGACGAAGGGCCGGAAACGCTCATCGAGTGGTTTCGTGAGTTCGTGGAGGACTATCTCGATGTGCCGTTCTACACCTGTACCCTCTACTTCTCGGGGAACCGCTCAATCCACGTCCACGTACCACGCTTCGTCAAGGGTGAGGACGACCGAGAGCGACTGAAAGAGCAAGCACAAACGTTCTGCGACGAAACGGGCGCTGATCTCGATCTCGGCATCTACTCCCGAAAGCGGCTGTTTCGGCTTCCCGGAGTCGAACACGAGAAGACGGGACTCTCGAAGGTCGAAATCCAATCGACGTGGGACAGAACCCGTATCTTCCGTGAGTCGAACGAGTCGAATCCATCGGTGCCGGGGACATACGCCGACGTGCTGTGGCGCGTGTTCGCTTCTCAGGAGGCGCTGACCTCTGGTACGGCTCAGCCTTCGGCGAATGAGCCGCATAACCTGTTCAGCGTACTGGATAGCGACAAGACCGTACTGACGTTCGACAGCAAGAATGTCGATGCCGAGGCGAAAGAGATCGAGGCACCACTCATCGAGCGGCCCGATGATTGCCCGGACAGCCCTGCGGATATTCCCGAGTGGGCGATGTACAACGCCAAGGAGTTCTCCCCCTACGCCCTCGCTTCAGGAAATCCACGGAGTGTTTCCGCGCTCAAGATCAAGCGAGGAGCCTTCGCACGAGAACACAAGCGAAACGGGGCCACGATGATTCCGTCCTACTTCTACGGCGCTGTCGGGTGTGATGGACAGTTCACGAAAGAGGACGAACACGCTCCACTTCAGCTTTCGAAGCGCGACTACGGGAAGTGGGACTACGAACCCGGAGATACGGTCGTCGTCATCGGTGGCAAAAGCGGCAGTTCTCGAATCCTCGATGTCGAGGTGTGGGAAGCTACCATCGTAGGGCACGCACTAACTGGCGAAGACGGAAGCCGAGAGGCCGCACTCGACTATCTCACCGATCAAGGGTATGCTGTCGGCTCATCCGGTTCCACGTCGTCTCGGTCGAAAGGTTCAGACGCATCGAGTCGGGGGACACCGTCAGGAGAAGCACGGAGTATCTGGCCCGCTCGAAGCAATCCGAAAACCCGAGCCGAAGAACTCCAACAAAAAGCCGAGCAGAAAGGCATAGAGTCGCTTTCACACCCTGAACGAATCCGCGTGGCTTGTCGACACCTGCGTCAAGGGTGGGAACCTACGTGGGAATGGTTCAGGGAACAGTTCGGGTCGGACTTCAAGCCAGAAGTCACGTGGAGTTTCCTCCGAGGAATAGTCGAGGACGATGCCTTCGAGGAATACGATCAGGTTACTGTTCCAGAGAAGCCAGCGTGAACCTCACACGGTATCCTTCCGGTTGTCATCCCACGTAGGAACACATGGAGGTGTCTTCACCACACCATGCCATACACCATTACCATCTGTATCCCCCCCTTACCATTACCCTTCACCACACCCACTAAGTTATGTTGCGAGGTTCCTGTGAAAGACCGTGAGAAGGTTGTTTTGGGCAGGTAGTGGGATTCCAATAAACGGGAGTATATAAAGGAAATTGACCCCTCCAGAAGACGGGGAGACTCTACCGTTCTGCTCCTATCGGATTCAGGCTCGGTAAAGGGGTACTCAGCGAACCTCAACACCGTATGATGGAATCCCCATACCGGCCCCCGAGGTAGCTGTGTCGGCTCGTGAGCGCGTTAGGTATCCTGTCTCTCCATACTCTCCGTTTCCGGAAACTCTATGCGCGTAATATCCAGCCGCTCAGCAACCCCAAATCCCTGACCTGAGAGTGGAAATTTCGCGGAGCGGCTTACCAAATACGTCGCGGGCGCACTCGGTTAATGTTCTAACTGGTGGCCTGCTTCATCGAGTCGTTTTGCTTTCCCCCGCCTCGATGCGTCGGGTCACTCTGGTTCACATACCACCTCTCGAAGCTCGTCGTAGAGGTCGGGGTGGTTCTCCCGTAGTATCTCCACGTCGGTCGTCAACTCATCCTCGATCTTCCGACGAACGCGGGAAATAGCCTGATACCGGTGATCGTCATCGACGCTCTCCCCACCCTCTATGAGTTCTCGCTCCCGGTCGGTCAACAGAGCGCGACGTGCCATGTTCAAATCTACGCCCACGCGACACTTAACAGTATCCGCATTAGGGAACATTCCCAAATATGGGAACTACTAAGTTGGTGGGGTGTGTACTGGTGAGTACGGAGCGCGGTATCGCCGTTGCAGAAATGGCCGGTGCTGGAACACCGACCGCGCTTCGTGGAGCCACGAAGCATGAGAGAACACGACTCTACGGCAGATAAGCGCAACGCTGTTGACCACCTGAACTTCGGCTCGAAGACGTCCAAGCGTGCGACGTGGGAAGCGTGGGAGTTCTCCGTCGAAGCTCCGCACTTGGTTCGGGTTACGAATGCGGCGTATGGCATCGAGAAAGCCGACCACTCGTACCTCGTCGGCGTCGAAGACCGCGACGGCGTCCTTGTCCCGGCGGAATGTGAGTGCCCGGCAGATAAGTACCGCGACGACTACGACTGCAAGCACAAGGTCGCGCTCGCCACGGTCGGCGGCTCGGTCGTCCTCGAAGCCTCGGTGAATTTTTCGACGCCCGAGGAGAACCCGAAGCGGTCGAACGCATCGACGGTTGCGGACAAGCTCCGGGCAGACGGTGGAGCAACGACCGAGGAGGTCGATGAGGGGTCTAATTCCCTCGATGCGTCAGAACAAGACGAGTGCGAGGTGTGTGCGGAACTCTCTGACCTACCATGTTGGTCGTGTGTGAGTGGTCGTAATGACTGAAGAGCAAAACGGGGAACGGACAGTTCGATGCCCTCTTGATGGATGTAGTCGTGAGATATTAGCTCGCGGAGTCAACCTTCACATTCGGCAAAGTTCGGATAATATTCATGGGCCACAGGGCGAAGTTCCGGAAGATCTGAATCTCGATAAAATGGAAACCGTTGGCGAGGAATCAGTTCATGTGGACTATCCTGAAAAGCGCAACGACGACACGAGATACGTCCTCTGTCCATTCTGTTACGATATTTTCAAAGGAGAAAGAGGGATTCAGACACACCTTTCAAAAAAATCTGGCCAAGGACAACATCCAGAGGACGCGGCAGAGCGATATGAGTTAGAGGAGTTGCCTCTAAGTGGGGAAGTCCGCACAACTGAAGAAAAATACTCTCCCAATAAAGTCAAACGGTACATCAACCATCTGTTAGCAGAAGGAGAGATTGAGGAAGCGAGACGCGCAAAACGATTCTTACTCGGCTGCCGTGAGTAGCCGTTTATAGGCTACCACCATCCTCAGCCCAATCGTTCATAGAGTATTTATGCCGTTACGGGGAAGAGGTTATACTGAATGAGTAGCTCTGACAACGAGACCTATACTGTGGTTTCGCTTTTCACGGGCGCGATGGGCTTAGATATAGGGCTTGAGGAGACCGGACGATTTGAGACTCATCTTGCCGTGGATGCTAATGAGGCAGCTTGTGAGACTATCCGAATAAATCGAGATGCTGGAAGAACGACAAACTCCGATCTCGAAGTCATTAATGCGGACTTAGGAGAAATTTCTCCAGAGGAAGTTTTCGATCAGGTAGAAGCTTCACCAGAGGATGTTGACCTCTTATCGGGTGGCCCTCCCTGCGTTAGTTTCAGCACAGCAGGAGATCGGCGTACACTTCAGGATGCTCGTGGAGAACTCATCTTTGACTATCTTGATTTTGTTAAATATATCAAACCTGATTTCTTCTTGATGGAAAACGTGAGGGGGTTAATGTCCGCTGCCATTCAACATCGACCTACTGACGAACGACCAAAGAATGGCGGCCCACCACTTGACCCCGAAGAAAAACCCGGGTCAGTTCTGAAGTTATGGCTTCGTGACTTGATGGATATCGGAGATGAGGATTACCGAGTCGATATTTTCGAGGTGAACTCGGCAAATTACGGTGCCCCTCAAATCCGTGAGCGAGTCTTGTTCATCGGGAATAGACACAATATAAAAACGCAATTCCCGCGACCGACCCATTATAATGTGCCCAAAGAAGCGGGAGCGAGTACAGATGAGGAGAATACCTCTAATAAACTCAACACACTCAGTGACAAAGAAATAAAGCCGTTTAACACACTCGGTGACGCAATCAAAGATTTAGAAGAAGAAAATCCAGTTATTATGGATTTCAGTCCCCGTAAGAAAAAATATCTCAAGAAAGTCCCGCCGGGTGGGAATTGGCGGACACTCCCCGAAGACCTCCAAAAAGAATCGATGGGAGCAGCATACGAAGCGAGTGGAGGCAGATCTGGTTGGTGGCGAAGACTTAGCTACGATTATCCGACACCAACCATCCTCGGGCAGCCTAATCACTCCTCTTCGGCGTTGTGTCACCCTGAGGAGGTCAGGGCACTCACGCTCCGTGAATGTGCCTTAGTACAAGAGTTCCCCGAAGATTGGGAATTCGCAGGCACGCCCGCAAAACAGTATAAGCAAGTCGGGAATGCGGTACCAATTACCCTCGGTCGAGTGGCTGGAGAAACTATCGCAGAACACCTTGATCAAGTCCATCAGGGAGAAGCAGCAGAGAACAACCGTACCTACCCGAAAGCAAGAAAAGTGTATATAAACTCTCATGTGCGCAGAAGGTATTGGTATAAGGATGGTGATACTGTTGTCAACGAGGATTCAAACGGCAGCGAAGTGAGATACGAGCTACCGGACACAAAAATTGAGGAAGAGATCATAAGCTTGGACGAGCAGCAGAAGCAATCCAGCCTGGAAAAATTCTCGTAAGAGTCGCGTTTTGTTTGGTCTCCTTTTGATTTTTGCCTCTAAGAATTACTATTGAGGAGTAATTCTTTAGTCCCTTCCTCATGGGAACTCTAATTGGATGAACAACAGAAAGTTCTACTCTGCTATTCGAGAGACCAAACGGTTCGATCAGTCGGAGTATGAAGAGTTGATGAACAAAACGAGCGAAGATCGTGTGGCTGCAATATCAAAGAATTGGTCTGACTATCTCAAACCTAACGTAGCCAAAACCATAGAGGATAAGGAGGATATTGATGATTACCGGTTGAATCCCTACGCAATTACAGCAATTGCGGGAATCCTCGACTTTGACACATCCGAAGAGATCAGCGAGTTCATCTTCGGGTCTAAGCTGTATATGTCTCTGGAAACCGCATTTGGGAAATCTGTTGAAAACATCGTTCTCCCGATTTATCCTATCCCATCCGCCACGGCTGGTTGGAAAGAGCATCCGGAGAAGGTGAAGGAGATGAAAAGTGACTCCAGAACTGAAGATTTAGTCTGGCAAGACGTCGATAAATACTGTGTTATCGGAGATACAGCGTATATTACGACTGTGAAAAGTGGGCCACGAACCCTGAATGAGGATATTACAGATTCGATTAAAGATGATATCGCTAATCATAGCGAAACTTGGTTGGATGGGACACAGAAACACCATCCGGAGGTGGAAGAGCTGAATGTATCAGTCGGGCTGACTTACGGGACTGACCACTCAACTAACAACAAGGAGATGAGAATATTGCTGAAGTTAGTTGAAGAGGGCTTCGTAGAGATCGACCGAGACACGAAACCAGGACTCATTCAGCACCCCGAAAACGATGATATCACCGTAGAAAGTCACGTTGGGATTGATTTCTGGTCGTACATCGGTAATCCAGAGAACCCAGATGATGCCAAGCACGTATTCTTGGAAGTGCTTCTCGGGATGATTGAAGCGGCTGATGAAACCGGTGAGGTTCTACGCTCGACTACTGGTGATAAGATTCAGAAACTTACTGGTGCTGTTGATACTCTAACTATCCCAGAGAGTAGCCTTCCTGAATGGATTGAGGCGAATTATGGAGAGGATGAATTAGTCCGTATGGCACAAACCCTGACTCTTTATTACGACGAAGGATTCCAATAGGCACGGACAAATTCATATCGTTCCACTTCGATTTTACCGCATCGAGTCGGTGTACTGAAACGGAGTCACTTTCCGAGAGACAGATGACTGAGTCACTTCGTCGTGTTTTACCGCATCGAGTCGCATTCTCTCTCCGAGCCTAACTATTGGAGGGCCACTTCAGAGAACGACCATCGGTGAGCCACCTTTGGTATGCCACCATTCTTGGGGGTGACTCTTCCCGTGTATTTCAGGGTATCCACCCTAATGTAATGCTGAGGGGTTTATATACCACCTCTATGCCTTCCTGCTGGATATGGGTGCGCTCATCCATCTGCCCGCTCGGGTAGAGAAGTTATCTGCTACGGGGGAGGGAAACACTCTAAATGGTGCGCGTACTACTTCAAGACGAAGCCGACCACGTCGGGCGGTCTGGAAAGCACCGACCGCCAACCTAACGAGTCGTAGAAGGGGTAGAACGACACCATGACGCCGTCTGGTGGTTAACTACTCTCCACGAACGAAGTGAGTGGATGGGTTGGGGCGGATTCGAACCGCCGGCCTGCTCCGTGTGAAGGAGCCGTCATAACCTGGCTAGACCACCAACCCGCCAGTATATCGGTACTTGCGAGGTGGACTTAAGGGTTGTCTTATATTGTCTCGTGAGCCACACACGGCGAGGACCTACTCGGCCGACTCGCCGCCGCGGTATCGGCGGATGCGCTCCCGTGCATCCGCGATGGCCGTCTTTGCCTCGCCCTCCGCCCGGGATTCCAGTTCCTGCAGTTCGTCCTGCAGTTTCTCCAGCCGCGACGGGTCGGGCTCCGCTTCCTTACCAGTCAGTTCGCGGAATCGCTCCTCGAGCGGGTCGATCTCCTCCATGACCCCCTCCTTCGCGTGTTCGCCGGCCCGACCGATGTAGTACAGCGCGTCTTCGAAGTGCTTGTTCATATATGACCAAACGGGGACGACAAATATAGCTTTTGTGGGCGGCGTCACCGGATCTGCCGGTAGACGCACATCCCGACGAACGCGAGCACCGCCGAGACGACGCCGAATCCAGGCCCCGTGGCGTCGGTGGTCGTCCGGGTTCGCGTCGGCGAACGCGTTGGCGACGCCGTCGTGATGGGAGGGGCCATCGGCGACGGTTCGGCCGTTGGCGTCAACGTGGGTGTTGCCGCAGGTGTCGCCGTGGGAAGGCCGACTGTCACGGTGACGGTGTCGCCCTGGGCCGTGTACGCCTCAAGACGGCGGTCAGCCGTACCGACGACGGCGACGGCGGTGAGCGAGGTGGCGCCGGCGTCGACCGGGATGCTGACACTGGTGTGGGTACCCGGCGAGAGGTACGGCGAGACGCCGTAGACGGCCCCGTCAGCGCGGAGTTCGACGTAGCCACCGTCGGGGAGCGTGGCATCGACGACGACAGTATCCCGCGACACCGCTCGGAGCGTCAGCGTCGCGCGTTTCTCGGCGACCACTTCGAAGGTCTGGTAGTCGGTGTCGCTGTCGGTCCGAACCCGGAGCGTGTAGGTACCGGGCGTCGCATCGACGGGGACCGACAGCCGGGCACTCCAGACGCCGTCAGTCCCCCACCTCTCGACGACCGCGAAGTCGAAGCGGTCGGCGTCCGGTCCTTCGATCACGTCCACGTCGATGGCGGTCCGGTCGGGGCGACGGTTGGTCGTCCCGCGAACGAGCAGGGTCGATCCGACCTCGATGGAGTGGACTCCGGTGAGCGTCGAGCGGTTGTCGGGCACCACGTCGACGACGTGGACGCTCCGAAGCGGGTCGGTGGTGCCGCCGTCGCCCACGGCCGCACTGCTGCTCGGGGCGACGATCGGCGCCACGATCAGCAACAGGACGAGTCCGGCAGCGGTGATCCGGATCATACGAACCGATGGTGTCAGTAGGTCGGTCGATCCTCGCGCACGCCCTCGCGTTCGTTGACGAGGCGGGCGAACGTGAAGAGGGCGTCCGAGAGGCGGTTCAGGTAGGCGATAGCCTCGGCGTTGACGGGGTCGGTACCGGCGAGGTCGACGGCCCGTCGCTCGGCCCGGCGGACGACCGTTCGGGCGTGATGCAGGGCGGCACCGGCCTCACACCCCGTCGGTAGGACGAACGACTCCAGTGGGTCGAGTTCCTCGTCCGCCGCGTCGATCCACGCTTCCAACTGTTCGGTGTGTGCCTCGCGAACGACCGGGTCGTCCTCGTCGGGAGCGGGGTTGGCGAAGTCGGCCTGGACCACGTGAAGGTGATTCTGGACCCGTTCGAGATACTCGTCCACGTCGTCGTACCCCGTCGGTCTGATGGTGCCGATGAGTGCGTTTGCCTCGTCGACAGTGCCGTAGGCCTCGATCCGGGGACTGGTTTTCGAGACGCGGGACATGTCCCGCAGGTCGGTCATGCCCTCGTCGCCGCGACCGGTGTAGATCTTCATGTGAGTGTTCGGTCGACGTACTGCAGGATATTGGTACTCTCGGGCATGGTGACACCGCGATCCTCGTCGACGAGAACGGGCACGCCCCGCTGCCCGCTGACGCGTTTGACCTCGTTTCGCTCCGAGTGGAGCGCCTCGACCCAGACCGTCTCGTACGCGATGTCCTGCGCTTCGAGCGCGTCGTGGACCGTCTCGCAGTACGGACAGCCGTCGAGCGCGTAGAGCGTGATCGACATACTTCGTGTTGGGCCGCGGACGGCAAGTAGCTTGGCCCCACGGGGTCGAGATGTACGCCCGTGAGGTCGCCGCATCGACACGATCGCGAGCCGCCCCGTTTCCCGAGATATCCCCGAAGAACTGGCGCACTTTAAGCAGTATCGTCACTGTTCATAGATTCTCGTCGGACCGTCTTGGCGAGCATCTCTGCTGACTTCCGATACTCCCTATTGGCCCGGGCGTGAGGCTCTCTTCAGCGAGTGAATCTGATGTATAAGAACCCATCGGTGAGCCGAGGATTGTACGGCAAACAGAGAATCGAGACGGGTTTCAGAATCAAATTTGAGAATATGGCCGGGGACTTTTTTACAAAGAGAGATAGCTACCCGGACATGAATTTACTATCGAGTATCGTCGGGGCCGCGTCTCAGGAGGCGACGACTCGAAACGACGAGGAGACAGCAACCACAGAGACCGAGACGAATCTCGATTTCGGGGCGAACTTCCAGACGATCCTGAACCACGTCGACACGCCCATCTTCATCGTCGATGCGGACGGCGATCTCGTCCTGTGGAATCGGGCGCTCGAAGCCCTGACCCAAGAGTCCGAAGAGGGAGCGAAAGCGCTCACTCGCGAACACGGGGTTACCGGCCCGGCCTTCTACCCCGACGGCCGGCGATCGAAAACGCTCGCCGACAAGGTCGCCGACGCGCCCGAACGGACCCACGAACAGTACGATGTCCCACGAATCACGGACGTCGACTACACGCTCTACGGCGACGAGAGCGTGATGACCGACGCCACCGGCAACGAGCGCCACATCGAATTCACCGCGGCGCCTCTCTACGACGAACACGGCGCGTTCGTCGGCGTGGTCGAGATGATCCAGGATCGGACGGAAGACGCACTCAAACAGCAGGAACTCGAGGAACTCGTCGACGAACTGCAGTCGACGATGGGCGCGATCGAAAACGGGAATCTTGAGGCTCGCGCCGCACCCGGCGACGTAGAGCATATCGACGCGGAACTTGTCGAAGTCACGGAGAGCCTCAACATGATGGCGACCAAGCTGGAGGGAATGATCACCGAGGTCATCGACATCGCCGACGCGGTGTCGGCGACGAGTGAGGATCTGAGCAGCACCAGCGAAGAGGTGACCAGTTCGATCAAAGAGATCGAGGCGTCGAGTGGAGAGATCGTCGACGGGGCAGACCACCTCGCCGAACAGGTCGAGGAGGCGGACACGAGCATTTCGAACCTCTCGGCGTCGATCCAAGAGATCACCGCGACGACGAACGAGGTCAACGAGCAGTCGGAACAAGCAGCCGAACTGGCTGCCGACGGCGTCAGCGAAGCGACCGACGCGATCGAACAGATTCAGAACGCAGTCGAAGCCGCCAACGAAATCGAGGGCGATATCGAGACCCTGGAGCGACAGATGGACGAGATTGGCGAGATCACGGATCTGATCTCGGATATCACCGACGAGACGAATCTGCTCGCACTGAACGCGAACATCGAAGCGGCTCGTTCTGCAGACGGGAGTGACGGGTTCGGAGTCGTCGCGAACGAAATCAAGTCGCTCGCCGAAGAATCACAGGACGCCACCGAGGAAATCGAGAAGATCATCGAGGAGACACAGGAACAGACATCGGACGTAACGGAGCAGATCGACGCCGCGACGGCGGAAATCACGGGAGGTGCGAACGCCGTCGAAGAACTGGTCACGGTGTTCGAGGAGATCGATGCAGCGGTATCCGATGCCAGTAATGGGGTGGCAGAGATCGCCGAAGCCGTCGAATCGCAAGCCGACGAAGCCGACCAAGTGAGCCACGTCGTCAAAGAGACATCGACGATGGCCCAGCAGATCGCCGGATCGATCCAGCAGATTTCGGCGGGAGTCGAACAGCAATCGACGGCGATGTCCGAGACGACGGAGATGGCTCAAGAGTTGAGCGACTCCAGTTACCAGCTCCACGAACAGGTCGCCCGGTTCGACACCGAGCAGGATCGAACCGCGCCGACCAGTTGATCGGCTCGGAATGGGCTAGCTCTCCGGGGATGCGGAGCGGCCTGTGATTTTGAGACTATCTGATCACCTAACGACGACAAGCGTGGCTCGGCCCGCTGTCGACCCAGAAGTTGAGACCGGCCGTCTCAATGCATAGCTGGTAGTGAGTGAACGAATCGGTTGTGTGAATACTGTTCTCTTCCGGGCGAACGCGTAGCTACAACCACCGTGACTGAGAAACCGGCACAACTGCTTAATGCGCGTCTTATGACGACACCAAGAGTCTGATAATAACAGCCCTTATCTCCTGTCTCGAACGAGATAGTATTGTGATGGACCCACAAAATAAGTCCGCGAGTCGGATCGGATCGCTCACCCAACTCCAGTGGCTAGCAGTTGCGTTAGTCGTCGTCACTGGCGTTCTCCACGTGTATGCTGGTATCGTCGAGGGACGGATTCCCGTTGCACTCGCAGGTGTCGGCTACGCCGGTGCACTCGTGCTCTTTTTACTCGACTACCGGCGGCGACTGCTCTACCTGATCGGGATTCCGTATACGGCCGTGCAATTCCCCCTCTGGATCGTGGCCAAGTCAGAATACGGGATGATCGACTACGTTGACAAGGCGGTTCAGGTCGCCTTGATCCTCGTGTTGGTCTATCTCTATCTGAACACGCCGTCCGAGTCAGCCGGAAACACGGCGGCGGCAGCGGACTGAGCGTGCGAATTCACGGGCCGTCTATCGCGCTCAGTTATCTCGAATCACCATGATTTTCACCCGATTCACGCCGTCGAAGTCACGAAGGCGGTAGGTCAATTCCCGAACGCGTTCGCCGCCCCCCTGGCAGAATAAGGACTCGAGACACCACTCCCCCTGGTGGGTGTGACTCGTGTTGAGAATCACGTCCTGATAGTTGTGCTGGACACCGTGGAGTTCCCCGATCACCTCGTGATGGCGGTAGTCGAAGGCGACGAGCGCGATAACGTCCTCGCTGAGGTCTTCGAGTCGGGAATGAGCCTCAATGTACTCCTGCATCGCCTCACGAACCGCTCGTGACCGATTGTCGAGTCCCTCGTCTTGCCAGACTTGATCGAACTCTTCGACGACTGCATCTGGGATGTTGAAACTCGTCCGCATCAGGTGCGATTCGGACTGCCCGTACAAGAGTTCCGAGTATGCGCTCTCCACGAGTCGGCAGTGATGGCCGTTATTCCTCGATAGGTGCCTCCCAGAGTAAGATTCCTGCCGAGCTGACGACCAGCACGACCCCCGCTACGGCGAGCGCGAACAGCGGGGAGACGACGTCGGACATGACGCCACTTCCGAGTTGGAACGGAACGACGGCGAGTCCGCTGACCATCGCCATCGCACTGAGTACGGTCGCACGCCCCATCGTCTCGATTCGGTCGTTGATATACTGACCGGCGAACGACCGTGTCACGTCGGAGAGCCCGCGGATCAGCAGGAAAGTCGGCAGGGCCAGAACGGGGACGAAATACATTCCCACCAGCGCCCCGCCCACGACGAAGGGCAGCCACAGAAACCACGTCCGAAGTCCCAGACGGTCACGAATCGCTCCGGTATAGTAGCTCAGTCCGGCGCCGAAGAGACTGTACGCCGCGTAGAACCACCCGAGCAGTGATCTCACCTGCGACTGCGAGACACCGAAGTCGAGGACGATCGTCTCGAAGATTGGCTGGAGGAACACGAACACCAGATACGTCACTGC
>ENA-ORCO01000122-ORCO01000122.1-marine-metagenome-genome-assembly--contig:-NODE-122-length-58210-cov-6.886674_pt1 | contig 58210 bp, 55 predicted proteins | sample MGYA00248633_ERZ508508 | MGnify/ENA primary metagenome ERZ508508 (study PRJEB26179, sample SAMN06268845) | marine metagenome | isolation source: A23 P1 aerobic enrichment on pine of planktonic cells taken...
GACGGCGAGGCCGAAAACCGCTCGACGGGGCGCGAAGCGACGAAGTCGCTCGCCATCATCATCGGCTTCTACATCTCCGAGTACACCGGGTCGCGCGTCGAGTTCCCCCTCGACCCGCCCCTGCGGGACGTCACCATTACCTCTTGGTAAGCGCGACGGGCGAGAGCGAAACCGCAGGCCGTCTCAGGATTCGAGCCAGGGCGAGTTGTCGCGTTCGACGTACCGCTCCTCCTTCTCGATGCCGTCGATGCGCGCGAGTTCCGCCTCCTCAAGGTCCAGGTCCGTGGCCGCGAGGTTGTCGCGGATGTGGGCCTCACTGGAGGCCTTGGGGATGACCCGGACGTTCTCCTTCGAGAGCAACCACGCCAGCGAGACCTGAGCCTCGCTGACGCCGTGGTTCTCGGCAATCTCCCCGATGACGGGGTCCTCGAAAACGTTGCCGCGGGCGAGCGGGGAGTAGGCGACCAGCCAGAAGTCCTCGCGCTGGGCGTACTCGAGGAGGTCCTCTTGCTGGCAGTAGGGGTGCATCTCCATCTGGAGCGCGAACGGCGCCTCGCCGAGCGCGTCGATGGCGTCGTCGAGGTACTCGGGGGTGAAGTTCGAGAGGCCGACGTGCTCGATGACGCCCTCGTCCTTGAGGTCCTTGAACGCCGAGAGCGTCTCCTCGGGGTCGTACTCGAATATCGGCCAGTGGACGTAGAACAGATCGAGGTAGTCGAGACCCAGGCGCTCGCAACTCAGCTCGGCGCCCTCGACGACGCCGTCGTAGTCGAGGCCCGTCGTCTCGGCGTGGACCTTCGTCGCGACGGTGATGTCCTCGCGGTCCACGTCGCTCTCGGCGATACCACGGCCGACGTCTTCCTCGTTGCCGTAGTAGTGGGCGGTGTCGATGTGCCGGTAGCCCATATCGAGGGCCGCCGCCACGCTTTCGACGCACTGTTCGGGGTCGGTGTTCTGCCACGTGCCCAGACCGACGGGCGGGAGTTCCGTTTGAGGCATCACCTTGGTGATGGGGGAACGGGGTAATGAGTTTTTATACGACCGGACGGGCGGGCCGGCGCCGCTCCGAGGGTCGTCCCCGCGGAACGCGTATCCACCTATACTGGAGAATGATTTATGATGTCGGAATAAAGTGGTAGGGTATGGCGAAGAACACGGTGAAGACGGCGCGGACGACGTTCCGGATACTCGAAGCGCTCAAAGCCCACAACGGCGCGACCCTCACGGAACTCACCGACGAGTTCGACCGCTCGAAGAGCAGCATCCACAACTACCTGAACACCCTCGAACGGGAGGGCTACGTCACCAAGGAAGGCACCACCTACCGCGTGGGGCTGAAACTCCTCGATCTGGGCGGACACGCACAGCACACCGAGCGGATGTACGACATCGGCAAGGACGAGGTGACGGCGCTCGCGGAGGAAACCGGGGAGTTGGCGAACCTCCTCGTCGAGGAACACGGCAAGGGCGTGTACCTCCACCGCGCACAGGGGGATGACGCCGTCCAGACGGACTCGTACACCGGACAGCAGGTCCACCTTCACAACACCGCGCTCGGGAACGCGATTCTCGCCCACCTCCCCGAGGAACGCGTCCACGAAATCCTCGACAGACACGGGATGCCGGCGTCGACGGAGAACACCATCACCGACCGCGACGCCCTCTTCGACGAGCTCAAACGCGTCCGGGAGGAGGGGTACGCGCTCGACGACGAGGCCCGCGTGAAGGGACTTCGCTGTGTCGCCGTTCCCATCATCAACAACGACGAGGAGGTCGAGGGCGCCATCAGCGTCTCCGGGCCGACCAGCCGGTTCCACGACGAACGCTTCCGGGACGAGCTCCCCGAGAAGCTCCGGAACGTCGCGAACATCATCGAGTTGAACATCACCTACACGTGAGCGATACTGGAATCGGGCAAGAGAGTTCGGCTTCGTGACGACTCGTTTCGGTGAAAGTGAACTGCAGCTGTGCTGTGCGAAATATCGGTTCCCTATGCCGAGATATTCAGACAATGAGGAAGGTGTTGTGTTATAATGAATATATTTTATCTATAGTGAATATAAATAAGTGGTCTTTTTTATCGTCATTCTGAATATATAGGCATTTATTTTAGAATTTGAGGCACTCTAAGCATTTTTACGCCTGAAAGGTCGGTGTTCGGACGGTTGTCGTCTCAAAGGATATCGGAGCGGAGCAGAACGCCGTGTTCACTATCACGCTCGCGCCCGTCGGTGAGTCGTTTACAGAATTATGTCTGTAATCGGATTTGCGCCAGGTCGCTGAGATTTGGATTACGTACATATGCTTGTAATCCTTTAGCAGAAGCTACTTGCCATGGGAGTCTATTGAATCTAGTAGATACTTCCTTATTCAACATAGCGTATCGAAAAGCGGCGCCCACCGGGGTTTCAACGGCGTTGGCTACGCGCCTTTTTTAGACATGGAAGTCACTCAATGGTCAGGACGCTCGCGCTGAAAACAAGGCCCTCAGTCGGTACCCCGGCCTTCGACCTTAGACGAGCGCCGCCTCCAGCAGTTCGAGCGGGTGACGGACCTCGTAGCCGGTGCCGTGTTCCATCTGCATCGCGCAGGTGGGACACTCGGTCATGCCCGTCTCGCTCGGCGCCGATTCCATGTGTTCGAACATCTCGCTCCCGATCTCCATCGATATATCGTACTTCTCGGCCTTCCAGCCGTAGGTCCCCGAAATCCCGGAGCAGGAGTCCCCCACGTCTTCGACGCCCACTCCCTCGAGGTCGCCGAACAGCTCGACGGCTTGGCGTTCGAGACCCTGATTCCGGGCGTGACAGGGCGCGTGGTAGGCGAACTCCTTTTCCAACTCGCCCTCGATGTCGGCCCCGGAAAGCTCCTCGCGCAGGTCCTCGTGGATGCGGAGGTACTCGACGGCCTCGAAGGTGTTCTCCGACACCTCCTCGATGCCGTCGATGTCGAACAGTTCGGGGTACTCCTGGCGGAGGGCCAGCGAACACGACGTACACGACGCGATGGCGTCGTAGCCCTGGTCGATGAGGTCCGACATGGAGGAGACGTTCACCTTTGCGTCCCGTCGGGCGTCGTCGAGCATCCCGTTGGCGAACATCGGTGTCCCCGAACAGCGCTGTTCGGGAACGACGACCTCGTAGCCGAACTGCTCGTAGACGCGGATCATCGCCTTCCCGACCTCGGGCGTGTTGTAGTTCGAGTAACAGCCGTGGAAGTAGGCGACCTTTTTGTCCGCGCCCGTGTCACCCCGGCGCTCGCGGGCCTCCTCGGCCCGCCGCCGGGACTCGGCGGCGCCGCCGCGCGCCTCCCACCACTCGCGGAAAGTCTCGGTCGCGAACGCGGGAAACTCGCGCTCGGCGGTGACACCGAGGGTTTTCTCCATGACCCAGCGCGCGGGGCCGAAGTTCATGGCAAAGTTCGCGAGGCGGGGGACCACGCTCGCCGCGCGCGCAGAGAGCCGGTAGTTCGAGAGGATCCGGTTGCGCCAGTATTTCACGGAGGTCTTCGACATCCCCTCGACGTACTCGCCGCGGGCGGTGTTGTGCATCTCCGTCAGCGGCACGTCCGAGGGGCACGCCGAGTCACAGCGCATGCAGTTCGAACAGTCCGTGATGGAGTCGTCGATAGCGTGCTCGCCGTCGTTTTGCTTGAGCCGCCACTGTTCGGGCCCCTGGAACTTCGGCCCGGGGAAGTCGTCGTCAACTTCGGCGACGGGGCAGTTCGTGTCGCAGGTCGAGCACTTGTAACAGTCGTCGGCCCCGGAGCGCAGGTCCGCGTCGTTCTCGGGGAAGACCTCGATGGGGTAGTCGTCGTCCGATTCGGTCGGTGTGGTGTCAGTGTCGCTCATGGTGTCTCCTCCGCCGCCGCGGTGCCCGCGAGGTGGCCGGTCGCGAGCGAGACGCCCGCGCCGGACTTCTCCGCCGCGAAGTCGTACCCCCCCAACACGGCGCCGGCGGCCCGCAGGTTCTCGAACTCCGGTTCGCCGTCGGCGTCGAGGGGGCGCAACCCGTCGTCGGTCGTCACGCCGAAGCGCGCGAACGCGTGGTCGCCAAAGGCGTCGTCCTCGAACCAGTCGTAGCGGTCCTCGGGGTGGGGAACGTGGCAGTCGAAGACCGGCTCCCGGACGGCCCCGCGCTCGGTTTCGATACCCTTCCCGACGAGACCACCGGTCGCGAGGACGACCCGGTCGGCGCGGTAGGGGACCTCAGCCCCCTTCCGGTCCACCAGCACGGATTCGACCCGCCGGTCGCCTTCGTACCCGACGACCGGGTTCCCCGTCTCGATGCGGGCCCCGGCGTCGGTGAGCGCGTCGAAGAGCGCGTCTTCGAGCCTGAGCCCCGGCAGCGAGGGCGGGCCCGACGGCACTTCGAAGACGTCGGCCCCGAGGCGGTCGGCGAGCGCCTCGCGGACGAACCCGGCCTCCTCGTTCCCGAGCACCGCCGGGAAGCCGACCCGCGCGGCGTCCCCGAGGTGGGGTTCGACCCGTTCGGCGAGTTCGCGGCGCACGGACGCCTCCGCTTCGAGGACGTTCGCGTAGCGCGTGACCGCCGCGTCCGCGCGGAGGTCCCCGGGAAACTCGACTGTCACGCCGCGCACGTCGAAGGGGACGCCCGCCGCGCGGAGATGGGCGGCGGCGCGGGGCGCGTCGAAGTCCGTCGTCGCCTCGAACCCGACGAGGGCCATGTCGTCCCCGCGGCTGGCGAGGCCGGCCGCCGCGCCGGGCGGGTAGCGTGCGGTCGGTTTGACCGTCCCCCCGTGGGTCGGAACCAGGGCGTTCCGGTCGGTGTGTCCACCCTCGTAGTCGGTGACCGAGTCGAACACGGCAAGCGCCTCGCGGACGCCCTCGACGCCGACCGTCCGGTAGGGATGGGACTCGGGAAGGTCCGGAATGGCCGCGTAGGGGTCCGAGAGCAGCTCGCCGTCGGGCGAGTATCCCAACACGTCGACGAGCCCGGAGGCGTTCCGGAGGGTGCTCTGCTTGTGGGAGACGAGCCGGGTGTCGGCGCCGGCCCGCGCCGACGCCAGCGCGGCCGTAAGCCCCGCGAGGCCGCCGCCGACCACGAGGACCTCCGATTCAATCGCCATGCTGCCCCCCGTCGGTCGTGAGCGAATCGGCGTCCGGTCCGGCGTCGAAGGCGGAGAAGTCCACGCCGCCCGCACCTTCGTCGTCCGCCGCGTTCGCGCCGGTCGTACCTTCGTCGGCGTCCGGCTCGTTCGCGCCGGCCGCATCCGCTGGGTATTCAGCCGGCGTGCCTACGCCGGCTGTATCCGCTGGGTCCCGGTCTCTGTTCTGCGTCGTCGCGTGGAGCGCGTAGTTCAGCGCGGCCTGCGAGAGCTGTTCGCCCCAAAGGGCGTGGCGCTGGCCCTTCCAGCGCTCCTGGAGGAGTTCGTCCCACGCCGCCCGCACCGCGGGCTCGTCGTACTCCTGAGACAGCTCGTTCGCTATCCGGTGGGCGCAAAACCCTCCCTGGCAGTTGCCCATCGAAGCGCGGGTGCGGAGGCGAACGGCGTTCAAATCGGTGCCCGCGTCGTCGATGGCATCGCGCAGTTCGGCGCGGGTGACGCCCTCACAGTTACAGACGACGGGATTAGGCTCGTCGGTCTTCAACACGTCGTCCGCGCGGGAGCCCAAACGCTCGACGCTCCGCCGCCCGACGGGCGAGCGCAGGCCGAACTCGTCCATGTAGTTCCGGAGAACGGAGAACTCCTCGCTCCCCGGGAGGGGGACCTCGGCAGTGTTGCACGCCGCGTCGACGCCGAAGCGCTCGCAGACGTGGTCGGTTATCTTCTCGGCCATCATCCGATACGTTGTGAGCTTCCCGCCGACGATGGAGGTCATTCCCCCCACGCCGTCGCGTTCGGCGTGGTCCAGGAGGAAGAAATCCCGGGTGATGTCCGTCGGGTCCGCACTACCCACGTCAGGCGGTTCGTAGAGGGGCCGGACGCCCCAGAAGGAGCGCAGCGTCCGGGCGTCCGAGAGCATCGGAATGAGTTCGGCGAGCGTCTCGATAACCAGGTCGACCTCCCACTCCTCCTCGGGGTAGTCCTCGGGGTCGGAGACCTCCTCGTCGGTCGTGCCCAGAATGCAGGCCGTCTCGTGGGGAACGACGATGTCCGCGTCGCCCTTCGGCCGACAGCGGTTGATGACCGTGTCCACCTGGCGGGTGTTCATCACCGTCATGACGCCCTTCGACGGTCTGACGGCGACCTCGACGCCGGCCATCTCGCCCAACCGGCCGGCCCACGCGCCGGTCGCGTTGACGACGTGGTCGGCGCGGATTTCCTCCGTGCCACCTTCGGTTCCGTGGACGCGCTTCCCGGGCCCGGAGCCGTGTTCGACTTCGAGGCCGACCACGTCCCCGTCCTCGACGAGCACGTCGGTCACTTCGGTGTGGGTCTCGACGCGCGCACCGTGTTCCTCGGCGCTCGCGGCGTTCGCCACCACCAGTCGGAACGGGTCGATGGCCGCGTCGGGGACGGAAATCGCCTTCTCGATGTCCTCGGCGAGGTGGGGTTCCATCGCCCGGGCTTCCTCGGCGGAGAGGACCTCCGCCGGAATGCCACACTCCCGACAGCCCTCGAGTTTCTTCTGGAAGTACGCCTCGGAGTCCTCGGGGCGCTTGACGAACAGCCCGCCGGTCTCCTCAACGCAGTGGGCGGCGATATCCCGAAGGACCCGGTTCTCTTCGATGCACTCCGCCGCACTCGATGTATCGGAGACGGCGTAGCGCCCGCCGCTGTGGAGCAGGCCGTGCATTCGGCCCGTCGTGCCGTGGGTGAGGTTCCCCTTCTCGACGAGGGTGACCTCGAAGCCGCGCATCGCGAGGTCGCGGGCGACGCCCGCACCGGTCGAGCCGCCGCCGACGACCGCGACGTGTGGTGGCGGTGCCATGGCAACCCGTTTCGGTGCCACCCACTTTACTTAATCGGTGAACTCACTCCGGTAGTAAAGATACGAAACGACCCTGTGGATTCCCTACGGTGGGCGCCCGCGTTACCGACCACCATACATCCATTTCGAGCTTTTCAACGCCATTGAGGAGCGTTCTTGAATATCGCTTACTGTGCCGGAACCCGAAACGGGGAAGATTTATTACGTTCTATCGTGTTGTTTATCGGTAGAGCGCTACCGACAGTAAATAGGTGCTCACGGAGAACTCACTCATGCCAGACACATACGTCGGTGCTATCGACCAGGGGACCACAGGCACGCGCTTCATGGTCTTCGACCACGGCGGGAACGTCGTCGCCAACGCCTACGAACGCCACGAACAGATATACCCCAAACCCGGGTGGGTCGAACACGACCCGGTCGAGATCTGGGAGAACACCAAGTCGGTCATGACAGCCGCGCTCGACGACGCGGGGCTGGCAGCCGAGGACCTGGAGGCCATCGGCATCACCAACCAGCGCGAGACGACCGTCGTGTGGGACGCCGACACCGGAACGCCCGTCCACAACGCCCTCGTCTGGCAGGACCGCCGCACGACCGACCGCGTGGAGGAACTCGAAGAGGAGGGTAAGGTCGGGGACATCCGTGCGAAGACCGGTCTCGAAGCCGACGCCTACTTCGCCGCGACCAAGACGGAGTGGATACTCGACAACGCCGAGCCGCTCAAACTCCAGAGCTCCCGGACCCGCGACCTCCGCGACCGGGCGCGGGACGGCGAACTCCTGATGGGAACCATCGACGCGTGGCTCAACTACAAACTCACCGGGAACCACATCACCGACGTCACCAACGCCTCCCGGACGATGCTCTTCGACATCCACGAGATGGAGTGGGACGAGGAGCTCCTAGAGGAGTTCGACGTTCCGGAAGCGATGCTCCCCGAGGTCCGCCCCTCCTCGGACGCCGACTTCTACGGGCACACCGACCCCGAGGGCTTCCTCGGTGCCGAAATCCCTGTCGCCGGCGCCCTCGGCGACCAGCAGGCCGCGCTGTTCGGCCAGACTTGTTTCGACGCGGGGGACGCGAAGAACACCTACGGCACGGGCTCCTTCTACCTGATGAACACGGGCGAGGAGGCAGTCGAATCCGAACACGGCCTCCTCACGACGGTCGGCTTCCAGATGTCCGGCGAGCCCGTCCAGTACGCCCTAGAGGGGTCGATATTCGTCACGGGCGCCGCCATCGAGTGGCTGGAGGACGTCGACCTCATCAACAACGCGGCCCAGACGGCCGAGCTCGCCAGGTCCGTCGATTCGACCGACGGCGTCTACGTCGTGCCGGCGTTCACCGGCCTCGGTGCGCCCCACTGGGACGGCCGCGCACGGGGGACTATCGTCGGCATGACCAGAGGTACGCGGAAGGGACACATCGTCCGCGCCACGCTGGAAGCCATCGCCTACCAGACCCGCGACATCGCGGAGGCGATGGAGGCCGACTCCGGTGTGGAGACGACCACGCTGCGCGTCGACGGCGGCGCGGTGAAGAACAACTTCCTCTGTCAGCTCCAGGCCGACATCATCGGGACCGACATCGTCCGCCCCGAGGTGGACGAGACGACGGCGCTGGGCTCCGCGTACGCCGCGGGCCTCGCCGTCGGCTACTGGGACTCCATCGACGAACTCCGCTCGAACTGGCGGGTCGACCGGGAGTTTGAGCCCGAGATGGCTCCCGAGAAGGCGGACAGGATGTACGAGCGCTGGGGGGAGGCCGTCGAGCGCTCCCTCGATTGGGCCCAAGAAGAATGATCCCCGGAACGCTCCTCCAGCTCCCGCTCGTGGGGATGGAAGCGGAGCCGTTTCTCGTGTTGCTCGTCGCGGCGCTCGCCGGCGGCGCGTTCGGCGCAGCGGTCGGCGCGCTCCCCGCGTTCATCTTCACCGGGTTCGTCGTCTTCCTCGGGGAGGGCGTCGGCATCCTCCAGCGCCAACTCGGCGTGCTCGACGCCATCCCGCAGGGGGAACTCGCCGCGGGAATCACCGACGTCATCGGCTTCGGCGCGGTCACCGGCCCGCACGTCGCCTTCGCGGGGGGCGTCGCGGCCTCGGCATACGCCGGGAAGAAGTACCCCGAGATGGAACCCGAGGGCTGGGACTACCACTTCGGAAAGGACATCCTCTACGCCTTCGGGACGAAACCCGACATCCTCGCCGTCGGCGCCCTGTTCGGTGCGCTCGGGATAGTCATCGCCCGCGTCGCCGGGGAGCTCGGCGTCCCGACCGACGGCATTGCGCTCTCGGTCGTGCTGACGGCGCTTCTCGCGCGGGTCGCCTTCGGCTACCCACTTGTCGGGCGCTACGCGGGGTCGAACATCCTCGACATGACGCCGTTCGAGCGCGGCGAGAAGGAGACGATTCCCGACGGCGGCAGCCCACAAACGGACGGCGGCACGGCGAAGGCACGCTTCGTCACCGAGCCGTGGCTCCCCCACCAGTACAAGTGGTCGGGCGTGGCGGCCATCGGCGCCGTCGGCGGGGTCCTCTCGGGGTACATCTGGCTGGAGACGGGGAGCGTCTTCATGGGCTACGCGCTCTCGGCGATGAGCCTGCTCTTCCTCGAACTCGGGGTCGAGAAGATACCCGTCACGCACCACATCACGCTGGTGGGCGCCGTCGGCGCGGTCGTCGCGCTCCCCATCGTCGGGAGCGACCTCCTCGCGTTGCTGACGGCGGGGGGGTTCGGCGTGCTCGCCGGGCTGGCCGGCGAGTTTACCCAACGGGTCCTCTACTCGCACTCGGGCACCCACGTGGACCCGCCGGCGATGGCCATCGCGCTCGTGATGTTCGTCGTCGGCGTCCTCTACCTGCTCGGGGTTCTCCCGAACGCGGGGTACCTGGGGTTGTGAGCGGCGTGCAACCGCGCCCTTTTAATCGTCGGCGAAAAACGCCCGACGACCACCCCCGGCATTCCCTATGGATATCGACGCGCGGATAGAACGACGCCAGCGCCGTGACGACGGCCACCTGCTGGTACGGGATTACGAAGCCCTCTCGCCGGTCGTCCACACGGACGAGCCGTCGGGTCGCGGTCCCGCCGTCGAGCGCCTGTTGGACCACCTCGACCCGGTGTTCGACGGCGTGCTCCCGCCCAACGCCTACGTGCACGGGCCCTTCGGCGCCGGCAAGTCCGCCGTCGTCACGGCCCTGTTCGCGGGCCTCGAACGGCTCTCGACCGGCCAGGGAGCGATTCACACGAGCACGCGGGCGGCGACGCCCGGGACCCCGGGGTTCGCCTACGTGGACATGCGCGAGACGGCAAGCGAGTTCGCCTTCTACCACGCCGTCCTCGACGGCCTCGTCGAGGAACGGGTGCCCGAACACGGCATCGGCACCGCGGACCTCCGGGAGCGCCTCGGGGCGTTGCTCGCTGGACGGAGTGGCGCCGTCGTCGCCGTCGACCACGTCGGTGAACCCGACGACACCGACACCGAGGAGCTCATCGACCTGTTCGCGGGGCTCCCGAGCAACGTGAGCTGGCTCGCCGTCGGGCGCGCGAGTCCCGAGGAGACGGAACTCACGACGTACACGGCCACGGCCGTTCGCCTCGACCCCTACCGCCGGGGGGCTCTCGTGGACGTGTTGATGACGCGCGCGGCGGCCGGCCTCGCACAGGGCGGCCTCGAACACCGTCTGGCGCGGCGTATCGCCGAGTGGGCGGCGGGGAACGCCCACGACGCGCTGGCGGCGCTGTTCGTCGCCGCCGACACCGCCGAGCGGGCGGAGCGGACCCGGGTCATGGAGCACGACGTCGACGGCGCCATCGGGGAAGTGCCCGAGCGCTCCGTCTCGCTGGCCCGCGTGCTCGCGCTCCCGGCGAACAAGCAACTCGTGTTGCGGGCGCTCGTGGACCTCGACCCCGAGGAACGGGCCACCGTCGCGGCGACGACGGAGGCCATCAGCGCGGAACCGTCCGTGGACCTCTCACAGGGAACCGTCAAGCGCTTCCTCTACGAGATGGCGGAACTCGGCATCGTTGAACGGGTCCGCTCGGAGCGCGAGAGCGGGAAGGGCCGGCCACCCAGCCGGCTCGAACTGCGCTTCGCGCCGAGCGCCTTTCGGCGGCTGTACGACCTGCGACAGTAAGGCCCTTCAGACGGCCGTCGCGTTGGTCTCGTTCACCGTATCGCCCCTGCTGACCTGAATCGTCTGGTTGCCGTAGACTTCCATCGTCTCCAGCACGGTGCCGTTGGTCGCGACGCGCTGGACGACGAGGGAGGGAACTTGCCCCTCGGAAGGCTCGCCGCCTTCCGTGGGCGTCTCGCCGCGGAGGAACTGCCTGATTTCGGGCGTGTCGTCGAACTCCCGCACGTCGCTGGTTCTGGCGTCGACGAACGCCACGTAGGCGATGCCGCTGTTGTCCTCGGGGACGACCCGTACCTGCCAGTACTCCCGGTCGTCGATGACCGTGAGGATGGGCTCGGCGGGGTAGAAGCGGTCCCAGTCCGTCTCGGTGGAGGACTGGCGAATCAGGTCGGCGGCCTTCTGTGGGCCGAACAGCGAGTCACCGGGCCGATAGACCTCGTACTCGCCGCTCTGCCCGCCGATGGTCCACACTTCGCGGAGCCCCTGTGCATCCCCGTATGGCTCGACGGCAACGACGTATTTCGGCCCGTCCTCGGTGAGCACGTAGAAGGGTTGGTCGTTGTTCTCGCCGGGCACGGCCGCGATCTCGATTTCGCCCTCGTGGCTGGTGAACGTGTTCACGATGCCGTTTCGGTACTTGGTCGCGGCGACCCGGGAACGGGCGAGGGTCTCAGGGTAGAGCGCCTGTTCCTCCAGCACCTCGTTGTTCGCGGCTTCCTCGGGCGAGAGCATCTCGACGCTTCCCGAGGAGTCGATGAGCGCGACGCCGCCCCACTGGGGCGTCGAGTGGGGAAGGGGCGCGAGGTGGAACTCGGGCTGCGTGTAGGGGACGGCGATGTACTGCTCGCCCTCGTGGACGACCATCTTCGGGTCGCCGTAATCGGCGAGATAGGTGCCGGTCTTCAGCAGGTGCCAGCGGTAGTTCCGAATGAACGCCGTGCCGATGCCCTTCGCGACGTCCCCATCGACCGTGCGGACGTTGGCCTGCTGGGTCGTCATGTCGACCAGCACCGTTCCCCCCTGCCCGAGGGTGAGGTAGTTGAACAGGCCGTCGGGCGCGAGCGGTGCGGCCCAGTAGGGCGTCCCGTTGACAACGCTGATGTCCGTCCCGGCGGTGCGGTACCGGGGCCGGTTGAGCGTGTTCGAGGCGTAGCGCTCGGCGACGGCGCGGGGGACGATACGGGGCTTCCCGGCGTCCACGTTGGCCAGTTCGTCCACCTCCGTCGTCTCAGCGAGCGTCTCGTCGCTCATCGTCGCGCCGGCCAGCACGTTCGCGACCGGCGAGACGACCATCGCGGAGAGGAAGAGTACCAGTATCGCGACCCGGAAGGGCGTGACCTCCGCGTCGCCCCCCTCGCCGTCGATGTTCTCGATGGTCGTTCCCGAGGGCGCGAGACGGTGGTAGAGCGCGCCGGCGAGGACCGCGAGCACGACGGAAACGGCCAGCATCGGCGTCGTGTAGAGGCTGTACACCAGCCCGTGTATCCACGGGCGAACGAACCACGCGACGAGAAGCGCGAGCACGGCGATCACGGCCAGGACGGTCCGCAGGGGGCCGCCCGGCACCGGCGAACCGCGCTCGGATGGAGGGGAGTCTGACATGGCGGGTGGTGTGTACGGCTCTCTCCGCGAGAAACCAATAACGCTTCGAAGGACTCGCCTTATTACTTGGTGGTATACGTTAGTTATATCACCGGGCGGGCGCCAAGCGCGGGTATGACCGAGGACAGCCAACGGCCGGTCGCCCTGACGGTTGCGGGGTCGGACAGCGGCGGCGGCGCCGGGATACAGGCGGACCTGAAGACGATGGCGTCGTGTGGCGCCTTCGGAACCAGCGCGGTGACGAGCGTCACCGCCCAGAACACGACGGGCGTCCACGGCGTCCACGACCTCTCCCCTGAATCGGTGCGCGCGCAGGTCGAGGCCGTCGTCTCGGACTTCGACGTGCGCGCGGCGAAAACCGGGATGCTCAGTTCCGCGGCCATCATCGAGGCCGTGGCCGACGCGCTCTCGGACGCCGAGTTCCCCCTCGTCGTTGATCCCGTGATAGTCGCGGAGTCCGGGGACCGCCTGCTGGACGAGGTAGCCGAGCGCGTGCTCCGGGAGACGCTCCTCCCCGAGGCGACGCTCGTAACGCCGAACATCAACGAGGCAGAGGCCCTGACGGGGGAGCGCATCGAGAACGAAGACGGCTTGCGCGAGGCGGCCGCCGCGCTCGCCGCGAAGGGACCGGCCGCGCTCGTGACGGGAGGCCACTTGGACGGCGACCCTGTTGACGTACTTCACGACGGCGAGCGCTCGCAGGCGTTCCACAAGCGCCGCTTCGATACCGACGCCACCCACGGCGGCGGGTGTACCCTCTCCGCGGCTATCGCGGCATCGCTCGCCCGGGGGGCGGACGTGCCCGACGCGGTCGCGGACGGCGAGGCCCTCATCGCACGGGCCGTCCGGTACGGCCTCGACGTGGGCGAGGGACCCGGGCCCGTACACCACCTCGTGGGGATACGCAACGAGGCGAGCGAGCGCGAGACGGTCGAGGCGGTGCGGGCGGCGGTCCGCGAGTTCGAATCCGGTGGCGTCGAAGCACTCGTGCCGGAGGTCGGGATGAACGTCGCCGTTGCGACGCCGTACGCGACAGACACCGAGGAGGTCGCCGCCGTCGACGGCCGCATCCACGGCGTGACCGATGGGGTTCGTGCGGCGGGCCCCGCCGCGATGGGTGCGTCCAGCCACGTCGCGCGCCTCCTGTTGGCGGCCCGGGAGTACGATTCGACCGTCCGCGCCGCGGCGAACGTCCGCCTGAACGACGCGATAGCGGCAGCCGTCGAGGAATCCCTGGACGCCGCGGAAGTGGACCGGACGGAGGAGCGGGACGCCGACCCGACCGAGGAACGCGCTGGGGGAACGATGGCGTGGACCGTTGAGCGCGCGATGGCCGACAGGGAGACGCTCCCAGACGCGATATACGACCGTGGCGCCGTCGGGAAGGAAGCGATGTGCCGGCTGTTCGCCCGACAGCCGACGGAACTCCGCGAACGCGTCCGGTCGCTCGCGGAGCGGGTCTGAGGGCTCCGGGCGTTCAGCACCGAGACACAAACGCGCGTTTGTACGTAGGACACGGTTATCCCTGCGGCACTACATGTATCGGATATGAACGCGACACGCAGACGACTCATCCGCTCGGCCGGTCTGGCGGCCGTTGCCGGCCTCGCCGGTTGCACGAATCCCTCCGGCGATGACGGGAACGAAACCGACGACGGCACCGACAACGGAAGCGACCTGCCCGGTGACAACGGCTCCGACCTGCCCGGCGACAACGGAAGCGACGCGGGCGGCACGCGCCCCGAGGGGACGGGCGGACCCGGCATCTCGATCCGGAGCGTCGACGACGACCCCGGCCTGCCGGTCGTCCCGTCGGTCGAAATCACCGAGGACACCGCCACCGACGACCACCCGCCACAGCTGCGCGTGACGGTGACCAACGAGGGCGACGAGACCGTCCGGGTCGGGGAGGGGCGGGAGATCTGCTTCCAGTACGTCAGCGACACCGGTGGGAACCTCACCCTCCTGCCCACGGGCCAAGAGTACCCCGCCGAGGCCGGCTGTTGGCGTCTGAAAGAGGAAATCGCGACCACACAGGAGTACCGGGTGACCGAGTTGGAACCGGGCGACTCGACGGAGGCCCTCGTCGACCTCTACGCCCTCCCCGGGGAGGACGCCTGCCTGCCGGTGGGCGAGTACCGCTTCGAGGCGACGTACAGCGTCTCACGCGGGGACGGGACCCTCCCGAGCGACGGGGAGCACGCGACGTGGGGCTTCGCCGTTTCCCTCGAGTAATCAGCGCGTGACGGTCCGTTCGAGGCGGGCGTCCCGGGACGAGCGCCCGACCTCGACGGTGTAGGCCCCCGAATCGACGACCCACCCCTCCCCTTCGTCGTAGCGCCGGAAGGCGTCCGCCGCGAGCGCGACCTCGACGGTTTCGCGCTCGCCCGCGGCCACGTCGACGGCGGCGAAGCCGGCGAGTTCGCGGACCGGCCGTTCGCCGTCGGTTTCCGGCGGACGAACGTACGCCTGTACAACCTCGCGGCCGTCCCGTTCGCTCGTGTTCTCGACCGTGACGGCGAGCGTATCGCCGTCGACCGTGGCGTCCGTGTAGGCGAACTCGGCGTAGGACTCCCCGTGGCCGAAGGGGTAATCGGGTTTCGGCGCGCCCGCGTCGAAGGCTCGATAGCCGACGAAGACGCCCTCGTCGTAGTGGACGGTTCCGTCCTCGCCCGGGAAGCGACGCGGGTCGGCCGTCGGGTACGTCTCCGCGGGGGCGAAGGTGACGGGAAGCCGCCCGCCGGGGTCGGTGTCGCCGTAGAGAACGGCGGCGGCCGCCGTACCGTGGGCCTGGCCGGGGTACCAGCCTTCGAGGACGGCGCCGACCGCGTCGCGCCACGGCGTCTCGACCGGGCCACTGGTGTTGAGGACAACCGCCGTGTCGGAGTTCGCGGCGGCGACCGCCTCGATGAGTTCGTCCTGTCGACCGGGGAGCGAGAGACCCTCCCGGTCGATGGCCTCCGTCGCGGTGTCCCGCGCGAAGACGACGGCCACGTCGGCGTCCTCGGCGGCCCGCGCGGCGCCCTCGATATCCGGTTCGCGCTCGGGTTCGTCGTCACCATCGGGCGCGAACATATCGAACATCGACACGTCCGCGACGGGCGGGAGGCCGTATTCGACGCACACGTCGCCCGCGGCGCGCTCCGCGATTCCCTCCCGGGGGCTCACGGCGTGGGCGGGGTCGGTCTCGGAGGAGCCGCCGCCCCCAAGTAGGGAGTCTTCGATGTTCGGGCCGATGAGCGCCACGTCGGCGTCGTCGTCGAGGGGCAGGACACCGTCGTTTTCGAGGAGGACAGTTCCGCGCGCGGCGACGCGCTCGGCGTGGGCGCGGTGCGCGGGGGTATCGACGGCACCGCCCTCGCGGGAGCCGTCAAGGACGCCGTGGGACGCCATCCGTGTGAGCACCCGCGAGACCATGTCGTCGAGGCGCGCCTCCGGGACGGCGCCCGACTCGACCGCCGGGCGGAGGGCCTCCGCGTAGCGTTCGCAGGTCGAGGGGTCGGGCATGCCGCCCGCGATCTCCGGGGGCATCTCGGACCCGTCGGGCGGTCCCCCTTGGTCGACCGTTTCGCCGTCTCCCGCTCCGTCTCCCGGCGTTTCCCCGTCCCACGGCCCTCCCTCCTCGGACCCGCCGGCGCCGCCCATCGCGGCCATCATCTCCGCCATCGTGATACCCGGCATCTCCACGTCGAGGCCGCCGTTGACCGCGGGCACCGCGTCCTCGGTGGCGAACCAGTCGGAGACGGTGTACCCCTCGAAGCCGAACTCGCCTTTGAGCACGTCGTTGATGAGGCGGTCGTGTTCGCTCATCGAGGTCCCGTTCACCGCGTTGTACGCGGTCATAACGGCGCCGGCGCCGGCCTCGACGGCGTCGCGGAAGGCCGGGAGATAGAGTTCGTGCAGGGCGCGCTCGCTCACGTCGACGTCGACCGTCGCGCGGTCCGTCTCCTGGTTGTTGGCGACGTAGTGTTTCGGCGTCGCCACGACGTCCTCCGATTCGATACCCGCGGTGACGGCCGCCGCGAACGCGCCCGAGTGGAGGGGGTCCTCGGAGAAGTACTCGAAGTTCCGGCCGTTCTCCGGGACGCGAATCAGGTTCGTCCCCGGCGCCAGCAGCGAGTCCATCTCCATACCCTTCGTCTCGCGGCCGAGCGCCGCGCCGTGGTCGCGGGCCAGGTCGGTGTCGAACGTCGCCGCGAGCGCGAGGCCCGCGGGGAACGCGGTGGCGGACTCCCCTTCGATGCCGACCCCCAACGGGCCGTCGACCATCCGGAACGGCGGGATATCGAGGCGCTCGACGCCCGGGATGTAGCCCGCCGCGCGGCCCTCCGGGTCGCGGGCGCCGTGCACGAGCGCGCATTTCTCTTCGAGCGTGAGTTCCGCGAGGAGGTCCGGGATAGGGGTGTCTGTCGGCATGGCTGACTAAGCAGTCAGCCGACGCCGACTTAACTGTTTGGCGGGGCGTCAGTCGTTGAGCGTCGCGCTGACGCCGACCGTTTCGGGCGTGGGTGTCCCCTCCGCCGCCGGGGCCGTCCCGAGCGCGCGCTCGACGGCCGTTCCCTGTGCCGTACTGAGGGTGGCCATCGCCTCGGTCGGGGTGACCCAGCGATGGTCGGTGTGTTCCTCGCTCAGCGACACTGTCCGCTCGTCGGTGTGACAGCGGTAGCACGTGGCGAATCGTCCCTGCCCGTCGTCGTTCACCCAGGTGAACGTGTGGACCGGTCGGTCCACGTCGGGGGCGAGTTCCGTCTCCTCGTCCAGTTCGCGGGCCAACCCTTCGAGGACGGCCTCGCCGGGGTCGAGACGGCCACCGGGGAGCTCCCAGCCGCCGTCGCTCGCCCGGCGCACGAGGAGGACGTCGTCGTTGGGTGCGAACAGTACGCCACGAAGGCTGATTGTCGCGCTGAGCGGTGAGTCAGTCATGGTCGAGTGCACCTGTGAGGCGTTATCACACCATAGTCAGTAGGACATATAAAATTAACGTTGTTGGTTCTTTTTGTCCCATCTCACGTTATTTGTATTCTAATTTCGTTCTACAGTTCTGTATTATAGGTCCAATCCGAGTTCGTTTGTCCGTTTTGTTCCATTCTTATGTGGCGTCATGGTCGTGGCGCTTTTGCCCCTCAGCGTCCATAGTTGAGGGGAAATGGCACAACGAGAGACGTGGGCGTCCCGACTCGGGTTCATCCTCGCCGCGGTCGGGAGCGCCGTCGGACTGGGCAACATCTGGCAGTTCCCGTTCAAGACGGCGGCGAACGGGGGCGCTGCGTTCGTGTTCGTCTACCTGGTGGCGGCCGTCTTCATCGGCCTCCCGACGATTCTGGGCGAGTTCGTCGTCGGGCGCCGGGCGAAGATCAACGCCGTCGAGGCGTTCGAACGGCTGAAACACCCCGCGTGGACCGTCGTCGGGGCGCTGGGGCTGTTTATCGGGATGTGGATCCTCTCCTACTACAGCGTCGTCGGGGGGTGGGTCCTCCGGTACATCGGGGGGAGCGCGACCGGCGCGTACTTCGGCGACCCCGCCGCGTACTTCGGGGCCGTCTCCGTGGGATGGGACGCCCTCGCCCTGCACGGCGTCTTCATGCTCCTCACGGCGGGCATCGTCGCGTTCGGCGTCGAGGAGGGCATCGAGCGCGCGACCAAGCTGATGGTCCCCTCCATCGTCCTCATCCTCGTGGGGCTCGCGGTGTACGCCGTCACGCTCGACGGCACGGGCGCGGCGTACAGCTACTACCTCTCGCCGGACTTCGGCTACCTGGCGAACAATCTGGGGAGTGTCGTTCCCTTTGCCGTGAGCCAGGCGTTCTTCTCGCTCTCCCTGGGGATGGGCGCGATGATAACCTACGCCTCCTATCTGGGCGAGGACGACAGCCTCCCCGGCGACGGCGGGCTCATCGTCGTGTTGAACACGGCCATCGGCCTGCTCGCCGGGTTGGTCGTGATTCCCCTGCTGTTCGTCCAGTTCAACGGTATCCCGGACACCGCCGCCGGCGGCGGCCCGGGTGCGCTGTTCATCGCCGTCGCGCAGGCGTTCGCCGACCTCGGCGTCGCCGGACGGGTGCTCGGGGTGGCGTTCTTCGGCGTCGTTCTCATCGCGGCGCTCTCCTCCGCGATTAGCCTGCTCGAAGTGGTGACCTCCTACTGCGTCGACAACTACGGCTACAGTCGGCCCAGAGTGGCCTTCGGCTTCGGCGGCGGCCTTTTCTTGCTGGGCACGTTCTCGGCGTGGAACACCGCGTGGCTCACGTGGTTCGACACGTTGGCGTACAGCGTCTTCCTCCCGGTGTCGGTGCTCCTGGGCGTGATTTTCGTCGGCTGGGTGTACGGCCCTGAGGCCGTCGAAGAGGTGAAGAAGGGCACCGGCGGGGGCGAGACGTTCGCGACGGTGTGGCTCTGGTCGCTCCGGACCTTCGTCCTCGCGGGCGTGTTCGCGACGCTGTATCTGGGTGTGACGTCCATCTACAGCGCGCCGCCGATTCCGTTCCTCTAGACTGCTCCTTTCTTCTTTGACAGCGAGAGGGTCCCGCTGTCGACTGCGCTTCGGGCCGTTTTCCCGTGGCGTCGAAGACGCCACGCCGTTCACGGCGGGCCAGTACCTCTGCAAAGGTATGTTTATAAGCCTCGGCGTTATATTTTGTATTGTATAGGTTCCGATTATGGGGACTAATTCGATAGAGAATATAAAGAGCGGGCTGTCGAAGCGAGAGGCTCTAGCTCTCACTCGGTTGGCGGCTCAGAACAGGACGATTATCACGATTGAGGATATCGCGGAGGCGATTGATGTCTCTCACAGCGTGGCGAAGAAGATTGCCAGTAATCTGGCGCGCAAGAAGTGGCTGGACCGATTGAAGCGTGGAACGTATCTGATTGTCCCGTTAGAGGCGGGTGAAAAGGGTGAGTACACTGAGCACGAGTACGTTATTGCGTCGCATCTCGCTTCCCCGATGTATATCTCGTACTGGAGTGCGCTCAACTACTACAGTTTGACTGAGCAGGTGCCCTTAACTGTGTATGCGGCGGCGACTGAACAGGTGCCGACCCGTGAAATCCATGGCGTGGAGTATCGTTTTGTCACGCTCACTGAGGAGAAGTTCTTCGGATATGACCCCGTAGCAGTTGGGGGACAGACAGTGAACGTTGCGTCGGTGGAGAAGGCGATTGCCGACTGCGCGGACCATCCCGAATACTGCGGTGGGATACTCGAACTCGCTAAGGCACTGCAGAACGCATCAGAACTGGATACAGCGAAACTGGGCACGTACTTGATGCGGATGGGGAACGGTGCCGCCGTCAAGCGAGTGGTGTATCTCGCGGATTTCTACGATATCGAGTTGGAGAATCGAAGCGAGTTGGAAGACGAGTTTACGACGGGGTATTCGAAGTTGGACCCGACTCGCGGAGACGAGGGGACGCACACTCGGAAATATCGACTGTTGTGTAACGTCTCCGAAAGCGAGCTTCGACGAGTGGGTGAAATACAGTGATCTCGAATAATCGGGTGCGTGTCTTGGCGCGTCAGGACGGCGTCACAGCCGGGCTAGCGGAGAAGAACTACGTGAACTCGTGGATTCTCTATGCGATTTATGACTCGGAGTTGGCGAAGGATTTCGTGTTTAAGGGTGGAACGGCGCTCAGTAAACTGTATTTCCCGGAGATCTGGCGGTTCTCGGAGGACTTGGATTTCACTGCTTCGGACCCGGGGGATTTGCAGTCGAAGCAGGCGTCCGCGTTAAGCAGTGTCGAGGCTATATCCGGTATCCGCTTCGAGATCAGTAACTACCACGTTGCTGGTGATCCGGTGGAGTACGTTCAGGTTGATGTGCAGTACGATGCCGTCTTGGGGCAGCGGAATACGACGAAACTGGATATCAGTTTTGACGAGAAGTTAGCGTTTGACTCAGAGACTCACGAACACAGTTTCGAGGATGTTCCCACGTTCAGTTTGGAGGCGTACTGTGTCGAAGAGGTGCTGGTAGAGAAGCTACGGAGTATCTACCAGCGTGCACGGGCACGAGACTACTACGATATCTACCGGTTGTTGAATCAGGAAGAGTTCGTGGATACAGAAATCGTGGCTGCGCTACGGAGGAAGGCAGAGCAGCAAGGCGTGGAGTTAGATCTGGTAAACGGGGTGCCCGAAGAGGATATTGACAGTGTTCGTGCGTACTGGAATCAAGCATTGGATCGGCTGGTGACGGAGAAACCGCATTTCAACGACGTGATCCGGCGAATCGATGCGTATCTGCGTGCACTATCGGAGACTGAGAGCTGAGAACGAAGCCGGGGCCGTTCTGCTCGGTATTCGATTCGAAGGTGTTCTACTCTGGTTTGAATAGGTTCTTGGCTCGTCGGTAGATGGGTGCACCGAGCCAGTCCCGTTGGTCCGCGAGTTCGTCCAGTGTACTCACTGCTTCTTCTTGTTCGAGTACGTTCCGTTTGACGAGTGCTTTGAGGACGTTTGGCGAGATAGCCACGTTCGCGTCCGCGACGTTCTGGAGTTCGGGTAACGCTCGGAGGTCGTCGGTAATCAGGAACGCCGCGTCTATTTCTTCGGTGAGGAGTGCGCAGCCCCCTTCTCCGTGGTCAACGCGGGAAGAAGTGAACCCTTCCTGGACGTAGTGAATCTCTATCTGTTCCAGGTTTTCGAATACGGCGTTGGCTGCTTCTCCGTGTCGGTCGTCGTATTTACTGGTTTCCTCCAGTTCTTCGACGACTGTTTCTGTGGTGTGTACGTCGAACTCTGTCAGGAACGTGTCGAGAAGGTCGATGGAGGCGATGGAGATGAGGGCACTTGTGTCCGCGACGATCATTCTTCAGGAGCCTACAGTTCTGCGAGGTCGTCGGCGAGTTCTTCGCCTCGGTCGAGTACGTCTTTGGAGGCTCGGATTGATTCGGCGTTTTGCCGTCCGATGAACTCCTTGAGTACGTCGAAGCTAATCTGGTCGTCGAGGTAGAGGTCGATGACGGCTTCTTTGAATTTCTCGTCGTCTTCGACGTCGTCGAGATATTCTCTGAGTGCTTCGGTAATGATTTCCGTCCGGTTTTTGTGTGTGACTTCGGCGGCGACGTCGGCTTTCTCCACGAGCGAGTCCGGGAGCCGGAAGTTGACTTTCTTCGTTCCCATGTTCAGTCTACAACCCCGTGTGCATACGTTGTACGTACAAATGTATAAAGATGGTTCCGGCGACAGCACCTTTGCAAGTGAAAGTGCCTCGGAAACACCTCCTGACGACGGCCGCAACCACAACGACCGTCGCTGTCACTCCGCGTAGAAACGCGCCAGTCCGCACTCCGGACAGACGTAGCAGTTCAGATAAGAACCTCCAAAATCGAGCGCGCCGAGCAGGCCGCTCCCGGGGTCGATTCGCACGCCGTCGCCCTGATAGGACGTTTCGTACTCGGTCTCCTCCATCGCGACGTCGCAGTCGGGACAGGTCGGCATACCGGTCGATTCGGGCCACGGGAGAAGTGCTTTCTCCCTCTTGGGTCGAATTTGGGTGAGAGTTCGGAAAACCCTCTTTCCCGTGATAGCCGTACCCATAGGTGGAGCGAAATGCTCCCGATTACCAATGCCCACCTGTGACCACTGCGACGCGCACGTCTCCGAGCGTTTCGCCCGCGTGTTCGCCGACGAGCACGGCGAGATTCACGCCTGCGTCGACTGTTCGGCGAACGCCGGTATCGCGGAGGCGTCGCGGCAACGAGCGCGAAAGGCGTAGAACGGGCGGCAACCAACGGCTCTTACTCGTCGAGCGGGTCTTCGAGTTCGCCCATCACGGCTTCGAGCGCGTCCGTCGCCGTGAGCAGGCCGACGACCTCGCCGTCCCGGAGGACGAGCGCTATCTCCTGGTTCTCGGCCTGGAACTGGTCGAAGGCGTCGCTAATAGTCGTGTTCGCGGCGAGCGTCATCGGCGGGGCCGCGATGTCCTCGAACGTCTTCTCGCCGGACTCGAGCGCCTCGATGTTGTTCAGGATGGAGGGCGCGTAGACGATGCCGATGAAGTCCTCGAGCCCGTCGCCCAACAGCGGGAAACGGGTGTGTGGCGTCTCCTTGATCGTTTCGAGGTTGTCCTCGACGCTCGCCATCGTCGAGAGCGCGACGATTCCCTCGGTGCCGACCATGATGTCCTCGACGGGAATCGCGTCGACAGCGAGGGCGTTCATCACTTCCTCCCGACGCTCGGTGGGGAGTTCGCCCTCCTCCAGCAAGGAGCCCATCCGGTTGCGCAGGTCCGCGCGGGACTCGATGACGTCCTCCTCGGTTTCGAGCCAGGCGCCCGTCATCTCGACGCCGAACAGTTTGAGGGTCGCCTTCGCGATCCAGTCGCCCAGAGTGATGAGCGGCGAGATGGCGTAGTGGAACCAGTAGAGGGGTGCCGCGCCGTAGCGGGAGACGGTCCGCGAGCGCTCGACCCCCAGGTAGGTCGGCGTCTGCTCCCCGTGGGTGAGGTGGAGGAGGTTGATGATGAGGAAGGCGATGACGCCACCGGCGCCGACGGACGCGAGCGCCGTGTTCGCGAAGAACGGCGCGAACAGCGCCGCCAGCGCGGGCTCGGCAACGATACCGACCGCGATGGACGAGGCGGTAATCCCGACCTGGCAGGTCGTGAGATAGATTTCGAGGTTGTTCGTCATCTCCCACGCGCGTTCAAGGGCGGCGTTCCCGCCGACGAACTCCTCCTCGGTGAACTGCCGGGCACGGGTCAAAGCGAATTCGATGGCGACAAAGAAGCCGTTCGCCAGAATGAGCCCGACGCCGGCTACCAGGCGGACGGCTATCTCGACGGTCGTCAACCCTGTCGGTACCATTTCCCGGGGAGGTACCGCCAGCGGCCGTAAATATCTGGGGGCAGGACGTGTTTTGGCCCACCTAAACTTCGAAACCGATTTAAGATGTTAGGTCGGCCTAAAACGTATGGACGACAACGACGGCACGCGGATGGGGCGGCGAAACTACCTGCAGGGCGCGGCCGGACTGGCCGCCGGCGGCCTGCTCGCAGGGTGTACGCAAGGGAACGGCGACGGGTCGAACGGCAACGAAACGGGCTCCGGGGGCGCGAACGACTCCGTCGACTCCTACACTGTTTCCATGGAACCGATGGGCGACGTCGAGTTCGAGTCGGTCCCCGAGACGTGGGTCGCCAACAACGGTAGTTGGGCCGACATGGGCGCAGCCATCGGCCTCGAAGCGCCGAAGGCGGTCTGGCTCACCGGCCGCTACCACACGACGTACTACGACCCGATACCCGACGTGTCCGTCGACAAATCCGAGATGGTGTCGCTGTACGACAGCGGCGTCTCCAAGGAACTGTTCTACGACCTCGACGCCGACCTCCACGTGTTGGACCCGAACTTCCTCCAGAACCGGTACAACGGCTGGTCGGAGTCGGACATCCAGGACGTCGAGGAAATCGGGCCCTTCTTCGGGAACTCCATCTTCTCACGAGGCTACGGATGGCACAGCGACTACCGCTACTACTCCCTGATGGAGGCCTTCGAGAAGTTCGCACAGGTCTTCAAGGCCGAGGAGCGCTACGCCGCCTTCGAGACCGTCCACGAGGACTTCCAGGAGAACCTCGCGCCGGTCGTCCCGGCCGAGCGCTCGGAGCGCCCCTCCGCCGCAGTGCTGTGGGCCGCCGGCAACGAGCCCGAGTCCTTCCTACCCTACATTATCGGCGAGGGGACGAGCTTCAAGCACATGCGCGACCTCGGCGTGCGCGACGCGCTCGCGGACACCGACGTGAAGAACTTCCACAGCAGCCGGGGCTCCATCGACTTCGAGACGCTACTGGACATTGACCCGGAAACCCTCCTCCTGCGCGGGCAGGAAGGCAAGACCGAATCGGAGTTCCAGGAGGTCGTCTCTTTCCTCGAGGAGAACGAGACCGCGAGCCAAATCACCGCCATCGCGGAGGGGAACGTCTACCGCGCGGGCGGGCTCTATCAGGGCCCCATCACGAACCTCACCCTCACGCAGCGCCTCGCGGAGGACCTCTACGGGGTAGAGGAGCGCCTCTACGACGCCCAGCGCGTCTCGGACATCGTCAACGGCGAGTTCTGAGATGGCCGCGGAGAGCTACGACGTCGCGGTCGTCGGCGGCGGCCCGAGCGGCAGTTCCGCGGCGGTCTTCACCGGCCGGTACGACCTCGACACCGTCGTCTTCGACGCCGGCAACGCGGCGCTCGCGCGCTCGGCGTACCTGACGAACTACCTCGGATTCCCCGAAGGGATCGACATCCCGACGTTCTACGGGCTGCTGGATCGCCACGTCCGCGAGGCGGGCTGCGAGAAAGTCGAGGAGACCGTCGAGCGCGTCGAACGGGCGGAGAATGGCTTCCGCGTCGAAACCGGCGACGGGACCGTCGCGAAAGCCAAAAGCGTCGTCGCGGCGGCGTGGTACGACGGGAGCTATCTCCGCCCGCTCGGGGAGGAGCTCTTCGTCGAGGAGAGCCACGGTGAGGAGACCGCCGAAAGCCTCGACCCCGACTACGCCGACGCCGAGGGCAGAACGCCCGTCGACGGTCTCTACATCGCGGCGCCGGCCGCGCGGCGCAACGCTCAGGCGATTATCGCGGCGGGCAACGGCGCCCGCGTCGCCCGGGCGCTCATCGAGGACCGCCGCCGGGAGGCGGGCTATCCGGAGCAAACGGTTCCCTACTACGACTGGCTCCGCAAGGAGCGCAACGTCACCGGCGAGTGGGCCGAGCGCGAGCGCTGGCGCGAGTGGTTCGCCGAGCAGGCGGGCGAGCACGACCTGAGCGAGGCGCGTTACGAGGAGCTCCGGGAGACGTACATCGACGACCGCTTCGAGCAGGTCATCGACCGGGAGGAAACCGACGCACGGAAACGCGGGGGAACGGAAGCGCTCGTCATGGAACTCGGTGCCGAGCGGGTCCTGGACGCCCTCGACGACGAAACGATAGCGGCCTACTTGGAAGAATGAGCGGGGTGCGCGAGGAGCGTTGGTTCACCCGCTCGCTCGCCGCGGTCTGTCTGGGGGGTCTCGCCATCGTCGCCGTCATGGGGCTGGTACAGGTCCGCTTTGGCTCCTACGACATGACGCTGGGACAGGCGTGGCGCGGGGTCTTCGACCCGGCCGTCCTCCTCGACCCGCGCTGGCTCCTGAACTTCTTCCTCGGGGAGGAACTGATGCGGACGGTTACCGGCTTCACGGGCGAACTCCCCGACCTGGCGACCGAGACGCTCGTCGTCTGGTCCATCCGCCTGCCGCGGGTGTTCGTCGCGATGCTCGTCGGCGCGAACCTCGCCGTCTCCGGCGCCATCTTCCAGGCGGTCACCAGAAACGAGCTGGCCAGCCCCTTCATTCTCGGCGTCTCCTCGGGCGCGGGACTGATGATTCTGCTCACGCTCGTCGTGCTCTCGGGCGTCACCATCGCCCTCGGGGGCATCACGCTCACGCCGTCGGCGCTCCTACCCGTCATCGCGGCGCTTGGCGGTGCCGGCGCTTTCCTCATCGTCTACGTCATCGCCTGGAAGAACGGGACCTCACCGGTCAGGTTGGTGCTGGCGGGCGTCATCGTCAGCACCGTCTTCGGTAGCCTCCAGACCGGGATGTTCTACTTCGCCGACGACCTCGGCGTCGTCCAGTCGGCCATCGCGTGGACAACGGGGTCACTGACCGGTGTGGGCTGGGAGCAGTTCCGGATGGCGCTCCCGTGGACGGTCCTCGCGCTAGCGCTCGCGCTGTTGGCCGCGCGGCAGTTGAACGTACTCCTGCTCGGGGAGCAGACCGCCAAATCGCTGGGTATGAGCGTCGAGAAAGTCCGCTTCGCACTCTCCGGGGTCGCCGTGCTCGCCGCGGCGGCAAGCATCGCGGTCGCGGGCATCGTCGGCTTCGTCGGGCTCATCGTCCCCCACATGGTGCGGAACCTCGTGGGCGGGGACAACCGACAGGTGCTCATGGGGTGTCTGTTCGCCGGGCCCGCGCTGATGGTCACTGCCGACGTGGGCGCGCGGCTCTTCTTCACGGTGGTCACGGGGTCGCCCCAACAGATGCCCGTTGGCATCGTGACCGGTCTGGTAGGCGGGCCGTACTTCCTGTACCTGATGCGCCGACAGGAAGCGCTAGGTCAACTGTAGGGCCCCTCGCCACGAACAGGACGGGACCGCGCCGGCCGTGCCGGCCGCCACCCCGCGGGGCGCTGTCGTGCACCTCCGCCCCACACCCGGGGCGTGTCAGCGGGATTTCTCGAACCATCCCGAATCGGAGTGTTTATGAACTTTTAGGCCAGCCTAAAAACATGGAAAGAACGCGGCGCGAATACATGAAAGGCGGTGCCGGAGTCGCCCTCGGCGGGCTGCTCGCCGGCTGTATGGGCGGCGGAGACGGGACGGACGATAGAGGAGAAAACCAAACGAACGGCAACCAAAGCGGAAGTTCGAGCGGCGAGAGCGACGTATCGGGGCCCTACACGGCGTCGGTTTCGCCCGTCGGCGACGTCGAGTTCGACGCCGTGCCGGAGGAAGTCTTCACGGTGTACCCGCAGTACGCCGACATGGCGTTCGCGCTCGGGCACGCCGAGTCCCTGAATTCGGTGTACGTCCCCGAGATGACCGGCACAACACTGAACCACTACGCGGAGCGCCTAGAGGGCGCGTCCTTCGCGTGGGAGGGCCTCGAAGACCCCCTTAGCGGCGGGTTCGCGAAGGAGGCCGTCATCGCGGCCGACAGCGACGTCCACCTCGTCGACCCTGCGTGGGTCTCGACGCAGGACGGCTGGTCCGGGACGGACATCGCGGACATCGAGGGGCAGGTCGCGCCGTGGTTCGGGAACTTCTACAGCGGCACGCAGAACGGCGTTCCCGAGGGCTACCCCGACTACGAGTTCTACGACCTCTGGGAACTGTTCGGCCACGTCGCCGACGTGTTCCAGGAGCGGGCGCGTTACGAGGCGCTGAACGCCATCCACGAGGAGTTGGTCGCGACCATCCAATCGCAGCTCCCGCCCAAGGAGGAGCGCCCGACCGCGGTCCGCGCGACGCTCGCGGCCGACGGCGAGTCCTTCTACACCTACCACCTGAACAAACCGGGCTACTGGCTGGCCGACACCCGGCCGCTGGGGGCCCGGGACGCCTTCGCGGAGGAGGACTGGGGCGGGCTCTGGGGGACAGTGGACTTCGAGACGATGGCCGAGGCCGACCCTGACGTCCTCCTGCATCTCTGGGGGCTGACGCCGAACTACAGCATGGCCGACACGAGAGAGAAACTCGAAGACCACTCGCTCGGCAGCACCCTCACGGCCGTCGAGAACGACCGCGTCTACCCCGCGGGGATGCGCTATCAGGGCCCGATCATGAACCTCTTCCAGACGGAGATGGGCGCCAAACAGCTCTACCCGGAAATTTTCGGCGAGTGGCCCCGCTACGAGGACGGCCAGCCCTACCCCGAGCTCCCCGAATCGGAGTGGCTCTTCGACCGGAACGAAGTGACGAGTATCCTACAAAGCGGCGCCGAGTAGGCCCAAATAGAAACCTTCGAAAACCGGTTTTGAAGCGCCTAAAACCCCCGAACTCGCCGAATTTTGGCTACAAGGTTTAAGCCCGAGGAGAACCTACGTTTGGGTGACTATGAGCACCCAGAAGGAAGCCCGGCAGCGCGCCGACGAGGTCGAGGAGAACGCGCTGAACATCGACACGGAGAAGGCCGAACAGATAATCGACGCGCTCAACCGCGATCTGGCAAGCGCCTACGTCCTCTACCACCAACTGCGAAAGCATCACTGGAACGTCGAAGGTGCGGAGTCCGGCGACCTCCACGACTTCCTCGACGACGCCGCCGGAACGGTGGAGGACCACGCCGACTCCGTCGCGGAGCGCGCACAAGCCCTGGGCGGCGTCCCCGTCGCCGGCCCCGTGAAGCAGGCGGAGCACGCCTACGTCGACTTCGAGGGCGAGGACGTCTACGACATCCGCACGTCGCTCGAAAACGACCTCGAGGCCTACGGTGAGCTCATCGAGAACGTCCGCGAGCACGTCGGCCTCGCGGAGGACCTCGGCGACTACGCCACGAGCGAACTCCTCCGGGACGTCCTCGAGGACTTGGAGGACGACGCCCACGACATCGACCACTACCTCGAAGACGACACCCTCGTCCAGTAAGCCGTGAGCGACAGCCAACAGGGCCGCCTCGTCCGCGAGTTGGAGGGTGCCGACGTCCGCCAGGAGTGGGGGACGGTCCGGGAGAACGCCGTCCGACTCGACCCCGAGGACGCCGAGCGCGTAGTGGAGGCGCTGAACGCCGTCCACGCGGGGGCGTTCAACCTCTTCTACCTCTCGCGCAAACACTACTGGACCGCCGAGGGCGCCGAGGCCGAGGAGGTCGCCGACTTCCTCAAAGGGGTGTACGAGCGCCTACGGACGACTAACGACGACGTCGCCGAACGCATCAACGAACTCGGCGGCGTGCCCGCGAGCACGCCCCCCGACATCCAGGAGTACGCGACGGTCCACCTAGAGGCGGAGCACCTCTACAGTCTGCGCGCGTCCCTCGAAGGCGACCTAGAGGCTCACGCCACCCTCGCGGCCTGCGTCCGGGACGCTATCGAGGTCGCGGACGACGTCGGCGACGAGGCGACCCGCGAACTACTCCAAGAGCGATTGGAGGAACTCGAGGAGGACGCATCGACCATCGAGGACTTCCTCGAAGACGACACCCTGGTACGATGAGCGAGTCACACCTCAGACGACCCGACGATTCGGAACTACGCCGGGAGTGGAACACGATTGATGAGAACGAACTCGGCATTCCCCGCGCGGCCGCCGAGCGCGTGGTCCGGGGGCTCAACGACGCGCTCTCGGGGCTCTACATCGCCTTCAACCAGGTGCGCAAGCACTACTGGACGCTGGAGGGCCCCGAGAGCGGCGACGTCGAGGGGTTCTTAGAGGACGCTGCCGACCGCCTCGCGGACCTGACCGACGACCTCGCGATTCGGGTCCACGCGCTCGGTGGGGTGCCCGTGAACGGGCCGATGGGAATCCGCCAGCACGCGCCCCTCCGCATCGAAGCCGGGGACGTCTACGACGTGCGCTCCGCGCTCGAAAACGACCTCGACGCCTACGCGACGCTCGCCGTCGGCTTCCGCGAGCACATCGAGACGGCAATTGAACTCGGCGACGAGACGACGGTCGAACTCCTGCGCGGGGGAATTCGAACGATAGAGGAGGACGCCAACAGACTCGAAAAGTACCTCGCCGACGACTCGCTCGCTACTCCCGCGACGGAACCGTAAGGTCCGTGGAAATCCAGCCGTCGGGGTTTCCGTCCTCGGTGAACACGGTTCGCTCATCGGAGACACAGCGGGCGTTCACGCGGGGCGTCTCGCTCCTTTCGGGGCGGGCGTCCGCGTCGGAACGGGGCTCAGTGTCCGGTGCCATTAGAGAATTTTAGGCCGGCCTAAAGGTAAAAGGGCTTCGGTCCCCGTCCCGGGGAGTTACCCGCGGGGCGGCCCAATCGCGGGCATGGACGACGGCATCCTCGTGACGGGTGCGACCGGCCGGGTCGGAGCACCGCTCGTTCGGGAGCTCGCGGGCGACGCGCCGGTGCGGGCCGCCTCGCGGAACCCCGACTCGGTCGCCGAGCGTGCCGGGGTCGAGCGCGTGGGGTTCGACCTCGAACAGCCGGAGACGTGGGGGCCGGCCCTCGACGGCGTGAATCGGCTTTTCTTGATGTTCCCGCCCTCGGTCGGCGTCGGACCCGTCAGGGAGTTCGTGGACGCTGCGCGCCGAACGGGCATCAAGCACGTCGTCTGTCTTTCCGTCCTGGGCGCGGAGAAGGTGCCGGTGCTCCCCCACCGACGCATCGAGCGCCACATCCAGGGGCGCTTCGACTACACCACCCTCCGGGCAGCGTACTTCATGCAGAACCTCAGCGGTATCCACCGCCCGGAAATCGTCGAACGGGACGAACTGTTCGTCCCCGCGGGCGAGGGTGCCCTGGGTCTCGTGGACGCCCGCGACGTCGCCGCCGTCGCCGCCGTCACGCTCACCGAAGCCTGCCACCGGAACCGGGCGTACGATGTGACCGGGCCGGAGTCGCTCGGCTTTCGGGAGATGGCCCGGGTCTTCAGCGCGGAACTCGACAGGGACATCGCGTACGCCGACCCTGGGCGCACGGCGTTCGCGTGGCAGATGTACCGGCGGGGCGTCGACCCCGGGCTGATAGCCTTCATGCTCACGGAGTACGAAGTCGCCAGGCACGGCTTCGCGGGCCGGACGACCGACGACGCCGAGCGCGTGTTGGGTCGCGAACCCCGTTCGTTGGGGGCGTTCGTCGCCGACCATCGGGACGCGTTCGCGTCGGTACGCTGACGGCGCCTTTTTGTGGGCGCCCCGCGGAGGAGGCGTGTGCGCGACGCCTTCCGATTCGCCGTCGGCGCCGGGGTAGGCGCGGCGGCGCTGGGAGCCTACCTCCTCTACGCTGGCCCCGGCGACGTACTGGAACGGGCAACGGCTGTCCCGACTTCCGCCCTCGCGCTCGTGGCCCTTCTCGTCGTCGCCGAGGCGCTCGCCGACGGCATCGGCGTGTGGGCGTCGGTCCGCCCGTTGAACGGGGGCGTCAGTCTCCCGTCGAGCGCCCGCTTCGCACTCGCAGGGGACTTCTTCGATACGCTCAGCCCCGCGGGGCCAGTGAGTTCGGAGCCGATCATGGCGCGCTTCTTCAGCGTCGCCACCGACACAGGGTACAGTGAGGCCCTGGGAGTGCGGGGCGTGGCGAAATACGCGAAATCCGCCGCCCAACTGCTGGTTTCGACCGTCATCGCCGGCGTCCTCCTGCTGGGCGGGCCCGTTCCACGCTACGTCCTCACCCTCCTTGGCGGGGCGGCGCTCGCGGTGTTACTCGCGGGGGTCCTGCTCGTGTGGGGGTACGGCCATCTCTCACAGGTCCTCGTCGCCGTTCTCGCGCCCGTCGTTCGGCGCGTCTCGGCGCTCTTCGGCGAGGACCCCCACGGCAGGGAGGCCGTTTCCGACGCCGTCGAGCGCTTCTGGACGCGGGCCTTCGAGTTCCGCGACGCGCCCGGTCTGCTCGGTTTGGTGGCGCTCGGCGGCGTCTTCGAACAACTCCTCACGGCGGCGGCGCTCGCCGTCGCGCTCGGCGGGACGGGCGCGAGCGTGGCGTTTCTGCCGGTCCTGGCCGTCGTCCCGCTCCCTCAGGCCGCGAGCGTCGTGCCCGTCCCGGCGAGTCTGGGCGCTTACGACGTGTTGCTGGCCGGCGCGATTGTGGCCGTGACCGGCGCTCCCGCGGCGGGCGCCGCGGCGGCGGTGCTCGTGGTCCGGACCCTTTCGTTGCTCCTCGCGCTCGGCGCCGGTGGGGTTGCGACGGCGAGTTTGCGGGGGTGGCGGCCGTGAGCGCCGTTTCGAGCGTCTCTCGAACCGACCCTGAAACGGAGCGTCTCGCGGAACCGTTCAAATAAAGCGCAGCACACATCGGAGCGGACCCCTTGGTGAGTGTATGGACCACCGGAACGCCGGCTACGAGCGGGTCTTCGGCGGCGAGGGAATGACCTTCGGGGTCGGGTTCCCGCTCACCGACAGCCGGGAGGAGACGCCGCCGGTCGGGCGGGAGACGGAACTCGCCGCGCGCGCCGAGTCGGTCGGCTTCGACGCGCTGTGGGCCCGCGACGTGCCCCTCTACTGGCCCTCCTTCGGCGACGCCGGACAGTCATTCGACGTGTGGCCGTGGCTCACGCACGTCGCCGCCAACACCGAGGAGGTCGCCATCGGGACGGCGAGCGTCGTCCTCCCGCTCCGTCACCCCTTGCACGTCGCCAAGTCCGCCGCCACCGTGGACAGACTTTCGGAGGGTCGACTGGTGATGGGCGTCGCGACCGGCGACCGGGACCCGGAGTACGCCGCGTTCGGCGTTGAACGGGAGGAGCGCGGCGCACGCTTCCGCGAGTCAATCGAGCTCCTCAGGACAGCGTGGCGCGAGGAGTTCCCCGAAATCGAGGGGGCGTGGGGGGAACTCGACGGGGAACTCGACCTCGTCCCCGAGCCCGTCGAAGGGTCGATTCCGCTCCTGCCGACCGGCAACGCTCGCCAGAGCACGGAGTGGATCGCCGAGCACGGCGACGGCTGGTTCTTCTATCACCTGCCCGAGCGCACCCTCGAATCCTATCTCGACGAGTGGCGCGAACTCGCCGGGGAGAAGCCCTACGCGATGGCCGTCCGGACCGAACTGGCCGAGGACCCGACGGCCGAACCCGAACAGCTCCATCTTGGCTATCGCGCCGGCAGCGAGTGGTTCGTCGACTACTTCCGGACCTTAGAGGAAATGGGCGTCGACCACGTGCTCGTCTCGGTGGCCGGCGAGCGCCCCGCCAAGGAGCTAGAACGCCTCGGCGACGAGGTCATCGACGCGGTCTAATCCCACTCTACTCGGGTGGCTCACAGCCACAGCCCTCGCCAGCGAGCAGGTCGTCCACGTCGTGGGTCGCACCGCAGGCGGTACACCGAACGCGGAGGTCGACGAGCGCGTCGACGCCCCCGATGTCGACGTGGCCCGCGTCGCGCAGGCGCTCGACGCTCGACGCGGTGACGGCCTCCGTCCGCGAACGAAGGCGGCCGACCGTTTCGCGCACCGACTCGACGGGGTCGGGCCCCGACTCCTCGTACTCGACGCCGGCGTGCTCGGTGAGGTGGACGTACACCGTCTGGTGGGAGACGAAGTCGTCGAGCACGGACTCCACGTTGACTCCCTCGCGTTCGAGCGTCCGACGGGTTTGGGTCTCGGCGCCGGCGCTCACGTCCTCGTCGGTGAGCAGCCGATAGGTGTTCGCCGCCTCGCCGTCCAGCGGCCGCATCCCCGCCTCGCGCATCGCGGCCTCCAGCACGGCGCGGTTGAGGTAGTCCGCGAGCTCGCGCGTGGAGCGTCCGGCCTCGCCGTCGGCTGTCCAGCGCGTCGCGAGGTCCTCCTCCATCCCGTCGAGGTCGTAGGCCTCGATGACGCGCTCGACTTTACACTGCCGTCCCATCATCTGACTCTCGGTGCCTGACCCTCAAAACGGTTCCCCTCTCCTATATCTCCTCGACCCGCTCGTACGCCGGGTCGAGCGCGTCGGCGTCCTCGGGCAGGAGCGCGACGACAAGATAGGGGGCATACCCCTCGAAGTAATCGACGAGGCGGGCGATGCGGTCGGCGTCGATGGCCTCCAGCGAGTCCAACACCATGAAGGGGACGGTCTCGTGGACGTCGTGGACGAGATAGCCGGCCAACGCGAAGACCAGCCCGATGACCTCCCGCTCCGATTCGGAGAGGTGCGCGACGGTGTCCTCGTAGGCCCGCCCGTCCTCGGTCGTGCGCACGACGTGGAGGTCGAAGCGACCCTTCGTCACGACCTCGCGGCCCTCCCGGACCTCGGTTTCGACACGTTCGATCCAGACGCGCTCGATGTTGTCGTAGCCAAGCACGTCAAGGAGTTCGGCCATGTGCTCGTTGAACCGCTCGACCGCCGCGGATTCGAGGGACTCGATGCGGGTGCGTCGCTCGGCGAGGTCCTCGCTGACCTCCTCGCGCTCGCTCTCGATGCGCCCGCGCTCGTCGAGTCGGGTTTCGACGCGCTCGATTTCGGCCTCGGTGTCGGCGATGTCGTCGGCGAGCGAATCGATGCGGAACTCCAGTTCGTTGGCCTCGCGATGGGTTTCGAGCAGGTCGTCGTCGGTCTCCTCCAGTTCGTCGACGCGTTCCTCCAGTTCGGCCTCGCGTTCGGCCAGCGATTCGAGTTTGGCCTCGCGCTCCTCGATTTCGTCGGCGAGGCGCTCGCGCTTGGATTCGAGGCGTTCGCGCTCCTCGCGGCGCTCGCGGCGCTCGTCGAGCTCCGACTCCAGGTCGTCGATCTCCGCTCCCAGTTCGGAGCGCTCGGCGACCCACCCGGAGAGCAACTCGCGGAAGCGACCCAACGTCGACTCGATGTCATCCTCGGCTACCTCGCTCCCGCAGGTCCAACAGACCGTCCCGTCGTCGGGAAGTAGGCGGTCGGTCACGTCCCGTTCGTCCTCGTGGAGGGCCTCCGCGACGCCCGTATCGCCCTCGAGCATGTCCTCGTTGAACTCCACGACGCGCTGGAGCTCGTTGATGCGCGCGGTCAGCTCCGAGCGCTCCGTGCGGAGGCGGTCGAGACGGCTCTCGATATCCGCCCCGTCCGCAGGGTCCGGGAGGTCGGCGAGCCGGTCGGCCGCCTCCTCACGCTCCTCGCGGAGGCGTTCGAGGCTCTCGCGTTGAGTATCGATGTCGAACTGGACGTCGTGGAGTTCGGAGACGACGTCCTCGCGCTCGTCGCGCTGGGCGCGGGTCTCCTCGACGCCGCGCTCGAAGGCCTCGATCTCCTCGCGTTTGGCTTCGAGGTCCGCCTCGGCCTCGGCTTTCTCCGCTTCGAGGCGCTCGCGATCGGCGCGGAGTTCGGGCAGGCGATCCTCTAGGTCGTCGAGGTCGTCGAGCTCCCCGTCGAGACGGCGCTTCTCGGACTCCAACTCCCGGATGTCGGCCCGGATGGCCTCCGTATCGACGGGACGCATGAGGAGTTCGCGCAGGTCGTCGCCGCGGGCGACGGCGCGGCGTGCCTCGTTGGATTCGAGCAGGAAGGCAAAGAGGTCCGCCACGGTCGGGTCGTCCAGATACGGGTCCCCACCCGTCCGGACGCGACTCCCGTCGCGTTCGAGCGTCCGGGTGTACGTCTCGTTGCCCAGCGACAACTCGACGCGGCCGGTGTCGGCGTCGCCCTTCAGCGGAGCGGTCTCGCTCCCGCAGGCCGCCATGATGGCCTTCAGGAACGAGGTCCGGTTCGTCGCGTTTCGTCCCCTGAGGACGGTGACGCCCGGCGAGAGCGACACCTCCGTGTGGTCGATACCGCCGACGTGCTCGGCGCTGACGGTCGCCTGCTCTACGACCTCTGCCCCAGTCATGGTTCCATTTCCTCCGTCGACACCTATAACTGTTTGTACTCGCTCGATGCGACGCCGTCGGTCGGGTATCGCGCCGGTGTGTGCCGAGCAGGCCGACTAATGATTACATTCGTACACCCGTAATTCAGCGTGCCGGCCGCCGGGCGCGCCTTCACATGCAGCGGTGGTGTGTCGGCGGCGTTCACTTGCAAGCGTGGTGTCTCCGGGGGGAGGTGTTCGGATGGCACGATTCCGTGCGAAGGCAAGTGCGATACGACGGCATCAATTCTAGACTTTTACAAATCAGAAAAGCATTAATTCATAGATTTTATTCAAATACATATATTTCTGCGTGCCCTCGGAGTCGGTGTTTTCCGTACTGAATCGGGGCCGTACCGGTCGGACGCCGCCTGCAAACCGCGTGTGAAATCGACGGGGAAAGGTGTGAAAACAGGACACAAATCGTCTCGTTCGCACATCTCGCCGGGTTCCCCCACGCAACTGTCGACGGGGAATTCGATGCAGCACATACGGAGTTCAACGGCACTGCACAGTTCGACGATGCACAGATCGGCGGACCGGTAACGTTTGAAGCGGCAACGTTCGCTCGGGAAGCGTCGTTCGAACGCGTCACTGTGACCAATACCGAGTCACTGACTCTCGATACTGCAGAGTTCTCGAGGGGTCTGAATCTCGAGGACGCGACTCTGGGAGGAGAGTTGTCGGCCGACGCTGCGAGGTTCAGTGGAACGACCACGTTTGACTGTCTCTCGGTCACCGATGACTGTTCGTTCGCCCGGGCGAGGTTCGATGGAGAGACCTCACTGGTTGATGCGTCTATCAGCGGTCGACTCACCTTCGAAGAAGGTGTCTTCGGACGGAGCCTCGATCTTTCATCAGTGACGGTAACGACGGGGTCGATGTCGCTTGATGGGACGCGTCTGCGCGGTCCAGCCCGATTCGACGAGATCACCGTCGATAGCTCAACCACGGCCGTGGACGCTCGGTTCGACGGGATCGTGTCGTTCGAAGACGCTGACTTCGGCGGCGAGGTGACGTTCAATGGCACGAACTTCGAGGAGACCGTCCGGTTCGCCGGGACTTCCTTCGGGAGCGATGTTGGCTTCCGTGACGTCGATGTCGCGAACCTTCGATTTGAGGCGGAGTCAGAGCGATATCTCGTCGACTGCACCGACGCGACGCTACACCGAGGGATGTTACGAACCGGTTCCGATGGCGGTCCGCTGTTCGACCTGACACGCGCTACGGTCGGCGATATACGACTCCGTGGAGTTGACGGCGAGCCCGAACAGTACACAGCGTACAGACTCGTGTTGACCAATTACGACGGGTTCCAGTTCGCCGAACACAGTGGGCTTCGCGAATCCGAGCGATCTCTCGAGGCGTTCGATCTGCCGGAGGCCACCGAGCCGGATCCGAATACACTCGAGACGACGTACCTCAACGCGAAAAACGGGGCGTCGGCCGTCGGTGACTCGGTCTCGGAGGGGGAGTTCTTCTCTCGGGAACTCACACACCGGCGGGCCACTCACCGCAAGGCAGGTCGATGGAAAGAGTTCACGATGAACTTGCTCTTCGAGAAGACGGCGGATTACGGACAGTCTCCGTACTTGGTCTTCCTTACGTCGGCCCGAATGGTCGCAGTGTTCGGCCTCGTGTTTGCCGCGTTGATGGTAGTGTTCCCCTCGACGGCCACCGGTCTCGATGGCATATACACCGGTCCTTTCGGGGTGTCTCTCCTGAGTCTGGAGGCATTTACCACGCTCGTTTTCGGCGGGGCGAACGTTCCGTCACAGTCGCTCCGCTTGCTCGGTGCGATCGAGGGGTTCTTCGGTGCCTTCCTCGTCGCGTTGTTCCTCTACGCGCTCACCCAGTCAGTCGACCGGTGATATCTAAAGACGAGGAGGCGCGCCGATATTAATCCTGAAACGATGAGTCGTCGAGGAGTTCTCTGTAGATGTTTCGGATGGAGACCGTTGAGGTATCGGCGATGTCTGCGATGTGTTTTTGGTTGAGTTTCTGGTTCCCGTCACGGATCCCCGCAGCATAGACCGCTGCTGCGGCGATGACCCACGGGTTTCGTCCACCGAAGGATGCTTCTCGGGCCAACGTGTTCGCGTCTCTCGCGATCGGTACCTCGGGATCGATATCGAGCTTCGAGAGCAGGTATGGGAGATATTTCTGCGGGGGGATCAGCACTACCGAGGGGTCGACGTCCAACGTCTGGATCAGTTGTCGCTCCTTGTCAGCTATCCAGTTGGCCTCGAGTTCTTCGAACTCTCGTTCGATCGCCACGATGGGCCGGTGTTCGTCTTGGACGAGGGTTGCGAGTCTGAAAGTCGCAGCCAGCGCCACGTCCTTTTTCTTCTCCCTTATCATATCGCGTCCCAACGCCTCTCCGTATAGTTCCGCAGCTTGGTAACAGACGGCTGGCGAGACTGAAAGCGCGTCGGCAAGTCGTATCAACTTGTCTGCAAACTCGATCGCCGTTCGCTCTGATTGGTCGTGTCGGATATTCTCGTCGCTCGTTGGAACGCGCTGGCCTCCATTGAGTAGTCGCCGGAGTACCGTTTTGTCGAGCGGTTGATTGGGGTCCCAGTCGATCTCTGAAACAGTCTCTCTGCGTTCTTGTGCTTGCCCTTCATCCCCTTCACTACCTGCTTCCTCGGTCTCTTCATCGACGTTCCCCCCACCATCGTCCTGCTCGGACTCCTCGGCGGCGGAAATCCGATTCTGTTGTTCAATAGTCACAAAGAACATGTGATCGCCTTGGGGGCCAGTCGCCCATCTACAACTGTCGACCGTGAATTCGACCGAGACACGGTCACCGGCTTCGAGTTCCTTGTCCAATTCGGGGGACCCTTCGGAGAGCAATAATTGGCAGTCTAACTCTGTCGCCGTGAAGCCGTCATCCGAAATCGTGAGTACCGTCTGTAGCCGGTCGCCTGGGGACACAGTCCCGGGAGCGATCTCCATGGATACTCTTAGGAACACTGACACGCAGTTAGTTGCTCTGCTTTCGCGCTTGCAGGCAACGGCCGGGAGATTCTCAGTAAATCCCGGCACCGATGGACAACTCCAGCGATATCTACCGATGTACACGATCCTGACCTACGAGCCACTAAATACGCAAACCCCTATCGTGGTCGTGGCCGCGCGCGCAGCGAAGCGAGCACGGAGGGGAAGGTGGGGCGACGGGGCTTTGGGCCGGTTTGGCTCATAGTGCTAAAGAGGAGCTAATCTTCGGCTACGCGCTTGGCCGTTCGCGCTCCGAGAAGTATCCGATATCGTCCGATTCCTCACTTTCGGTTCCGTCCTGCCGCCCGTGATCGGCTCCACTTGTTGGACCGTCGGCGAATCACTGACTCAGAAGGGTTCGACCCGTCTTCAACTGTGACCGTTCTGCGGTCGACGTTTTTGAGTGCGTCGATGGGCATGGTACCCCCGGGGACGTCTGCAACTCCTCGAACACCTGCATAATCGTCCTCGGTACGTTCGTGCCGTCGACGCGGGAGTCGGCGTACCCCACTGTATCCCCGCGAGACTGCGCTTCCGAACTGTCTACAGGTACATTCCCGTTCATCCGTTGCTGGCGGGTGGGTCGATGACCCCTGCACCTCCCTCAGGGGATCAACAAACAGGACAGCGTAGCGTTCGGCAACGTATTTGGCAGTTGCAACGTACTAACCACATAATTGAGGATGGCTGTACTGGACGATCTCTCGGGGTTCGAGTTCGAGGACGTGATTGAGGACGTGTTCCGCAACCTCGGCTACGAGAACGTCCGCCAGGCCGACCGCACGGCTGATGAGGGTCGCGACGTCATCATGGAGGAGGTCGTCGACGGCACGCGGCGTGCGATCATCGTCGAGTGCAAGCACACGGGGACTGTCGGGCGGCCGGTCGTCCAGAAGCTCCACTCGGCGATCGCGACGTTCGACTTCGACGGCCCGAAACGCGGAATGGTCGTCACGACCGGCCGGTTTACGAACCCTGCTCAGGAGTACGCCGACCGCCTCCAGCAGAACGACGACCCACATCCAATCGAGTTACTCGACGGCGAGGACCTCCGGGGGATCGCCGACGAGATCGGCCTCGACCTCTACAACGGGCGCATCGAGATTCTCTGCGACGAGACCCTACGCCCGTACGACCCGGCCGCCGACGTCGACGCGCCAGTCACGGAGGCGTTCCGCGACATCGAGAACATCGAAGCCGCCGACCTTCCAGAACCGCACTCATCGGTGACGTTCCGCCCAGTGGTCGCGGTCACCGCGGACACGAACGCCGTTTTCGAGACGTCGGTGGGCGTCATCCACCGGATCAACGACCGATCGCGATTCGTCGCCCACGCCGAACGCGGGCAGCCACAGGTCGGGGACGAGGACGTCGCAACGCTGGTCACCGAGAATCTTCACGCGACGGTCGACCTCGCTACCGAGCAGTTCGCGGAGGTGTTCGACGATGTCGAGGAGCGCCGGTTCGGGCAGACCCAAACCGGGTACAAGGAGTGGGCCGTCGAGCGGCTCCAGCAGCACCACACGACGACGGTCACCTACACCGGCGACAACAACGTCACGTACAACAAGACCTGTGAGCCGAACCGCTCGGACATCTCCGTCCAGTCGATCAAACCAGTGTACCTCCCCGAGGTTCGGCACACCACCGACATCCAGGAGTACACCTACCCCTATGAGTACTACGCGGCAGGCCCGTCACGAGTAACCGCCGAGGACGGCATCCATCGGTGCGTCCACTGTGACACGAGCGGTGTCGATGAGACGTACACCTACTGTCCCAACTGTAGAGCCATCGCCTGCTCCAGTCACACCAAAACGGAGCGGCTGGAAGGCGAACCGATCTGTACGGGCTGTGCAATCACCGAGCGGTTCGCGCTGAAGACGAAGTACTTCTACGACGACCAGAACCTCGAGGCGTTCCGCGAGGAGTACGCCGCTATGCCCCTCCACGAGAAAGCGATGGAGAACAAGCTACTGGCCGGAGGGAGTGTGGTCGCGGCGCTTCTGGCGGTTATTGTCCTGCTCGTGGGTGGCGGCATCATCTAAGTCCGTACTCCGATTCGCTAGTCCTGCGACGGGGAGGCGAGTCAATCCGTACTCAAACACGTAGTACCTGCTCACCGGTGTCGAACTGTATCTCCGTCGCACTCGAGAATCTGCTTTGCGACTAGTCGATCAATCGCTTCATCGACGGTGTCTTCCTGGTCGTCCGAAAGTGCTCGCACATTCGCGAGAACTCTATCTCGAAGTACTTCGACGTTGTCGATCCCATCGTCAACAGCACCCAGAACGGTATATTCGACCTCGAACTCCGTCGCGAACTCTGCGATACGAGCGGTGAACTTGTTTGGGAGCCCCGACAGTGAGTTTACTGCCATTTCGATAGTGAATAGGGGATGCGAACGATCACGGATCTGCCGTGCTTCAGTCGTGCCGGTATTGAACGGTCGCTGTTCGTCGATCTCAGTAAGGATTGACTCGTAGTCCAGGCCACGCTGGGCGTATTTCCGCATATCTTCAATGTCGCGTCGACGGCCACTCGCTAGATCACCGCCGGAAACCGCTTTCAGCAGGAACATATCCTCATCCGAGAGGATGAACGCTGTTACGAAACTCCCGGTCCAGAACTCTTCGGCCCGGTCGCGCATCCGGTCTGTGATCCAGACTTTCCCGACGATTTGCTGTTCGAAGATATCGATTCGAAACCCGCGCTTGTCGTGATGCAGTTCGACGGTTTTTCCGACGCCCTCGAACGACTCTGTTGGTTCGTCGACAACCGTGAATCCCTGTGACGTGAGCGTCTGGTAGACGTGTTCAAACTCAGAAACAACACCCACCGCAAGATCGATATCTTCGGTCTGGTCTTTCAATCCCCGGACCGTCATCGCTGATCCGCCAAGGAGATAGACCGTCACGGACTCCGACAGCCAGCTATCGAACTCTTCGAGGAAATATTTGATCGCCTCCCCACCCTTGAATACAGTCATGCGACTCCGTACTGCTCTTTGAGCGCCATAAATTCTGATTCACTTGGAAGGACGACAGGGAGCTCGTCCGAGTCCTCAACCCCTTCCTGCAGTGCCTGGTACATCGCAGCGATCGTGGATTCCAGATCGTACCACGTTGCAGTGTCTGTGAGCGTCTCTTGGTCGATGTCCAACTTTTCGATCAACAGCATTGCATAGCTAACGCGACGGGATTCACTATCGCGGACGAGGGTGTGACACACTACGTCGGCGGGCGTGAGTTCCTCGTCGGGTGCATACCAGAACGCAGGTTCGCCCGCGAGGAAGAACTGTAGCCCGTACTTCTCGAATCGACCGAGTCCAGTGACCTGCCAATCAGGTCTGTCTAGGAGCGTGTCCGTATCCTCGGTGGTCTGCACGCGGACGAGTGCGCGTTTCGGATCGCACCACTCGACAGTCGCACTCGGCGCGATCTCCCGTGCTCGTGATCGGTGTTCGTGGGTCACGACGGCCTGCGCGAATGCCAGCAGTGGCACGAGGTCCTCACTCACCGCATACTCGGGGCCGGACGGGGACAGCATCGCCCGATGTTTGAGCGGCGACAGCGCCTTATGAACGCCTTGTCGAGTAATCTCGAGTCGCTCTGCAATCTCGGATACTCGGCGGGGTTCGTCAAGAAACCAGCACACCTGGAGGGTAGCAGGCGAGAGGAGGTCGGCCCATTCAACGTGGCTGAGTTCCGACTGCAACGTCCGGTATGCTTCAATGACCGGGTGGTCCGCGACACGGACGTGCCGCTGGTTGTTGGGCCCACGGCGTTCGACCAAGAGCCCCGCGTCCAGCAAGTCATCGAGCACCTCGTAGATGTGTGCCTGTGAATACCCGGTTTCCGTTGCGAGGTCTACTGGCGTCGCCTCGCGACCGGTACTCAGCGCGTCAATCACGGCGAGTCCGGCCTTTGAAATCATCTGTGTATACCTTAATACTCACTCGTATAAATACGTTTTTGGATTTAGGTTGATGAATATCCTATTCGGTGATGACGTCTCTGAGTGCGTCCTCGAGAGGTCCGTGGAATTGCCAGTTTGCCCGTTCGAAAGCCTCATCGGTCGGGCCGTCCCAGCGGGGGAATGCAGAGCGACCGCTCGCTTTGACTGTCCACTCTGTCGGCTCGTCGAACGGGTTCTCCGTCGGGAGTTCCACGACGTAGAGATACTCCTCGTCGCCGTGAATGCCGTCAGCTGGATCCTCGACGCCGTGGCCAAGCAGGAACAGTGGCTGGTCGAGGTGCTCCATATTGGCCGGCTTGAGGAGATCCGCTGGCTGAGCCGCGTCGATCGTTCGCTCCGGGTCGCCATCCAGGTAGAGGCCGACCGTCGAGAGCTTGTCGAGGAACACGAACGTCGCCGCCGTGTAGCCCGGTCCGCGCTCGGCACGGGTCGCATCGAGAAGTTCTTTCAGATGGACGAGATCGCGAAGCACACTCTCCGGGTAGCCGTCCGAATGTCGGTACACCTGGGCGACGCGGTCGTCATCGGTTGGTTCGCCGTCCTGGTCCACTCGTTCCACGAATCGGAGTTGACTTCGTGTCGACATCGATCATCGCCGGCGCGCAGGTGACGTTGCACACCGGGAGCGGGAGCGATACAGGGAGTGATCTGTACTGGGGCTACGGGAGTGCCGTCTGGAACAACGGCGGCGATACGGTAACGGTGACAACGAATACAGGCGAGGTCGTCATCGAGGAGTCATACTAATGGACGGGAAGTATATCGCCGTCTTGGACCGCTTTGAGGAGGAGTACGCTGTGCTAGTGGTGCAGGAAGGCGATGAAGACGTCGGGGACTATCTCGTCGAAGCTGAGACGATTCCCGAGGACGAGCGCCATGAGGATGCGGTGTTCGAAGTGCGTCTCGAAGACGACGAGATTAACGAGTTGGACTATCTGGCCGAAGAAACCGCCGAACGGAAAGAGCAAGCGCAGGAGCGCTTCGACCGACTTTCGAGACGGCTTGGTGAGGATTCAGAGGGGTAGCTAGACGGTAGGACCACAGCGTAGCCGATACAGTGCCTTCGAATCAACTCTCCGCGTCTCGAACCCACTGTGCGATTTGGCGGCTGTAGGTATCGTACACCCCGAGGCCAGTTTGGAGCGTCTCGTATACTTCGGTTGGGTCGACACGGCCGTACTCGTGTGCGAGAACGTTCCTGAACCCGATTGCAGCGACGAGTGTTTTCGTCGTCTCCTCGTCGAGTACACGTTCTTGGTGGAGAAGGCGAACGGCTCCTTTCGCGGTACTGCCCTCGTAGCCGAAATCACGGGTTGCAACGTGCTGAGCGAGGTCCAAACATGCCTGAATGGCGTTTTCGAACATTCGCTCGACCGCGCGTTGCTCAGTCGTACTCTGAAGGAACTCGCGACGAGAGAGGGTCTCCTATTTTTCCGCCAACTCGGCGTGGTACTGTTCGATCTGTTCGAGTTTGACCGAAACGACGCGCTCGTCAGCCACGGAGCCCGTCCTCCGCGATGCGCTCGATGACCGCCCGCTGTCGACGTCGAAGGTCGTCGCGTTGCTCGGCGAACCTCTCCTCAATCTCCGATTTGAACCGCTCGAACGCGTCTTCATCCCCACAGACGAACTGCCCAGTCACTGCATCGTGGGCGACATCTAGGGGAAGCGTCTCGATATCGGAGAGGTCGACGAACGGAGTGTCCTCTTCTTGGAGGTCGCCCGACAGAAAACACTGTTTTTCGAAGCGCTCGCGGTCCGAAAGCTCGTCACTAAACTTGACCGCGAGATCGAGGTCGGACGAACGGGTCGAGTCGCCCGTGGTCTGCGAACCGAACGCAACCACGAACTCGATATTGGCGTCGGAACAGACCGACTCCTCAATCACGTCGAACACCGCTTCGAGCCCGTCGTCCGCCGTCATACCTCAAATGAGGCCGTATCGTCACAAAAGAATTCCGCCGCATTCAAGACTACTGCTCGATACGTGGCGTCCGAATCAAGAGCTCCTCATCGCCCGCTTGTTCGACGACCTTCGTTTCGAGATAGCCGAGCGCCTGCGTATGCGAGAAGACATTTCTATCGAGCATGTCGCCGACGACGTCTTTCACGCCTTGGAACTCGCCTTTCGCATAACCGTCACCCACTGGTTCATACTGGTACCAGCGTACTGTTCTGATTGCTCCATTGCCGACTGTGGGGTCGTTCTCGACTGATTCTGATGCGTACTGTAGCCCGAACCAGAGCGTTCTGTATGCCGTTACTTGGAAATCCAAGTCCACCACGTAGAACGCCTCGTGGTGGAGATAGTCGAGATGGTCTCTGATTATCGTCTCGAACTCGACGCCGATTTCGAGGGGTTCCGGCTCGACCTTCGTCGAAGGGTGGTCCTTCGCGTATTCGCTTCTATCGAGTTCGACGTTGCTTGTCAGAAGGTCGCGGAAGTACGCTCGTAGGCCGTCGTGTTTCTTCTCGCCACCGAGGGGCGCGTCCTCGGTGAGTTTGTGTTTGAGTCTGAGATTGAGTGCGCCCCAATGCGAGTAATGGAGGTTGTACTGTCCGTCCGGTCGCTTGTACGCGATGAGTGCTCTGTGTCCCATATCGAATCTGCGAGGTGAGTTGCCCCGCACCCTTCAGGGGCCGATAAAATACTGCTGGACGCGCGTTTCGACACCGAGTCAGCGCTGGTCTCTCGTGCTACGTTTACGAAGCAGGTGACTGGGCGGGCTCGGGCCTCATCCAAGGGCACCCGGCGTAGCGCGGAGAATGGTCATCCGGGAACTTTGAGTACGCTCGGTCTCGACACAAGAGAGAATGGCTCGCTTCGCTGTCGGAAATCGTGTTCGCATCGATATTCCCGACGAGACGGATCCCGATTTCGAAGCGTTCCACGGTGAAGAAGGAACCATCATCGAGATCATCAGCGACGACGCTGATGCAATGACCGGCACCGAACGCGATGGTCACATCTATCGAGTGGAGTTCGGGGAGACGACTGCGGATTTCAGACAGCACGACCTCCGGCCGCCGATCGAAGAATAGTATTGCGAGGAGAGTCTTTATATGATTTTATCTATGAGAGAACACCTCAATGACCATCCTCGACAGGTCGAAATTCGAACTCGCGGGTGTTCGCCGGTGCGTCACCTAGGACGTCATTGTAATTGAGTATCAGAACACGAGTTAGTACACGTAGTTACAATACTAGACGAATTCCCAGCGCAGGCACACCGAAATGAACGATTCTGTTGAAATACTCAGTGTCAGACAGACAGTACCTTTATGAGATCGGAAATCCCCACATATCACATGAGTCAGAGCGAAATCCCCGACCAGTGGGCGGATATATCTCCGATCGAAGCCCCGGATGGATGGTACGGTGGCAGCGTTCAACATACGGGAGGGAATGTCTTTAATCGTGTCTGGCGGACGGTTGAAGACCCAGCAGAAGCCGATACTGGCGAGTATTTTGAGGTTGGATACGACGGCGAGTTTCAGGGAGCAAGCCTAGTGCGATACGTTTCAGACCCGAATATGGGGTTCGTGTGGGATGAACACATTGCGGACGAAGAGGCAACAGCTCAGACCGATGAGGCCTGTGCCGAAGCCGCACTCACGCTCATGGAAGCCTACAACCCAGAGAGATAGATAGCAGAAAACTACGAGCGGAGGGCGTCCAATTCCCCACCCCGGAGGTAGGTCACCAGCTCAAGTACTTCGTTGTAGTCCAGTTCTTCTGTACATTTTGCTGCGACTCGATAAGTGAGTGAAGGCAGCGTCGAAATCTTGGTTGAGCTGGTTACTTTGACCGAGCGATGATTTGAGAGACCAAGTCCCGAGCTTCCTGCTCGGATAGTCCTTCAAGCTGCACGTTCGTCAACGCGTGATTGAAGCGTCGAGTCGTCTCATCAATGACCCGAGACGGTTCGTCAGCGAGTCCCTCACAGATAGCGACTGTGGCAGGCTGGTATCGGGCGAACCATCGGTCAAACACCTTGTTCACCATCGTCTGGTTCGAGAAGACCATTTCTGTCGTGGAGTAGTCTCCATCTTCAGAGGTGAGTTCGGCAATCCACCACAGTCGGTGGATTGCGTTAGAGTAGAGGTCTGAACCTGCACCAAGAAACTTCTCTCGCATCGCCTCTTCGGAGCGGTACTCCCACCGGTGTCGAACGAACTCTGGATACTTCACGACGGCCAACCAGTGCCAGAGTCCTGGGTCGCCTGCGGTACGCCGAGTGATATCCAAGTTCCGATGGACTACCTCTGCAAGCGCGCTATCCATCGCCGTATCGTACTCGGCGTATTCCGCAATAATCTCGTCTACTACTTCGTCAACGTTCCCCAACTCTGCGGTCGGTTCACCCGGCATAGGTTCAACGTACTCGTCTAAGTCTTTCTGGCTCAGTTCTACTTCGCCCTGCAAGAATGCCTCTCCAACGAGTCGACGCCCGTCTTCCGTCAATCGGTGTAGGATTTCACTCATCTATATCTGGAGTCCCTCTTCCATCAGGTTGATCAACTGAGTTCGCGGATCTATGTACTCTTGTAGTTCGTTGTCAATCCGCTGTATCACATGGGGGAGTGCGTCGGTTTCGCTTAGATCCGAGCGGAGGCGGCGCGTCGCTTCCTCAAGATCACTCACTCCGTACATGTTGCGTGCGAATGTTTCCAAGACGGTCTGTTGCCACTCGTGCTCTACTTCGCCGTTCTCGTCTATCGCAGTTCCTGCGCGAACTATCAACTGTACCCAGACGCCGTAGCTCACTTCGTCAAGGACGACATCCCGCATTCTAGCCTCTGCACCGACCGATCCACGACTTTGGAGTACCTCGGTAATACGGGGATGGTCTGAGTTGATCCACAACTTCGGTCGACTCTCGTTCCTGAAGTCAAGGTAGTACAGCTTGTCTCCACCGGGTAAGTGAGACGCTTGGGAGAAGTCTATCCGCTCTCCGTCAATGGCCGGTGGCTCCTCATCCAGTGCACGGTCAAGAACGACGTTGTATATCTTCCCGCTGGCCACGCGGAAGTTCTCTTTCGTGGCGTACTCTCTGTTCTCGTCTTGGTCTTCGGTACGCACAAGGTAGGGCCGGAGCTCCACAGTACCCCTCAAGTCGTCTTTTCTGAGGGGAATCTCCACCTCGTACGTCCCTGGTGTAGTGTCGGATTCCGAGACGAGTACACGCGACCGATATATCGTCTCGTGACATCGAACTGTAACGTATAGCTTCGCCGGGGGCAGAGATCGTTCGTCTTCGGGAAATACCGCTTCAACCGTCTCCTCTGAAATCTCAAGTTCGCCTTGGAGGGTGACTTCTTCCCACTGTGGGACTTTTTCGTCCTCCGCTGGAGCGAGTGCTGGTGCGATATCTATTTCGCCTTGCCCCGGCCGAAGGTCGATATCGGTCTTCTCTCCACCGTCAACAGAGTAGGTGTCCAAGTCGAAAGACAACCCAGACTCCCGATAGTTGAACGGGAGCGTGGTGCTTCGGTGGCGCTGTGAGTGCTGTGGCACGTCTACACTCCCTCCGGAGTCTGTATCTCGGCACGTATCTCAAGTTCCGTCTCACCGACGTCGCCGCTGAGTAGATCGTCAACGTTGGCCGAACTGGACTGCCCCTCAAACTCAACTTCTTCTGCGGTTTCGTCTGCAGTGAGGCGAGCGACTCCGTCTTCAAGAGACGCCACTACACCGTCGTGCTCTGCTTCAAACGATTCTATCGGGACTTCGTCGTATCGTGAGCCGTCTTCTCCGATACCTGTGAGCGAAATATCTGCGGACCAGCCATCAAACTCCTCTACAACTGTCGAGATGTGCCCCGATAGAGTCCATCGTTCCCCGTCGAAACGCGAGGCACTGTCTATCTCGAAAACGGGTTCTTGCGGTTCAGCTGTCGGACGAGGTGTACCGTCCCCATGTATCGGGAAGCGATTCAACACGTTGTCCGACAAGGAGTCCCCACTCTCCCCCTTCGATATTAGGTGTCGGAGACCGTCTCGAAGAGTCCCGAACATGTCGTCCAGCGCGGTCCGGAATCCGCGCTGGTACTGCTCCCGAAGGTTCTCTGTCGACTCCCATTCGTCGTGCTCCGGAGGTTCTGCGAAACGTAGGAACCGATCAATCTCTTCGTCGGCCTCCGTCACGTCTTCCCCGCGCGCTTCGCCAGCCGCAAGTATTCCGTAGAAGTTCCGATCACCGTACGCAATGCGGTTCTGGTCGTAATACTTCACAACCATCCCGGCACCCCGGAAGAGGGCAACGTCGTTCAGGTGCGTATCGTCGTCTGCTGGAGACGCCAGTCGTGCTGCCAATCGAACGGAGCCATTTGGAGTTTCGGTTCCGTCTCCCCGCGGTGGAAGCCGCACGGGGACGTCCAAACCACCGACGTCCCCCGGACTATGGAGCGTTGAGTCGTCGGAGAACCTTGACTCGTAGCACTCCACGAACGGACGAATTGACGGGACTTCGTCTACCCCCGCTTCAACGGTCTCCTCTGGAGTTTCAACAGTGACTTCCAAGTCACCGCGGTGTATCGCGGGCCAGAAGTACTTCACCGAGGCCTCAACAAACTCGTCTGCCAACTCATCAATATCGGGGCGGTGGTCTTGTGTCGGATCACGGTACTCAACGACCATCGCGCTCGTCCCACTAGCTGCCGGTCGTTTGATGTGCAGTTGTTCGGCGAGCTCCGACGCTTGGTCTCCCCAGAACGAATCCGGATGAGTTCCATCTTCTGTCGCGGTCGGGAGGCACAGCCATCCGGCTCCTTGATACGTCGCATCGTCGTCCGGGAGTTCGTGTGTCGGGAACTTTGAGCGAGCGATCAGTCTCGGTGGTTGCTCTGTATCGTCGCTACGTGCAGGATATGAGTTGAATACCACCGTCGACATCCCCGAGAAGGTCCACAGGACGGACTTCCCCAGCCCGTATGAGCCACCGGCTGTATCGTCCTGCTTGCTACTGTACAACTCGTCTCGAACGAGTGCAGCGTAGTTGGAGTCTTCTTCCCACTCTCCGGTTAATCCGGTCGTGTTGCGGTCTTCAACAATCAGTAGCCGTATCTCGGTCTCAGGGTCCTCGGCTCTCTCAAGAACACGCTCGTAACCCCGGCCTCGTTCTGTCCGAACAATGGACTCCAGACGTCGTTGCAGTTCGTCTTCCCACCCTAATGCCTGCAGGAAAGTCTCTTTGTCTTCTCCCTCCAGCGTCACGAATCGGAATGTGACTTCAACTGGAGCGTCGTTGTCCAACCCTTGGTCATTGGCGTTCTGCAATACTTCTCGGACGAACGCCTCCGAATCGTGGTCAACGGCGTGTTTCGTCGGGTCGTCTCCGTACCGGGGAGCACCGGGCCCGCCGCTGAAGAAGTACCACTTGCCCTCGTCTTGTTTTCTGAGTCGCTTCTGATCCATATCGAAAACCGATGTGTTCCTGATTCACTAGGAAGCATTAATTAGTATTGCTGTTGGAGGACGCACCCAAACCAACGTCGTCTATGTCGATAGCCGTCCGCCGTTTTATTCTCATCTAGTAGCTACCTCGCGACCGACACTGGCGAATACTTATATGACGGCGTTTGAATGACAAGGCATGAAGATCACCGCTGTGGACCTATTTTGCGGAGCGGGTGGACTCAGTTACGGGCTACAGCAAGCCGGTATATCGGTGGTGGCAGGGGTTGACCAAGATCCAGACTGCAAGTACGCTTACGAACAGAACGTGGATGCGCCGTTCGTTCAGGCCGATATTCGTGCCCTCTCGCAGGATCCAGAGCGGATTCGGCGGATGTATCCTTGGGATACCGATCTGAAGGTACTAGCGGCGTGTGCTCCCTGCCAGCCGTACTCAACGATGGGACACGCCAAAGACACGAGCCATGAGGATCACGGTAAGTGGGGTCTCCTGCATGACGTTAAACGGATCGTAGCCGAACTAGAACCGGACATCGTGGTTACGGAGAACGTTTTACAGGTGCAGAAGGACGATGTGTATGACGACTTCGTAGAGTACCTGGAGCAGGACGGCTATAGTATCAACAGTGATGAGAACAAGAACGTCTACTGTCCCGAGTACGGCATCCCCCAGAAGCGAAAGCGATGGGTGATGATCGCTTCGAACCTTGACGAAGACGACAAGGTAATCTCTCTTCCTGAACCCCCAATACAAGACGAATCAGATTATCCCACAGTCCGCGAAACGATCGGTGATCTTCCGCCGATCAAAGCTGGCGAAACACACCCCGAGATAGATATTCATCGGTCAAGGACACTCTCGGACAAGAATCTTGAACGGATCGATAACATGATCCCCGGCGGAAACTGGCAAATTTGGGAGGAAGAGGGGCTAGAACATCTCCTTGCAGATTGCCACAAGAAAGCCAGCGGTCGATCCTACAAGGCGCCCTACAGTCGGATGAAAGGTGATGAGCCCGCACCGACGATCACGACGCAGTTCTACAACTACGGAAGTGGCCGGTTCGGGCACTACGACACGGACCAGAATCGAGCGCTCTCTCTACTTGAGGGTGCAATTTTGCAGACGTTCCCGAGAGATTACGACTTCTACGAGGACTGGGATGATGTCGGGGTCAGTAACTTGGGTCGCCTGATAGGTAACGCAGTACCACCGAAGCTAGGAGAGCATATCGGAAACGCCATTCTATCACATGCGAGTAGAGCGTCTCCGACAGCTAATACGGCTGTTGCTGACGATTAAGTACCATAAATAAGGAACACCGAACGTGCCGTCGCAAGTCCGGTAATGATGAGGCTTATTCGGCCTCCCACCGAAGCGCGTTGTAGTGCTCACCTCTCTTCCCCAATTCCAGGACCTGTATGCACTCCCTTCTCTGGTCGGGAATGGGACATTTACATCGGGTGATAGTACGTGAAACCTAACCTATCGGGCGAGGATGAACCTCTCATCCTCCACTGTTTCGCGGATTACGGCACGGAATCGGAGATCCTCAGTGGATTCGGCAACGTGATTCGGGTCGGGGTAGATCCGGTCGACACGAACGATAGTACACCAGTAAAAGCCGACGCTCACGTCAGCAGTAAAGGGAAAGACTGGTATTTCCCAATCAAAGATGATGTGACCTTCGACCTGGGTCTGTTCCACCCAGTCTGCTCTCGGTGGGCAGCTACGACGAGCATCTCCGGTGATCCAGAGGAGCACGAGAATATGATACCGAGCGCTCGAGCGATAGCCGAGGAATACTGTGATCACTATATCATCGAGAACGTGCCGAGAGCGCCTTTGAAAGACGCGACGGTGTTGAACGGGCGGATGTTCGGTCTGCCAATCAAATATGAACGCGGCTTCGAGACTTCCTTTGAGGTTCCACAAGCTCCTCGTGATCGCCGTCTCCTGACTAGCGACGGACCGTCCGAGAACGCGGAGACGTCGTCATTCTTCTACTCCGAACGCTCTCGTAATTGGTGGGCCTCCGCAAAGAACTACGCCCCAGGACCGTATCCGAAAGGGCACCTGGCCAAGAATACGATCCCGGCCCCGTTCATACACTACGTCTTCAGGGCGTGGCTCCGCGTATACGAGGAGGAACAGGGTATCTCTGAGGGGCGAGTAGACTACTCTGATTACGACGACGAGATGGAGACGAAACGACGTGAAGACGACAACCGACAACTGGACGAGTTCTGAGACACAGAACACTGCCCCAGAGTAGTTTTGCCCTCAGCCGATACGACCAAGTACACCAAGTCTGTCTGGATTACGTATAGTTCGATGGGCGAGAGGTCAAATCGTACGTACCGGGGTCAAGAACCCACAGAAGCGTACGTGGGGGATCCCTTCTCCGGAGCGCCTGCAGAGCGCAGTCTCGTAGAGAGCGTCGCTGAGGAGTACGGTATCGAGAGCGACATCCTAGCTCGCAGTTTGGGTGAAGCAGAACGCAGTTCAGACCTCCTGACCCCTGATTCTCTCTTTTCAGGTTTCGACCCGTTGCCGGTTGGAGTTGACGGTGAGGGCCACCTATACTTGGTCGCGGACGTTGAGTCCTACTGGGATGTAGTGGGGGAACGGCTGGGACTCACTCCAGTTGGTCAAGAGGCGTTCGCTGCTGTGCATGATCGACTCGTCAAAGAGAACAGTCAGTCGGTCTGCGAACCGGGTGACGGTTTGGCCGTAACGTGCCCCGGATTCCCCTCTGATGCGATCGAAGGTATCCACCGAGTGGTCAACAAGACCTCCCTATCTGCTCGCCGCGCGACCATCTGGATGCTTGAACAGAAGGCACTGGAATCTCATGCTATCGCAGACATATTGGGTCTTCCTGTGCCTCTGATCGAATCCGAGCTGGTCGCAATTGATCGCGAGGCAGAACGCGTTAACGAGGCAGCCCGTATACTTGACCTCCCTAACGATTCACTGACTCGGCTGGAGCCCGATCCCAATTCCGAGCGTTGGATGGGACTTCACTGGTCGGCGTGGTTCGACCTACAAGAGCGTCGCTCTCTCCTCAAGCAGCTACCGCGTGATCCGGGACTCTACCGAGTACGACACACCGAGTTGGACGGACTCTTGTACGTAGGCGAGACCGGAGCAGAGAACGGCCTCCGGGATCGAGTCGGCCACGGGTTGGCTGTCGGACTCGGAGATGCTTCCCGCCCTCAAACCGGCAACCACGACGCGACCGCACCACTCTGGGACATCACCAGCGGCTTTGAAGGGTGTTTGGAGGTCTCTGTGGCTACACCTCCCGTCGCAGCCGACAAACGCCATCGCCTAGGAATCGAATCGTCTCTCGTCGCGGCACACCGACGCGAAACTGGTCGGACACCCCCGGTGATGCTGAACCGCAACCCTCTCACCGACCAATCCTCGGTTTCGGGAATCGAAGAGGTCCGTGAGACGATCGCGTCTCGAGACGAGTCATACATGGTTCCAAGCTGGAAGTCTTGGCGGTCGGTTACGAGTTCGGAATGGTTGGGATTCGATTGGACAGCACCCCGCCCCCTCTCGGAACGCGCTGAAGTAGAACGATCCGGTCCGTGTGTTTTCCGAATCTGGCAATCACAGAGTGGATCAGACCCATGGTGCCGTACGCTCGTCGCGATTGGGACGACGGAGTCCCTCCGCAGCAGGTTATTCACCTTAGAAAACCAGTACAGTGGAGAGACGACCTTCTCGGTCGCCAGACTACTGGATCTGAGTCAAGTCGATACCCACCGTTCCAGGGAACTCGAAGAAGTGCGATATGATCTTGTGGGGTCGCACTATCTAGCTACGGGTGTCCCTCCAAGAGATCAGTTCTGAATGGGGACATCGCGTTTCACTGGTGGATTTTTCTCTCACAGCAAATATTTATATTATAGCGACATGGACGTTGCTGTTATGAACTATGTCGCACATATCCACTCAGCGATAGAGGTTCTTGGCAGTCACGAGGTTAATCAATGAGCGGGGAGTGGGGATTCACGACGTCCCGAGCTACCGACCCCCGATACGGTGACGACGTCGCGAAGTACGCGATGTCAAGCGGCGATCAAGGGCTGAAGACGTTCGTCAGAGAAGTTCTGCAGAACTCGAACGATGCGAGACTTGAGAACGACGACGCGGCGCAGGTGACATTCTGCCTGGAAACTCTGGAGGGTGAGGAACTGAAAGACTACCTAGAGACGCTTGACATTCCGACTTGGTCGGACCACGCGAACTTGGCGCGTGAAACCAAGAGCGGCGAACGGCTCGCCGAATCGATTGATCGGATTAAACAAGAGGAACAGGTTCGGATACTCACGATCGAAGACCAGAACACAGAGGGGCTTCTCGGAGCTGAGACTGCCGACCAGTCGAACTTCACGGCTCTCGTTCGCGACGTACTGTTTAGCAACAAAACAGGGGACACCTCTGGTGGAAGTTACGGGCTCGGGAAAGCGGTTCTCTGGCTCTTCTCAGGACTTTCGATGGTCGTATTCAACTCAACCCTCAGTGAACCCGATCCGACAGACGAGTCCCCTCGACTGATCGGACGGACCCGCCTTCCCACCCACAAGTCAGAAGACGGCGAGACGGTCTACCAAGGACACGGTTGGTACGGTGACCTCACAGACTCGTCGGGTGGCGGTGGTGCGAGACCGGAATCACTCTGGGGTGAAGAGGCAAAGAAAACTGCGGAGCAGCTACACTTAGATCGTCCGGACAGTTCTGGTACCAGCATTCAGGTGGTTGACTTTAGAGATCCGACCGCAGAAGAGCGGCTGGACGACGACAAGTTAGCGGGCAAGATAACGGAGCTCGCCATCCAGTGGTTCTGGCCGGCGATACATCGAGGCAATCTAGAGGTGAACGTAGAGACTGAAGACGAAACCTACGAGGCTAGTCTGGACGAGCAACCGAGATACTCTCCGTTCACGTCGTGCCTCGGTGAAAGAGAGAATAGCGTTGACGAACTTGACGAAGCAGGCGACGTTGTCCAAGAACCCATATCGATAGAGGTCCCATCAAAGTCTAACGGATCCGGGAAAACGGAGGGAGAACTGAACCTGATAGTTCGGCGTTCTCACGGTGGTGAAACACACAAACGGAACCACGTGGCGTTCGTTCGCGGGTCTGGGATGGTAGTTGAGTACTACGACAGGGACAAGGTCGTTGTCGGCAACGAGGATTTCCACGGAGTTCTCCTCAGCGGACGTGCCCGACCTTGGGGAACTGACCACGACCCGACGGAGGAAGACTTGGTAGTCGAAGAATTCCTCACGGCAGCAGAACCACCGCAGCACGACGAGTGGAAGCGGACAGAGACTTTGGCGAATACGTACTCACAAGGTTTCCGGATCGCGGTTGAGAGCATCAAGCCGGACGTCACCGACAAGCTCCGGTCCCTCGTAGCACCCAACGTCGACAGGGGCGCTACTGGCCCCGAACGTCTCGGAAATCGATTTAAGATAGGAAACGAGTCTCGTGCTGGGACTGCTAGCCGAGAGTCACCGAGTAGTCGACGCGTCTCGGGACAGACAGACATCTCGTTCGACGAAACGTACGATCACTGGGTTTTCGACGGCGAAGTTGAGCCGATGAGTGACCGTTACGAGATTCGAGAAGTGACGATCTCACTCGTTCGTATGGCCGAAGAGAGAGCGACGGACCACAGGCTCCCAGTCGGGAATATCTCGTCCGATACCCCCGGAGTCTCGGTATCCCTCCCGAAACAGAATGAAGTCAAGGTGGGACGACTCGAACCCGCACCAGGAACCACCTCAGTCAAGTTTGAGGGGTTCTCTGAAGAAGACGTCCGCCGCGTTGAGACGCGACTCAAAGTTTCCGTGACTGTCGCCAAGGGGGGTGACGAGTAATGTCTGCAGAAGAAACAGATCCAGAGGAGGGCGGAAGCGAAGAGGAACTACAAACTGGCAATTTAGTCGCTCAATCACTTCCCCATAGCTACGAACGGGACGCGCTGTCTATCGAAATCGACGAGTTCAGACTGGACGGAAGCGAGCTGGACGACCGGGGAGACCTGAACGAGCCCGGACAGATCCTCTCGCTCGTGGACGAGACCTGGTCCACGTTGTCAGTAGAAGGAACTGTGGAACTCAAGTCGGATACTATACACGAGGTGTTCCCACCGGAAGAGTGGGACGAACCTCCGGGACGGCTAGTCTTGGTGAAAACCAACCGACTGGCGATCAGTCGCTCACGGACGATACTCTCGGAGTCTCCCGTAGAAGACGGCGAGCACTCGTTCGAGATACAGCTTAATCGAGACAATTACCGAGGGACAGCACACATCGAGCCGTACCTGACTCGAGCGACCTCCCGTGAATCTGGTCCCACGAACTGCGCCTCGAAGGTGGGATCACGGCTGGCGAACGGTGACGAGTGGATACTCCGTCTTGATGAATCGGTTGATGGGGGTGGGCTCTTGATGCCCCGATTTGAGGAGTTCGAAGAATCAGATCGACTTCCAGATAATCGGCATATTCACTACCTGAGCTTGGAAAGTCCTGAAAACCCTCAGTTATATCTCAACCGATCCCACGGGCAAGTCGCGAATGTTCTAAAAAATGAGGGAACGACCGGTGGATACCCGAGACTACGCGACGTTCTTTACGACTATATTGAACACTCCGTATGGACCCAACTATTGATACAGACCGCTAGGGACACGGACACAGATACCGGAGAGACGAAGCACGCGTGGCAAGACGACGTTCTTGAACTCTTCTTGGACGAACTGTATCCAGAGCTGGAAGAAGAGATGGCTGCAGTCCAGCTGGCGACAGACATCAGGAGTGTAGAAGACCTTCCTGCTCTGGTCCAGAAGATTGAGCGGGCCGTCCACCGGCAGTACGATATTCCGAACGACACCACCAAACTGATCGAAGAGGCGATCCAGAATGACAACTGAACTCTACCGGCTTCAGAGTGCGGCACATCCGATGGTTGACGAGACCTTCCTTAGTGGGGAGCGAGATTTCACTGTAGATGATCTTCGCCCGTATCTGACGCCGCTCGGAGAGTCGTACGACTTAAGCCCGATTGACGAACGAATTGAGGAGATACGGAAGGACGACGACATAAGCCCCCAAGAGAGCAAGATTGACGCAGAACTCGCTCCGACACTTCACCGTACACTCGATATCAGCCGCCGTCAAGCAGCTGACGCCGGTCTCTGGCACTACCTCTGCGTAGTCCGGTTCGCCGGATTTGTTCACTACCGTTGGGACCACGTGTACAACCCAGAGAACCCCAGCAATATGAGTGAGAAGTTTCTGAAAGCAGGGGCAGACATCTACTCAAACGCTCTCCACCGACTTTGGTGGGCCGCCGAGTTGACGTACGAAGAAGGCCAATCGGGAAAGCCCGAAGATAGGGATTACGACCGAACGAAGCGTGTTCTCAGATTTCAAGAGCTGGCGAACGACGTCTTTGACCGGTGGTTCGCACGATACCGACCTGTAGCAGTTTCCTGTGTTGATCTCCTGTGTCATGAGACGCTGAACGAAATCAAAGAAGAAGGAGACTACCACGACCCACCCTCTAATAGCAACATCGCTAGCGATACTACGACACTGCTTCGTGAGGAACTCACCGTTCGGCGTGTTGAGGCGATGGAGAAAGAGCAAATCGCCGAGACGATCAAAGATCTTCGAGAAGAAGTGATGTCGGGTTCGTAGGTCTATTGGACGATAGTTTCTGGACGAAAAATGTGCGTTCTGGCGCACATAGAAGACAACTCGTGAATCCCATACTGTATCGAGAAGCCCCGTAGGGTAGCCAAGGGTGCGGCAGAAACCGCCCACCCGGGGAGGGGGGTGCGTCCGACAAAACCCACACGAGCGAACCCCCACTCAGCGAAGCGAGCGTAACTCGTCCGCTGTCTGCCCGAGGCGTTCGTTCGAGTTGGGTAGATTCTCGATGACCGTTCCAACGTCAATCGCGAGCGAGTAGTGATTCTGGACACCCCTTCCATGCCCTCGGCGCTTGTTCAGGATGTTCGAGTCGGCCAAATCGTTCAAGCGGTCCCGGAAGCGCCGATTCGATAGCACCGCCACCCCTTCGCGCTCTGCGTACGTGGTGTACTGATCGAAGATCGGCGTCGTCGCAACATCGTCTCCCTCTCCGGAGACAACGTGGCGCGTGACGCTCATCAACGCGAGAAGTTTCTGCGTCGGGAGCGCCTGAATGCCTGATTCGAC
>ENA-ORCO01000123-ORCO01000123.1-marine-metagenome-genome-assembly--contig:-NODE-123-length-58206-cov-5.472140_pt1 | contig 58206 bp, 59 predicted proteins | sample MGYA00248633_ERZ508508 | MGnify/ENA primary metagenome ERZ508508 (study PRJEB26179, sample SAMN06268845) | marine metagenome | isolation source: A23 P1 aerobic enrichment on pine of planktonic cells taken...
CCCAGGTCTTCGAGTAGATCGGTGGTATTCGACAGCGACAAGCCCGCAACGTGCGATTGAATACCCTGCGCCATCGCCGGCTTGGGTGTCCGCTCGCGCTCCACAAAATCCAAATCTATCCAGTCTCTATGACCGCTGACGCGGACGATTTCTGCCATAGACCAGCAAGAAATTCGCCTGCCTCACTTTTCACGCTTAACTAAACACGATCCTGAGCCTCAGCCAAAAATATATATAGGATAGACACGCATGACAGGATGTCCCAATCCGCCGTGGGACAGCCGTGTACCGTTCGCCAACCGAATCCACCACCCCATACCAACCCACCTGGGACATCACTGTCATCGATTGGCGTTACTGCCGATCAGGCTTCCCAAGCCACTGTCAGACATTGGCCGGAGCCATCCCGGCCGAGCAATGCTCCGGTCCACTTCCGGACCGGAGATGACGCTCGGGCTCGACGTTGGACCAGTCGCTCTGTGCCAGTTGCACTGGTCCCGTGGGTCCGTTTTCCGACTCGCCGAACCGTTCCCACCTCTGTCCGTGCCGATCCAGACGGATCGTGAGTCGAGTGCTTGGAGAACCGAGGACTGTCAGACCCCTTCAGGTGTGTTCCGAAGTACCGATCCTGTCGATCGAACTCGTGTCGCAGTCCCCGCACGCCGTTGGTCGGATTCAGCCACACCGGAACCGGGGAGCGCCGGACGATAGATCCACTACAACAAATTTTAAGTTGAAGAAATTGGAGTTGAGAGTATGACGGACCCAGTGACAGGCAGGCTTGCCTTCCTCAACGCTCCAAAAGACATCGAGATTCAAAGTTACGAAGTGCCAGAACCGGAGCCCGGTGCCGTTCTGACCGAGACAGTCCGTGCCAACGTCTGTGGGTCGGAACTGCATATCTGGAGCGGAGAACACCCACTGATTCAACAGAACGTCCTCGGTCACGAGGCCATCTGTCGCGTTACTTCGATCGGCGAGGGTGTCGAAACGGATTACGCTGGAGAGCCTATCGAAGTCGGTGACCTCGTCGTTCCGACGTATTTCGCCACCTGTGGCAGGTGTACCTACTGTGGGGCGGGAGAGTTTCGACTCTGTGAGAACGCGTATCGACACTGGTCGGAGGCCCCAGAGAACGCGCCGCATTTCCACGGGACCTTCGCGACTCACTACTACATCCATCCCGACCAGTACTTCTACCGCGTCCCGGACGGCCTCAACGAAGAAATCGCTGCCAGCGCCAACTGCGCACTCTCACAGGTTCTCTGTGGCATGGACAACGTCGACGTGACCTGGGACGATACCGTCGTCATTCAGGGGGCCGGGGGACTCGGGCTCAATGCGACAGCCGTCGCGAACGAGCGAGGTGCGACGACCATCGTGATCGACGGCGTCGACGCACGGCTCGAACAGGCGACGGAATTCGGTGCGGATCACGTCATCGATCTCCAGAAGCAGACATCGGTCGAACAGCGAGCCGAGCGGGTTCAGTCCTTGACCGATGGGCACGGAGCTGACGTCGCGATCGAGGTCACTGGCGTACCGACAGCCTTCTCGGAGGGAATCGACCTTCTCCGGGACGGGGGGCGCTACCTGGAGATGGGGAACATCATTCCCGGGAAGGAGACGGACTTCGACCCGGGTAAACTGACCAGAAAATCCATCGACATCACGTCAGTCATGCGGTACGACCCCTGGTATCTCCAGGACGCGCTCGAGTTCCTCGACAGACACGAGGACAAGTATCCCTTCGACCAGTTGCTCGACGCCGAGTTCGAGATCGACGATGTCGACGCCGCTCTCGAACAGACGGCGGAACGTAGTTTGACTCGCGCGTCGCTCGTTTTCGAGTAGCCCGCCCCGACTACTCGGCAGAACTGAATAGACTGCCGCAGGTCCGGTTCGGTCTGCCGATTTTGCCCTCCCGTTCCACTCGTCGCCACCACCCAGGCACGTCTGCTATCGCGACGCTCACCGACGGTACTCCCGATCGCGGTGTCTCGTCCACGGACGCCTGTTGTTCTAAATATCAGATGTGCTCGCGAGCCGCGACGGGGAAGTGCTCCGGTGAAACCCCCGAGACTACCGATTCGGCTGGGTATGTACCGTTCTAACATATGAAACCGGCCGTCGGATTAGGATGATGTCTAGAGTTACCACAGGCCATGTAACGCAGGAGATCACCGGTCCGACGTAATCTACCTCGTTCTAAAATATAGAACGATTTGAGGGGACGAAGAACTGTTCGGGGAAGCTACACAGTAGGCAGCCTTCGATAGGCGAAATCCCCAGCCAATCGATTCGAGAACCGCATGCTCGATCCAGCGACCACTGCCAGCCAGAAGTGTACGAAGATGTGTTAGGGACCGGAATTTTCGGCCGTACTGGGTCCCGGAATGCCGTGTCTCGCCGCCGGATCCGAGGGATTCCATATCGCTGAAGGGGGGCAGCGACACAGCGCCGACGGGAGTGTTCGCCGCGGGAATACCCGCTGACTGTAACGCTCGGGCTCGGGTTACGAGGACGGGCAGGTGGTCAGTTAGTGCGGTACGCTTCGAGTTCTTCCTCGTCGATTTCGAGCCCGAGACCGGGAGCTTCCGGAGGTTCGATCCGGCCGCCGTCCTGGACGTAGATGTCTTCCTGATTCTCGATGTAGGGGCTAGCGACGTACCGACCGGGATCGTCAATGTCCTCGGCGTAGATGGCGAATTCGATGAGCGAGCAGGCCGGTGAGGCGGCCGCGACGTGGAGACTCGCAGAGTAGTTGACGACCGGTCCGAACGCGTGGGGGACGAACCGCTTATTGTGAGCCTCGCACATCGTCGCGACGGCCGCCGACGGCGTGATACCGCCGCAGTAGTCGAAGGCGGGCTGGTAGATCTCCAGCGCATTCGCGCCGAGCAACTCGGTGGCCGGATACTGCGTCTTGTTGTTCTGATAGGCCGAAATGGGAACGTCCGTCTGGGCGTTCAACCGGGCCATCCCTTCGACATCGGTGTGTGCGATAGGTTCCTCGAACCATTCCATTTCGTGCTCGCTCGCAGTTTTGGCGAGTTTGAGGGCGTCCGGATAATCGAACGTGGTGTTTGCGTCCATCGCGAGCCCGAGTTCGTCCGGGATGCCCTCCGAGACCTCACGGATGCGTCGCCGGTCGGTTTCGACGTCGTGACCCACGACGATCTTCATCGTCTCGAAGCCCTTCTCTGCAAGCCACTGACCGGACTCGATTAGCTCGTCGATAGGCTTCTTGTGAGGGAACGTCGCATAGGCGCACACGTCTTCTGCGGCCCCGCCGAGTAACTGATAGACCGGTTTGCCGGCGTCTTTCCCCTTGATATCCCAGAGTGCCTCGTCGATGGCCGACAGCGAACGGTAGGACCCCGAGCGTTTCGTGTGGACGTACATATCGTGCCACAACTTCCGGACATTGCGAGGATCCTCTCCGACAACGTGATTTGCGAGCGCACGGACTCCCTGGGCGACGAATTCCGCCTTCTCTCCGGTTGGATCGTCAAGGTACGACTCTCCGAGACCGACGATCCCCGCATCGGTTTCCACGCGGATGAGAACCGGTCGGACAGTCGCATCGAAGTCCGTCTTCCCGCCCGGCAACGAGATAGTTCCAACTGCACTCTCCAGTACGATCGGCTCAACTGCTGTAACCTCCATACAATTCGACAGGAGGGAACATTCTAATAAATTTTGGTCACTCGAAGGACATATATGTATTATATCATACAGTCTGCAGTGGGGACGGGATGTCGAGAGTACTCCGAGAACGGTCTAGACGTGGAGATGCTGATCGGTGGACGATATTACAGGAGCCAGCAGTACCTTTGTGTGCGAGACTGCTACGTGAGGTATGGACACCACAGACCGGGCATACGGCTGCCTCATTGGAGGAGCGGTCGGGGACGCTCTCGGCGCAACCGTCGAGGGGTGGACCCACGACCAGATTGCCGAGGAGTATGGAACGGTGGAGACCTTCCGCGAGTACTACATGCCGTATTCCAACACCGAGCCCGGATCGATAACGAGCGACACCGCGATACGTCAGTACCTCTCGCTGGCTATCGTCGAGAACGACGGACGGGTCACCCCACGGGAGTTCGCGGACGTACTGGTGAACCACCTCAACGAGGACCGAATCTGGATCAACGGAGAGATGGTCCTACGGAAACTCAGTGCCGGCGTCAAAGCGCGCGAGGCGGGAGTCGGAACGATCCCGGACAACAAGATCGCGTCTGCGATCACGCCGGTCGGCATCATCAACGCCGGCGACCCGACACAGGCGTACCAAGACGGATTCGCGCTCGCGTCGGTGTTACAGGAGGGAGAGGCGCGCTATGCGGCCGCGACAGTCGCTGCTGGAGCCGCGGTCGCCGTCCAGCCGGAGGCGACGGTCGAAGGCGTGATCGAATCGATGCGGGAACACTCGACTGGTACCGTCGCCCGCGCCATCGACCTGGCCATGGGGATAGCCGACGAGAGCGAGACAATCGAGGAGCTCACCGATACCCTCTACGATGAATTCCTCGACTGGCGGTGGCCCGCAGTACAGTGGAACCGGGAGAAATACTATCGCGGTGAAGTGTTCAGCGCCAGTCCGCTTGAGGTCGTTCCGGTAGCCATGGCGATCCTGTCGGCATGCGAGGGAGAGGTCAACCGCTCGATCATCGAGGGAGTCAACTACGGACGCGACAGCGACGGTATCGCGACACTTGCGGGGAGCATCGCTGGAACGATCCACGGAGCGGATGCGCTCCGTGAGGAGTGGAAATCGAAGTGTGAAGAGGCTAACCGGGACTTCTTCGAAGAGCTCGAGGGCGATCCCGACGCGAACTTCGAGTCGATGGCAAACCGACTCGTCGACGCGCTCGACAGCGAACGCACCAAGGCCAACCAGCGCGCTGCCCGACTATCGGAACTGGTCGACGAACCCACCGACGAGCGCTGACCGCGAACCGAGGGGACAATCAACAGTATCAACGGGCCAATGATTTAGTCAGTGTGCAGGTGGTTGCTGAGGATCCGGGCGGCTCGCCGGATCTGCTCCGGTGATTCGTCGGAGAACCGGCGTGCTTTCGCCTGTTTGTAGGGGTTATCGATCTGGTCGTGAGGCCCGACGATTCCGATCGCCCCTGCGACGCTGTCTGTCGGTTCCAGGAGTATCGGCGCGGCAATTGTGCTGACACCAGGGTCGTACTCCCCTGCACTGTACGCGATACCGACTTCCTCGACCGTCTCAAGTCGGTCCAGAAGCTCCTCGCTCTCGGTAAGTGTTTCGTCGGTATGCTGTGGGAGCTCGGTCGCCGTCGCGATGTCTTCGACAGCTCGCTCGTCGAGATACGACAGGATCGCCTGCCCATGAGCAAGGCAGTGCAGCCCGTACTCCTGCCCGACGTAAATGTGGAGTCCCTCGATAGAATCCGGTGCTGAACAGGAGAAACACACCAGCTTGCCGCCCTCCTCTACGCCGACAAATGCTGTCATTCCCGTCTCCTCTGCGAGATCCGCGACGACATCACCTGTGACCCCGTGGAGTGGCTGATGGCGTTTCGAACGCTCACCGAAGTGTGCCATCCGTAATCCCAGCCGATAGCCGTCTTCCTCGCGGAAGACGTATCGACCCTGTTCGAGCGTCCTGAGATGATAATACACGGTACTCCGGGAAGCGTCCACCTCCTGGGTGATCTCGGAGACATTCGGTGAGTCCTTCCGGGCGACGGTTTCAATGATATCGAATGCAGTCTGCGTCGCACCGATAGTTTTCGAATTTTCGTTGGAGGGTAGCATACCACAAGATGGTTGCTCCGTTTCCTTGTGCCTTTCTGTTCTACCATATCGAATGCAACCTACCGCGGGGATGAGTTGGCCCGAAATACAAACCTTGTTAACTAACACCACAACCCATCGAAAAGGGGGAACTACCGCCCGAGATCGGCAAGCCGAGAGCCCGGAGACTAGTAACTCGAGCTATAGCGGACCGGATAGTCGTATAGAATCCGTTATGAGCCAGAGAGCAGATGACGACAGATCATCGGTCTGGTCGACAAAGTATCTACGATGTTGAACGCGATCATGGGGCTCCCGCTGCAGTCGATACTATCGGCTCCAGCAGCCGGATGGGATACATGGCCTCACTAATGAGTTCGTTTGACGAAAGTCGGAGGCTTCCTGAACGAGAGCGCTGTCCACACTGACGAACCAGTCCGGGTTCCAAATCAATGATTACAATATTATGGTTGTAATCTCACTCTCACCATACCGTAGAAGGAATGCTATACGAACGTGGCCCCGGCTTTGGGCCACACAGCTACCGAACCGACGGGCAAACGCTCGATCGAGGCTCGATCCCCGTCGTCGTCTCCACCCGCGCCGGAAGTGTCGGACAAACCAACTTTGAGTCCCGGCCGAATTTGATCTGGGGCACTCGGATACGAGGGGATCCGGCCGCCGGCACGAGCGTTCGAGTGAAGGACGGCTGCAAGATACGCCGGGAAGCCCCGTTGACCACCTACTCCGAAGAGAAATTACGGAATTATACCTGTAATCACGATTTGGAGCACCTACGGTGACGATTACAGGTACAAAAATGGAATATATAGCAGTCACGTCTATTTTTGTCACAACTGCTCTGTTGAATCCGGTGACGACAGCAGGATAGCGTCGCTCTGAAGGCGAAAGCGAAGCGGAGAGGGTGAATGTGCCTGAAGTCCTCTTCCGCTTCGTTAAACAAGCCGCATCGCTCGCTCAAAAGCGCTGTGCTGCCAGCCCCACGGCGGTGGTGAGCGACCCGGCTGGCAACGGTTTTGCTGGCTGGAAGCATCTGACGCTGCATTTTCTACGGGTTCACATGGGTGCTACCTACCGCGAAATCGTCGATTGGGCCAGCGAAATGGATCGAGTTCGCGCCGTCTTGCAGTTGGCCCGTCCCGCGTTTCCGGCACCCTCGACGCTGTGGCGGTCGTTCGAGCGGGTGCCCACCCGAATCTGGCGCCAACTGCTCGACCGGTCGGCGGCCAGATGCGATCCCGGCGACCATGGCGCTGTGGATGCCACGTTCTTCGACCGGCAAGCGGCATCCAGCCACTATGTCGATCGCTCGGATCGCCACATACGGACGCTGAAAACGACGGCCCTCGTTGACACCGACTCGTGTGCCGTCCTCGACATCCACTGTTCGGCACACTGGCCCCACGACACGCGGGTGGGCCGTCGGGTGGCGCTACGCAACACCGACGAAATCGAGAGTCTCGCCGGAGACAAAGGCTACGACGACCAATCACTGCGGGACGCCCTCCGTTCAGAAGGCGTCCGGCCAGTCATCAGACACCGGCTATTCGCGCACTACGACCACGCCCACAACGCACGGTTGGACAGCGGGCTCTACGGGCAACGATGGATGGCCGAGACGGCATTCTCGGCCATCAAGCGCCGATACGGGTCCGCTGTCGGGCCAAGCGCCTGGTACCGCCAGTTCCACGAACTGGTGCTGACCGCCACCGTCTACAACCTCGAACAAGCCATCAAGGAGTGATCGCTACGCAGTCCGCGGATTCAACAAGGCAGTCACAACCATTGCCAGGTAGGATTTGACAGGCATCATCTGATATCGGTCACAGGTGGAGGCCAGAAGATGCCATGTTCGAACTGGAGTTCGGTTAGGGGCCGGGCCTGGACTATCGCTCCAACGAGATTGACAGTGTTTAGACTGAGTGAAATACCAATTGTATATTATGCATTAGATTGTTATAGGAATTCGGTATAGAGATCGAAGGGAAAATTCGGCAATGTCCCATTGCTGAAATTGAGATGAGAACGATATTCAGCAGAATCAGAAAGTAGCTATCCTACATATCCGTATTTCTATCCCATTGCTAATATAGTGGAGTGGTTCCCTCGGCCGTAACCGATCAGTATGATGTCGAAACTAAGATTGCCATTTCAAGGCTACAGAGTAGATTCACGGGCATTTCAGTGAGCAACCAGTTCTGTGGAGATCGCGCGGTGATACCCGGTGCTTGGTCGGTCTTGTGTCCAGATGGAAGTGAATTTAGTACCAAATTTTTGATGTTAGCTCTAAAAAGTAGATTTTCGAACATACAACAGATGAACGTATCTTTGGAGTCTTTGAGACCGAGGCCTAGAGAGAGATCTGCGATGCGGTAGAACATGGACAACCACATCGCTCCCCATTCGAGAGCTAAACTCGAGGATCCGAGTCGTTCTCTCAGGTATGTAGATAGGCGCAATAGTGCCCTGATCACTCGAAAACCATCTCGGGCGCGAAGAGCGCGCCCGGTTTGTCAGCCCAGATGAATGGTATAAGCGAGTCACACGAGTCGCACCGTTAGTTGGTCACCACTTTGTTCTAAATAATGGAATCAACTGAGAAGCGAGGAGATTGAATTAGGAGAGACATTAGCCCACCAGAAGGCACCGTCGAGAATTATATCCCACACTGGTCGTTTCAGTATTAGAAAGTTTTATTCACAGAGCCAAATAACTCGGCGACCATGCCAACTAGTGCCACAAACCCAGTACGAACTACGGAGAAGTCGCTCCGTATCATCCATACACTCAAGGAACTAAACGGGGGGCGAGTGACGGAGATCGCAGACCATCTCGACGCATCGAAAAGCGTCGTCCATAATCACCTGTCCACCCTCGAAGAACAGGGATATGTCGTCCAAGAGGGCGATGAATATAGACTCGGGTTACAGTTTCTCAATATCGGCGGGTACACCCGTAACAGGATGGATCTATACAAGATTGCGGAACCGGAAGTACAGAAGTTAGCCGAGAAGACGAATGAATTAGCGTCCCTGATGACGCACGAGCAGGGATACGGGGTCTACTTGTACCGGTCGAAAGGCGAAGAGGCGGTCGACGGAGATACGTACGCCGGCTTACGGACGCATCTCCACACGACCGCGCTGGGTAAAGCGATCCTCGCCTATATGCCCGAATCTCGAGTCGACGAGATTATCGAAGACCATGGACTCCCCGCCGAGACGGACAACACGATTACCGACCCAGTCGAATTAAAGAAAGAACTCGACCAAATCCACGAACGAGGATACGCTATCGACAACGAAGAGCGAATCAAGGGACTGTACTGTGTCGCCGCACCGATAGAGAAAGACGACGAGGTGCTGGGGGCGATCAGTGTTTCTGCCCCGAAAGGACGCACCAGCGACAACCGGTTCAAAGACGAAGTTCCCGAGCTGGTCTGTAGCGCAGCGAACGTGATCGAACTAAACGTGAAATACCCCTGAAGTCCGACTGGTCTTTCATTCCGAACGGGAACGTCTCTTTCGAACGTATCTAAATACCAGCCCGCTTCACGCTGCCACGCCGGTACTGTATCTCGGTTCGATCGTACTGATGTTTTAACGGGTCAGATCGGTACCGAAGACGGAATTTGCGTCCGAGAGAGGAAATCTCATTGCAATCGGTCTGGGACTATGAGCGAATGACTCACAAGGTCCTCCTCTCGGATGCGAAGACGACCGACGAGAAGGCGATCGAATCGGCATGTAGCGGGGTTGACGTGCGGATTCAGTCGACCGTCGCTCACGACGAGGATTCGCTGGTGACCGAAGCAACCGGGGCATCGGCGCTCATCGTGGACGCTAACACGCCCGTTACAGGCGATGTATTGAGGTCTCTAGACGAGTTGCAGGTGGTCGGGCGTGCGGGTATTGGATTCGACAACGTCGCGGTGGAAGTAGCCGCAGACAACGATATCGTCGTGGTCAACGTTCCGGATTATTGCATCGAGGAGGTGTCGACCCACGCGATTGCGCTCCTGTTCGGATGTCTTCGACGACTCAACGTATTCGATAGCACCGTAAAGGGCGGAACGTGGGAGTGGACGATCGGCCGGCCGATCCCGCGGTTTGCCGGGTCGACTGTCGGTCTCTTCGCGTTCGGAAAGATTGCCCGTCGCTTCGCGGCGAAGCTACGGGGGTTCGATGTCGACGTGATCGCGTACGATCCGTACGTTTCCGACTACCGCATGGCCGATCTCGGGGTCGAACGCGTGGATTTCGACCAGTTGCTCGCTCGGTCAGATATCCTCTCGATTCACGCGCCGCTTACCGATGGGACTCGCGGAACATTTGACGAGGAAGCGTTTCAAGCGATGCGGGAGAACGCGCTTCTTATCAACACCGCCCGGGGCCCGATAGTCGACGAAACGGCACTCGTCGACGCGCTGGAATCGAGCGAGATTGATGCAGCTGGGCTCGATGTCAGAGAACAGGAGCCACCGAGCGATTCGCCGCTATCCGACCGTGACGATGTCATTTTATCACCGCATGTCGGATGGTACTCTGAGCGGTCCCGGGTGGAACTCAGTGAGAGTGTTGCAGGTGATGTCGCTCGTGTTCTCCGTGATGAAAAACCGAACAATCCCGTTAGTCCGGACTCAAGTTGGGGATGAAGGCGGTTGCGTCATCCCTAACTGTGAGCACCGGATGGAACCGGTGGGCGTGCTCAGCGCGGTAGTAGACTCATTCGACATTCACTTCGCGCTCGCTCAACCCGAATCACTCGGCTAGCTTGTCGGTCTCTTCTTGAACCTGATGGACGAGCGTGAGCGAACAGAGATTCGTGATTATCCGTGCCTCGGGCGTCAACGAGAACTTACCGCCAGTTTAGGTAATGAAGTGCAAGGATAGATCGTAGTGGCGATTGTGTCGGACGGCTGTCTCCAAGAACTCCAGTGAGGTGGCGTCGTTCATCAGGTAGTGGGCTTCGTTGATGGCGAAGACAACTCGCTTGTCCGTGCCTTTCGCGCGTTCGTACACAGCGTTGAACAGTACCTGCATCATGAGACTCGTACATCGTCCACGGTTCGATGGCCCGCATCCAAGAGTACGTTGGCCTTGAAGACGAGGCCATCGACGAACCCCCGCGAGGATGGTCTGCTGCGCGAAGGCACGAACCACGCGCAAAGGCTCTATTCGGTGACTCCCGAGGATCGGGATGATCTCCAGGAGTCACACAGCCACGGCGTCGCCTACGGCCACGGCCGGGGCGACCTCGACGAGACCGCCAAGCAAGTCCTCGGCGTCGAGGTTGCCGTCCGCTGGCTGCGCCAGACGTAAGTGAACGATCACGACACTCGACGTGCCGTCCCGAGGACTACGACAAGATGGCTGCCTGTGAACCCGACGAGGCAGTCTGGCTGGCGATGTCGAACACGGAGGCCCACGAAGTCCTCGCCGCGCTCAACGACCCGTTAGAGGGCGAGCCCCGCGTCGAAAAGACCTACGCGGACTCGACCCCGGTGAGTTCGTTCCGGATCGACGAGCCAGGCTGTACGGACATCTACACGCTGGCGCAACTGCGCAGCGAGATTCTCGGTCCGGGCGAGGAGTAATCGCCGCGGTCTGGGAGCCGCCATCGTCCCGCCCGGTGGCTGTGAACCGGTACCCGATCAGTTTGGATTCGTGCTGGGTTATCGTCGGATTATCAGGTAAGGTCGGATAGCCAGAACCGACATTCTGGTCACACACTATCGCGACCCCCTACCTGACCCGGTACTTCAGGCGGGGTGAGACCCACCTCGTTTGCGGAGTCTTCTCTGATTTCAATCATATTTGCGTACACGTAAATATCGCATTCCGAGACGATCGGTTTTACTACACGATGTGATAGGTATCGGATGTGGGTACATCGCTGGTTCACAGTCTATCGGGTGAGGGTGTTCGACACCCGGACGAGACAACAATGACAGGATTCGTATAGAAGGGGGATTTCTTGGGTTACACTGTGACTGCACGCGTGGTGAGCGTAACTGTCCAAGGAGCGTGCGTGAGCGGCCTCGCCACCCGTCCACCCCACGTGAGAGCGTCGATCGGGTGGAACACCCGGTGCAGATTCCGAAATTTGGCGCCCACAGCCCAGCCGGAATACCGCTACAATAGGGAAGTCGGGAGTGCAGGGTGTGGTGTATGCTGAATATTGGTTGGATGTTCGAACGGGGTTACAGCGTCGAAACGAGAGATGTGACCGTCGAGCGGGCACCAGAGGCGGTATTCGCATTCGAATGTCTTCGAGATACCTATCAGTATTCAGTTACTGAGTTTCAGTATCGTGTCTCCACCCAACCTGCACCCCGGGTTTCACTGCTGATTTCGATGTTCCAGGGAGCGTATCATTCGGTGCCTCAGCTTCGGTCGGTGGTACGCTCAAGGGAGTTTTCACGGGGTTCAGCCACAGTCGTCCCCCGACCGGTCTCATCCCCCACATGAACGATTGTTTAGGCGAGCCTTTGATACCATCACAAACATTGTAGCGGAGAGTCGCTGCTTCTGTACCATCGGGAAAGTAACGCGTCATCGCTTCACTCCCGGCATTTCGATAGATTCCTGGGGTTGGATTCGAAAAGGGCGTCGTCGTCTATATTTGAAGATGTCGACGGGTGTCCCCGGATTCTAACGACGGTTAGTGCCCCTATATAGAATAGTACGAAACTTGTCAGCATTGATCTCCCGGCGAAACCTTCACCGGGTGATACTGCTTCGGATACGAATAGTGGGATCAGAACTGGGGTCTAAATAACGGTAACAATTCTGAATTAAAATGCGGACTCCGGAAGCCAAGATCTTGTCATCCAGTTCGGGTCAAGGAATCATACGCAGGTTGATTGAATATCTATTGGATCAAGGCGGGTATGTCGTTGCGAGGGGCGAACGATGTACTAGTGATATGCAAGCGAGGTGGACATTAGTTTTTTGTGGTCGTCTGATTCGATGGACCGGCATACAGGAACGATGTGGTGAACGTCGGGATTACGGCCGATGTCCGCGTGGCCGCAGGTCGACCCCACGGTTCAGCCGGCGTCGGCGATGTCGCCACTGTGGCGACAGTCGTGGATGCGCTCGGCCGACCGCCCGACGTGGGCGCGGAACCATCCGCCCAGCATCACTCCCATCCCTCGCGGCCGGTCGCGCCCGTATCGCGATACTCGCTAACGGTGTTGGCGTCGAGATACTTGACGATGGTTTCGAGGCCGGTACGGAACTTCCGTCGGTACAACGGCTCGTCAGAGCAGATCGTAGTTCTGAGTTCTAATAGAGCCAATTCTCCCTACTTCGCCGCGGCCGGGTCGACGATCCGTTCGAGAGGGAATAACTGCAGGTCGTCACGGTCAGCCGCTTCGTCACGAACAGATTGCGTGAACCCGTTTCGCGCGAACAGCGCATACTCGTGCTCTACTTCGCCACCATCAGGCGACCATCGAATCTCATCTGTGTGATCTTCAAGCGAGGCAAGCGCACCGTAATCGAGTGGCGCGGACGTGAACTTGCACTCACCCGTTACCATCGTCCCGTCTGCATCGAACCCGACTACATCCACTTCGTACTCGTTGTACCACCAGCGGCCGATATCTGTGAACATCAGCTCGGGATAGAGATCCGGGAGGATGTCCTGACAGCGGTTTTCAAACTCCTGACTCACGAAGTCCGCTAGTTCCGGTTCGATGACCGTCTCGTAGGCGTCGATGCCCAATCGCTCGTAGCGGTCTTCGTTGCCGTAGACAAACCGGAACCAAAACCTGAACAACGGATCGAGAATCCGGTACCGCCCTCGTCGTGACTTCGTCTTGTCCTCTGTCACCGGAACCTCACGTTCGACCAGTCGCAGCCGCTCCAATTTCTGCGTGTATGTCGAAATCTGTTTGCCGTCGATCCCGACCGTTTGTGCGATCTCGTTCGATGTCGTGTTCCCGGCGGCGATCGCTTTCAGGATGGCAAAGTATCGATTCGGCTCCGTCAGCTCAGTACGGAGCACGTATTCCGGTTCGTCATGCAGGAATCCCTGCCGTGACAGCAGCGACTGCTGGATGACTGTTCCGAGGTCACCATCAAGATCGATACCATCCAAGTAGTACGGTGTCCCGCCAAACACGCCCCACGCGAACAGCAGTTGTTCGGGGGTATAGCTCTCGGGAAAGAACGTCCGCACGGCAGCAAAGTCGAGCTGGCGGAGATCGATCTTCTCGGTGAATCGGCCATACAACGGACTGTTCCCGAGGAGTGTCGCCTCTTCCATCATACTAATCGATGAGCCGACGAGCACGAGCGTCACGCCCGTCTCGCGCAACGCTTGATCCCACAGTCGCTGAATAACCGACGGAAGGCTTTCGTCGGCGTCAATCAGGTACGGGAACTCGTCCAGCACGATGACTGCATCCTGGTCGGCGAGATACCCGAGTAGCGATTCCCACTCGCTCTCGATCCGGTCGATACCCGGAAACGACTCAGCTGCTACGTCCACGAACGCGTCTAGTTGGATTTGCCGGGTTGTCTCGGTCGCTTGGTACAGAACGGCGTCATCACGGTTTGATAGTGACTCTCGGACGAGTTCGGTCTTCCCGAGACGGCGACGCCCGAAAATCACGACCATATCAGCGTCGTCCGACTCATAACAATCGCGAAGCCGACTGAGTTCATCTCCCCGATCCACGAATCGCTCCATATCCTTTGATTGCCACCCAGGCCGATAAAATTCTCGGATAGCCTAATGCAGAATAGCCTACTTGAGAATAGGCTAACTGGAGATTGTTTTCCGGACAGAATACGGTAACAGCAGAAAACAGTCCTCTATCGCTGTGGCGACTGCAAGGACGACAGATATCCCGGTACCGACCGACGAGTGGCTGGCTGCTACCGTGTGTCGATTATACGCTGAACAGGCGCAATACCACGGCCTTCAGGCCGTGGGAATTCCGTCGACACCTCGGACGAGATATTCGTGTTCCTCCGGGTTGGTTGCTACCGTTGCGAACGGTGATGCCATGGATGGAAGGGGAGGACCGATGTCGGTTCGTACATCCAAGTCACCAGTGGTCGAGTCGATATCGTCGGAGGAAAGGAGGAAAAATAGCCGCTATTGGACGGCTATGTAGCGGCTACCTATGATTGAGCCGTGCGAGATTAATATCGAGTTCACCGATCCGATACGGTAGCGATCAGTGTGTCTCCAGCAGGTTCGAATGGCCAGTGCGAAGAGACATTTGGGAGCGGTGGGTTAGAAGCTCAAGTCGATGATCTCCTGAGAGCCATCTGTTCCATCCCGAATATTCTCAACGGAGAGCAAGCCTGGTTGCTCCGGTTTGCTGACTTCGGCAAGCGTCTCCGAACGCGACCCAAAGATGACGAGACCCTCGTGTTCGACGTACTTTCAACCTGGCAGGACGACCCCATCCTCTCGGACCCGTAGAGAAGATCGACCTCTGCGAAGAATTGCGATATGTGCAGGCTCGCAGTACTGTCTCGAACTGATGGGTGCCTATGCGGCCACCGTCGTTTTCGGAATCGTCGGACTGACCATGCTTCTCGTGGCGGGTTACACCCGTTACGAGGAGAACGTCGACCAGTACACGCCGAATCTCCCGCTCTTCTCGGCCGCGGTCCTCGTCCTCATGGGCCTCGGATTCATCACCGGGCTCTACTAACCCGTTCTTTCCTCACCGTCCACCGTGATGCGTCACAGCGTCGTCGACTGTCGTGGCGTCGTGCCTTCGCAGGCGGTCCTTGACGTCGTCGACGCGCCCATCGGACACCTCGACGGCGACGCGCGGCCCCTCGGGTTCGGGGACCTCTTTCAGGGTCCCCCAGATCCCACCGACGAAACCGCCCACAGCGACGCCGATCGTGAATCCGAAGGTGAGGAGCGCGAGCCTCCCGGCCGACAGGATCGGACTCAGGCGCGGGACCCAGATCATGTCCAGCGCCATCGCCAGCAGAATCGCTACGCCGACGAGTCCACCGATGAAGCCACCCCACGCGAGTCCACGTGCTTCCGGTGGGCGGGCCGACGGGTCGAAGAAGGCGTTCTCGATGTCGGGTCGCTCCGGGTCGAAGTCTGCCTCACGGAGCTCCGCTTGGGCCTCTCTCGCGTCCTCGGAGTCCTCGTACCGGGCGACGATGCGTCTCACGACGGACCATCTCCTTCGAGGATGCCGTGGACCTGCGCCTGGACGTCTCGGCTGACGGTCTCTGGTGGGCCGGCGATCCAGCCGTGGTTGTACTTGCGGTCGTAGGGGGCCGCCTCCGTCGGTTCGAAGAACTTCTTCAGGTAGTTCTCGACGGGCGTCGGGAGCTCGTCCTGCCTGACGGCGAGCATCGGCCCGTGTTTCCCGCGGTGGCTTTCGACGCTCGCGGGGATCGCGGTCTGCCAGTCGTCCGGGTTGGCGAAGATGAAGTTGTGTCCAGGGTCGGCCAGTCCCCAGCCGATACCTCTCTCCCATTCGCCGAACCACCAGCCCTGGTTGCGACCGATGTCCTTGTACCCGGCCCACGCCGCACTGATACTGTACGGATTTCCGGCGTCGGGGACGCGCGTGACGTGGCCGTACGCCCCGAGATTCCTGGCCACCTCGGAGGTGATAGCCGCTTCGTCACCGAGGAGGTACATGTAGGCGTAGTCGTAGCGAGCTTCGAGTTGCTCGGCCGTCTCCTCGGGAATCGCGTCACCCTCGACCCAGAGGAAACCGTCGCCCGCGTGCGCGTTCCACGACTGGATCGGGACGGCACGGTCAGGCGCGTCGAGACTGGCGACGAGTACCTCGTCCTCGTGGTTGCCGTGCATCGAACTGACGTACTGGTCGACGTTGGCCGCGACGCTCACCGGGTCCTCGCCGGGGATACGTCGGACGTTCATCCCCATCGATTCCACTTCCTGTCGGACGCTATCGCTGATGTAGCGCTCGCTCCCGATCAGGTACACCTGGACGTTGCCGTCCATGCCGACGCCTTCGGGGTGAGCACGTTCGATCTCGTCACGGGTCGCCTGGGGGAGTTCGTCGCGACGGGTTAGTAACACGGCGCCGTCGATGGGATGGTGGATCACGCCGACGCCCGGGAGCGCCGCTTCGAGGACGCTGTCGTTCACGAGGATCAGCGCGCCCGGTCTCGTGTGTTCGTTGATCGCGGTGTAGACGCTCTGACTGTAGGCGGCCGCGGTTTCGTACATGGTTTCGCCGGCGAGACGCGTCGTCATCGTCGTGGCCGTCCACTCGTCGAAGTCGGCAGTCGCGGGCGCCGTCGACTCCTCCCCGTCGCCCGCGAAGAGGTTACTGTCGACGGACAGCGCCGCGCCGCCGAGGCCCGCGAGCGCCGGCACGGTCGCGAGGTCACGGAGGAACTCGCGGCGACTCCGGTCGGTCACAGCGCACCTCCGGGCTTGACGTTCTTGCGAACCAGCAGTCCGTTCACCGGCCAGGCGATGCAGAACCCGACCAGGGTCGCGAACACCATCACGCCGAACCAGAGGATGTTGTCGTCACCGGGCATCATGGGTAAGTTGAGCATCATCAGCACGTACATCATCGTCATCATCCCGACCGAGACGCTGGTCATGCTCACTCCGACGGCGAGGAAACCACGTCGAGCGGCGGCCTGCTGGTCCAGGCCCAGCGAGTCCTGGAACATCGGGACGTGGAAGACGACCCACGAGACGAGGAAGGCCACCACGTAGACGACAGCCATCGTCAGCACCATCGAACTCCCGAGCGCGAAGAACTGACCGGAGAACACCACGAGCGGCATGCCGAAGTACGTGAGTCCATAGGCGACCGCGATCATCGTACTCGCAGCGAAGGCGATGCCCATCGCAGTGGCGGATGCCGCCTTGAGCCAGTAGGGCCGGACGACGTGTTTTTTCCCGTCACGTTCGACTATCTCTCGGCCACGGTAGGAAAGCCAGTAGAACGCGAATCCGATCGGCCCGAGGATCAAGGTGAACAGCGGCCACACGAGCTTCGTCCAGTCGTTCATCTCGGGGATCCGGTGGCGAGAGTGCGTGTACACGAACGTCGCTCCGAGCAGGCTGAACGCCGCCCACGCCGCCGAGAGCGCGTCAAGCGGGCTCATCCCGGCGCCTTGAAGCCGATAGGGGGTAATCTCGACGGCGTAGTCGCTCCGTGCCTGAGACACCCACGAGATCTCTTCGAGCGGCCCGAGGACGAACACGTGATTGAACGGCCCCTCTGCGGGCGTCGAGAACCACGCCGACTGCGTTCGCCAGAGGTAGTTCTCGGTGATCGCGGGCAGCGTTCCGTCCTCGTGGACGAGGAGGATCGGTCCGGCCTTGCCCCACTGGAGGTTCGTACTCGCGACGGCCTGTGCGGGCCGGTCGGGGTTGACGAGCATCGAGTTGTCGTACCCCACCTTGTCCCGCTCGTCGATGCCCCAGCCGAAGTCCCGAGACTCGTCACGGAACTTCGCGACCTCCACGGCGTGATCCTGTGGCGTCGACCCCGCAACGCGAGTCCACTCGACGTCGAGCCCCGAGAGCCCATCCTGACTAACGAGTCCGGGTGGGGCGAGGACGTACGCGTGTGAGGCGTTCAGTTCCGCGATAGCCTGTCGTGTCGCTTCCGGCACTCCGTCCTCGTTGGCGTAGAGGATCGGATCGCCACTGTAGGCGCTCCAGGCGGCGGCGGGGAGCGCCCACTCGGGTGCCTCACTACTGACGATGATGACGTTGTTCGAGCTTCCCTCGTCACTCGCGTTTCCGCGGGTGGCGATTCGAGCAGCGCTCTGCGCTGGATCGCCGCCAGAAAGATCGACAGTCGACGCGTTCCGTGGAGCCGTGCTTCCGTTCCCTTCCCCGGGAACGGGTGCGTCACCGTAGAGGACGATCGCGTCCGACGCCGCGCGTAACCGGGATGCTGACAGAGCCGTCTGCCAGTCACCTCCGGGGACGCGGACGACGGTATCGTACGAGACGTTCGCTCCCGGCGGTCTGGCGGCCTGGGCGGTATCGGCGCTCAGTTGACCGGATTCGTTTGCAGGGAATCGGGTCACGTCTTTCGTCTGCATCGTCGCGTAAGTTCCCTGCGGGGTCTGCCCGTAGTCGAACAGGGTCAGGGCGACGACGTAGAGCGGCTGTGCGGCGACCACGACGATGAGCAACAAGGCGACGACGGTGGCGAGTTTTTTCCAGAGATCCATGGTGGATTTCGAGGGACGATTTGCGGGGACGAAGCGGACGAGTATCCGCAACGACGTGAAGCCACCTACGAAGCCAGCAGGTTGCGACAACTCTCGGCGCACTCGCGCAGGTCGGCACAGACCTGGCAGTGCTCGGCGTCGTGTCGTTCGCACTCTTCAGCGCACTCCTCACAGACCCCGGCATCGATCCGGGGGAGTTCGGGACTGTAGTTCGAGTCGCGTTCCATGAACCGGGCGTGGGTAGCGGTGATGTCGGCGACGTCTCGACAGAGCCGCGCGCAGGTCTCGAGACACGCACGTTCTTCGTCGGTCAGGTTGGTGATCCTGCCGGCGGTCTCTGAAAGAGACACACACGACTAGAGGGGTGTGAAATTTTTCTTCCTTTGCGCTTCGAATATGCGGATATTCGGTGGCCGAGTGTCGACACTGCAGACACTCTCTTATAAATCGATCTAGTGAACCCTGCTACTGCCAGTCGTAGATTCGAATGTCTCAAGGCCGAAGGGTAGGCCGATGGTCGAACTCGACGATACGGACGTGCGGATACTCCGTCTCCTCCTCGCCGATTCCCGGCGATCGTACACTGAAATCGGTGAGAAGGTCGGTCTCTCGGGGCCGACCGTCTCCAATCGCGTGGGCCGACTCGAGGAACTCGGCGTGATCCAGGGATTCACCCTGGATATCGATCGTTCGATGCTCCGGACGGGGGACGCGGTTCTCATCGAGATACGAACCGTACTCGGTGAGGCGGACGCCGTCGTCGAGTCGCTTGCCGACGTAGACGCGGTCGAATGCATCTTCCAGGCGTTCGAGCCACGTATCACCGTCCACGCGTTCATGGACGACAGGGAACTCGAACGCCTGTTCTCGGAGACGCTCGACGAAGACCGTATCGAGCGCTACGAGATTCGGAAGATTTCCCATTCGGTACGGAACCCGCGGATCGACCAGGCCGACCTCGCCATCGAATGCGTCCAGTGCGGAAAGCCGATTACGGGAGACGGGATCTCGGTGACGGTCGAGGAGCGACGATACTATCTCTGCTGTTCGTCGTGTGAGTCGATGTTCAAAGACGAGTACGAGACGTTACAGGCGGCCGCTGAGGAAACCTGAAATCCATGCACACACTCACTCGACTTCGGTGACGTCGGTCGTTCCATGGCACCGTCGCGTTCCGCTCGAGTCGCCCGAAGGCGGATTCCTTCGTCTCTGTCCGAGGCCTCGACGACGTCCACGACCTGCGGCGTCGCTTCGGGATCGAGCATCGTCACGCGGTCGTCCTCGGTGACGATGCCGTATCCACTCTCGACGCAGTGGCCCATGAGTGCGCAGTCGCGGGTGTGGGACCTCGCGTTCTCCAGCAGCTCGTCTCGACGCTGCTTTCGAACCGCGTCTTCCTGTACAGCCCGGCGCTCCAGGAGTGGCTGAACTTCTCTGTGCCGTCGTTCCCGGGAAGCGAGTGGATCAACCCCGTCTTCGCAGTCGTCGTCTTTGTGTACGGAGGGGGCCCGTTCCTCCGGGTGGCGGTGCCGGAGCTGAAAGACCGCGTGCCGGGGATGACGCTCACCTCGATGGCGATCACTGTCGCGTTCGTTTCCTGCCTCGCGAGCGTCGTCTTTCCGACGACATCGGGCTTCTTCTGGGAACTCGTCACGCTGATCGACATCGTGTTGCTCGGCCACCGGATCGAGATGCGCTCGGTCCGGCGGGCCGCCAGCGCCCTCGACGATCTCGCGAAGTTGATACCCGACACTGCGGAGCGAATCACCGAATCAGGAGATACTGAAGAGGTGCCAGCAAGTGGCCTCTCCGAGGATGACCTCGTCCTCGTGCGGCCGGGTGCCAGCGTCCCGGCCGACGGCGTCGTCGAGGGGGGTCACGATGGTAGCCACAGGAACGTGCCCTTTGACGGCTCCGCCTGCTCCGAGGACCTCCCGGCGGGTTCGTAGAGCACTCGTTCACGTGTATCGGACGTGCCGAACCGACACCTGTCCCGCGGAGATGCCGGAACGGTGAGAACCGGGCGGCCCGTCCGTCAGTCCGGAGCAACTGGGGGCAGCCTTAGCAGCCGTGTCCCTGTCCGTTTCCGTGCCCTTGTCCCTGTCCGTTTCCGTGCGTTCCACTGCCGTGGTGGCCGTCAGTCCTGTCCTGCCTCATCTCGTCGACGGTCACACCCATGTGTGATTCCATCCATTCGACGGCGTCAGGACCCATGTGGTCGGTCACGTCGCTCGCCATCCAGGCGGTCCACTCGGCCGCCGTTTCGTTGTCACCGGGCGCGTCGCCTGCGATCGGTTCGGTGCCGTGTGCGCCGACGACGGGTGCAACCATCGCGAGCGCGGCGACAGCGAGCGTTACGAGCAGCCAGCGGCCGACGTTGACGTTGGTCATCGTATTTCTCCTCATCTACTCGTAGGGCGCTCCGATGGTTATCCGTGAGGGCGTGAATTCGCGAAGGAGAACGTTCGAAAACGTTTATAGCGCGATCTAAACGTCCTTCTCTCAAGAGATCGTTCAGGCCTGCCGAACTCGAAGGGGCGTCCGGGACGACTGGTGGGCCAGTGGTGCCGCTCGACCCTACGTCAGTTCGGACGGTCGAAAAGACGGTTCTGGGCGCCCGCTACGTTTCGGCCTGGGCGAGGTCCTCGCTGGGATAGACACGGTATGTCCGACCCTGTCGCTCGCGGTACAGTAAGCCACGCTTCTCCAGCGCGCTGACCGTCTGACTCACTTTGCTCTTCGAGAAGTCTGACCGGTCGCGGAGTTCGATCTGCGTGATTCCCGGCGAGGTGAGGACCGGTTCGAGGACGCGGCGCTCGTCTTCCGGCAACAGGTCGAGAACCTGGGTCCCAGACTGTGCCACTGGATCGACCTCGTCGTCCGGTCGGTCGCTGCCGACCGGTCGTTCGTCGCTCGCCCCGGCAGTTTCGACGGCCGGATCCTCGTGAGCACGTGCAGTTGGCTCGGATGCGAGGAGGTCGTCGCGGACCACCAGATAGCCGCCACCGACGAGGACTGAAACGGCGAGCGTCCCGAATATGTACCAGAGCGGGCTCGTCCCGTGGACTGACCCCATGGACGACCCCATCATCGATCCCATCGTCTGGTCCAGGGCGCGCCGTTGCCGATAGGCCTGCCAGGTCAGTGCGCTCCCGAGTACGAGGACGAGTCCGACGACGACACCGACGACGGCATCGGCTCGGCGGCGGTTCATCTCGCTCGCCCGAGTGGAATTGATCGATGGTTCATAGATGGTCGTTCGAAACGCGGCGACGTACCCGTTGTGGTGAGCTTGCGTGACTCCGACCGTCGGTCACGGGGGCCTCGATGTGGGGGCGCTGCGAGGCGCGTTCGAGCCAGCGATGGCCACTCGGCCGGTTTGAGTACAGGCTCCCCCGTCGAGCTACGCCGAGGCGTCGTAGCCGGCCTCGTCGACTGCACTGACGAGTGTGTCGGTGTCTGCATCCCCCTCCACAGTCGCCGACTCCGCCTCGCGATCGGCCCGCCCGCTGGTGACGCCGTCGACGCCTTCGAGCGCCTCCTCGACGGTCCGCTCGCAGTGCTCGCAGGTCATCCCTTCGACGGTGAGCGTTTCGCTCATACACGTGAATATACGGGTTCCCGTTCTTTGTCGGTTTCTGCTTCGATCCCAAAGTCAGAATCGTCCTATCCCTCGCAATCACAGGTAGCAGCTATCGAGGGTGGCAGTCGAGAGCGTCGCCGCCAGATGCGGGGGCCGGTCGCGCGGTCACGCCACCTCCGTCGCCCGGTGGAAGACCAGGACCCCGATAGCGAGGAGCGCGGCGGCGTACGCGACGGCGGCACCGAAATCCCAGGCGTCGACGCTCGCCGTGAACGCCGCGTCGAAGAGCGCGTTCGTCGCGTAGTGGCTCGGCAGTAGCTTCGTCCACTCGGGCGCGTCAGTCGCGAGCGGGTTCTGGAACATGAGGACGTCCACCATCGGCGATAACAGCATCACGTAGACGCCACCGAGCCGACCGAGGACGATGCCGACGACGACGCCGAGCAGGCCGTACGTGAGGCCGACGAGCAGGGTCGCAGCGACGAACGGGGCGACGGATTCGGGGGAGAACGCGAGTACGGCGACGAACGCGGAGGCCGCCGTGGCGACGACAGTCCCGATCCCGAGCGTGCCGACCCGCGAGACGACGAGGTCGGCCGCCCCGTAGCCGGCGAGACGGAGCCTGTCGTCCGCCGTCCGCGACGTCTGGACGAGGAACAGGCCGACGATGCCGGAGGGGATGGCGACCGTCACGGGCGTCATGAACGCGGCCGCGAAGTCGGGCATCGGAACGGCGACCGTCGTCCCACCGAGCGTGATCGGAACGTCGACGTCCGGAACGAGCAGGACGAAGGCACCGATGATGTACGCGGGCAGGAACACGAGCAGCGCCGCGAGGACCGGCGTCCGCCGAAACGTCCGGACGCCCATCGTCACGGCGGTCGCGACGCGGCGGTTCATCAGGCGTCACCCCCCGACTCGACCTGATAGGTGTAGACGGCGACGCCGGCCAGCGCGAACACCCCGAGGTGGCCCGCGGCCGGGGCCAGATGCTCGGTCGCCAGCGACCCCTCGACGACGGCCTGGGTTACGATGGCGTGGGGATGTGCGAGCGGTGCGAACTGCGTGATGTTCTCTTCGATGCCGAACAGCCCGCTCGCGAAGACGTTGTCCACGTCGGCCAGGATGACGAGCAGGAGCGACCCCTCGAGTTCCCGTGGGAGGACGCTGCCGACGACGATGCCGAGCAGGCCGTAGACGGCACCGGCCAGCGCGAGGCCGCCGAACGCGGCGACCGGTGCTCCGATCGGGTCGTCGACGAGGATGACAAGAGAGAGCGTGGCGACGACGCCGACGACGGCGCTGGCGACCGCGACGGTCGCGAACCGTGCCGCGACGAGCTCGACGCCGCGAAACCCACAGATCGCGAGTCGTCGGTCGGTGTACCCGGCGCTGATCATCTGGAAGAGCCCGAGGACGCCCGCGAGCGCACCGGTGGCGAACACGGCGCCGGTGATCCGCCCGACCGTCGCGACCGACCCGCTCACCGCGAAGATCCCCACGTCGGGGAACTGTCCCATTCCGACGCCGTAGATCTGGATCGACAGTGCCGGCAGGGCGACCAGGAGGACGACGGTGAACGGTTCCCGCACGAACGAGCGCGTGCTCGCCCGGATTCCCGCGACGGTCCGGGTGACACCGCTCATTTGCTCTCCCCCTGCCCGGCGGTCGCTCGCTGGCCGCTTCCGGCCCCGTCGTCGACGAACGAGGCGGTCCGCTCACAGGCCACGTCGTCCGCCGTCGGCGCTGGGTCGAGGTCGTCATCGTCGCCGATCTCCTGTCTGTGGAGGTGCCCATCGTGGAGTTCGTAGACGACGTCGAAGCGGTCGCGTTCGTTGATGATATGTGAGATGATGGCGACGCCGACGCCACGGGCTCGAAGCTCCTCGGTCAGGTCCCAGAACGCCAGGAAGGTCTCCCAGTCGAACCCGGTGTACGGCTCGTCCAGCAGGAGGAGGTCGGGCTCGTGCATTAGCGCGACCGAGAGGTTCACCTTCTGTCGGTTGCCGCCGCTCAGGTGGCGGATCTGGCGGTCGCGGAACCGCTCGAAATCGAGCACGTCGGTCAGCCACTCCCGCGCTTCGGCGATCTCGCCGTCGGTCATCCCGTACGCTCGCCCGAACAACTCGAAGGTCTCGTCGACGGTCAGGCGGTCGTAGAGCCGCGGTTCTTGGGGACACCAGCCGACCGTGCCCGCCCGGTCGACCTCGCCGGCATCGTGGTCGACGACGCCCGCGAGGATCCCCATGAGCGTCGACTTGCCACTGCCGTTTTCGCCCATGATCCCGACGATCTGCCCGCGCTCGACGCGGAGGGCCGCGCCGTCGAGGACCTCGACCGACCGGGCGAACGGCAGCCGCGAGTCGTACGTCTTCTCGACGCCGGTCGCTCGGACCGCGTCTCTCGATCCCTCGTCTACCGTGGTGGCGCGCGCGCCACCGGTCCGGTCCGTGGCCATCACACGTCTACCAACGGAACCATATTTCAACCGGATTTCCCTTGTCAAAGTTGGCCTGAGAGCCGCCGATATTTTCGATCCGAAGCTCACTGGCCCGTTGTGCCCACACCGGGCGGCCGAACAGACCGGCCATCGCTACCGGGGAGACACAGCTCCGGTCCCGACGGTTCGGCCGAGAAAACGCACCACGCCCTCCGAGACGGTCATTTCGACTGATCGACAAGGGCTGAGAGAGACCAGCCGCCCGGGTTTCGATGCGAAATATTCGGCGCCGACGTGCTGTGCATTATGAACGACAATCGCATTGAAGAGTGCTGTCGTAGTCTAGATCAGGTCTACCTCAGTGGACCAGTGATACCATGGCCTCGGCACCTACCGATGGACGCCTCGTCTGGATCGCACTCGCCGTTCTCGTCGCGCTCGTCGGCGGTGTCTACCTCGTCTATCGCGCGATCGTCGGCCGTGACGGCGACGGGACCGACAGTGCGCTCGAGGAACTCCGCCTCGCGTACGCCCGCGGCGAGCTGACCGACGAAGAGTACGAGCGCGGAACGGTCCTCGTCGACGGCGACATCCTGCTGCGCGACGGAGTCCCGACCACGATGAACGTCACCGCGGTCCAGGAGCGAGCGGAGCAAGCCGTCGAGCGTTTCCCCGACGAGACTGGCTGGGAGATCCATATCGGTGGTGCCGAGCCACCAGAGACGGCCGAAACCCTTCGAGAGCTCTCGAAACGCGGGCCTTCGCGGCTGGTGTCTCGGCTCGCCGTCCAGTCGGCTCACGACAGATTTCCCTTCTGAACACGTATGACGGCTACTCAGTACCCACCTGGATACGTCCCGTTCGAAGATGTCCATCAATCGCTTCCGACGCCACATCAGGTGTCAGTGTCCGACTCAGTCGAGCTAGAGACGGTCCACTCGTCCGGGCCAGATCCGGCTATCGTGTTCGTCCACGGGGGCCTCGGCTCACTTTGGAACCCGTATCCCCAACTGGCAGCCTTCGAAGGCGAACGCGAATTGGTGACCTATTCCCTCGCGGGGAACGGAAACTCGACGATCAGACCGACACAGTCGCTTGCTGGCCACGTCTCTGACCTTCGGCACTTGCTCGACGAACTCCAGATCGAGCGGCCGATCGTCCACGGCCACAGTTACGGTACCGCCGTCGCCATCGAATACGCCAAGCGCCACTCGACCGCGGGCGTGGTCCTCCACGCCGGCGGCGACCACGATCTCACGCCGGCGTGGGAAAAACCACTGTTACGTCTGTTTCTCGCACTTCGCCTCTATCGCGTCCCCGTAAACGACGCTCTCGTTCGGCAACTGGCCTACACTGTGGGATTCCACGAGGAGACGTCGCGAGCTGTCGTCGAGGACTTCCTGCAATCGAACCCGTTACCGCATCGCCGATCGGCATGGACCACCGTCACTGAGGCGTTCTGGGGGTACGATGGTCGGAGCACTATGGACCGGATCGACGTGCCGACGCTCGTCATCCACGGCCCTGCGGACGGGATCGTCCCCGTAGAGGTCGGACGAGACACGGCGAGCCGGATTCCAAATACTGTATTTTGTCGGCTCGAGCGAACCGGTCACGTAGCGATGATCGAACGGCCTGACGCGTACAACACACTGATTCAGGCGCTCGTCAACGCGATACGCGAAGGCTATGACCTCGAAACCGCAGTCGCCCGCCGTCTCGACGACTGACTATGTATCTATCTGACACCGAGACTGATTGTACAGGGGCCCATTGGACCAAATGTAACCCATTCTATGTGATTCGTAAGAGTAACCAGATGTCACTGTAGTTTCCCCGCATCTCGACATCGGCGTAATCTCACCAGAGGGCTTTCTGCAGACCGCTCGCGTACAATCCGAAGATGTTCCACCGGAACTCCTCACTGAGTTCCTCCTGTAGCGACGATCGCGTGAGAGATCGAACCCCTATACGTGATGGAATGTACATTCGCGTCTGTGGTGCGATGTCGAACACGAAGGCCCACGAGGTACTCGCCGGGCTCAACGACCCACTGGAGGGAGAGCCCGCGTCGAAACGCGCAGAGTCTGAAAGCCGATATCTTGACATCCCGATCGAGATGAGGAACAGTACGCAGATTGATCAGATCTGTACGAGGATCAATCAGGACCCGAATCCGGCATGCTATCTCTCCGGGATCAGTCGATTCACGGTCAGTACGCGAGCGGGACGGAGGAGTAATTTACGTGGGTCCTCGATCTCGACGTTGGGAATTACCCCCAAACACCTTTTTCGTCTCTCGAGAGTGCTCGTACTATGACCAATTTCGGGGCGTCCCGTCGTGCGGACTCGATGGATGCCCGGATTCGAGTGCTTCACGTCGACGACGAACCAGACCTCGCCGACGTGGCTGCGACGTTCGTCGAGCGCGAGGACGAACGGTTCGTCGTCGAGACGGCGGCGAGTGCTAGCGAGGGGGTAGAGCGGCTCGCTGACGAGGCGTTCGACTGTGTCGTCTCCGATTACGAGATGCCCGGACAGGACGGGATCGCGTTCCTCGAGACCGTCCGCGGGGAATACCCGGAGCTGCCGTTTATTCTCTACACCGGGAAGGGGAGCGAAGAAGTCGCGAGCGAGGCGATCTCGGCCGGCGTGACCGACTACCTGCAGAAGGAGAGCGGCACCAGCCAGTACGCGGTCCTGGCCAATCGCATCACGAATGCCGTCGAGCAGTACCGGTCGAAACGTGAACTCGAAGCGAGTCGCGAGCGACTGGCCCTGTTTTTCGACCAGTCACCGCTCGGCGTCATCGAATGGAACGGGGACTTCGAGATCGCCCGCGTCAACGAGCGAGCCGAGGCGATCCTCGGGTACGCCGAGGCCGACCTGGTCGGCGATTCCTGGGAGAAGATAGTGCCCGAGTCCGACCGCGAACAGGTCGCTGACGTCGTTTCGAACCTGTTAGCGGCCGAGGACGGCTATCACAGTATCAACGAGAACGTCCGCGAGGACGGCGAGCGGGTCGTCTGTGAGTGGCACAACCGAGTCGTCACCGACGACTCCGGCGAGACGGTCGCGATATTCTCGCAGTTTCGAGATATCACGGAGCGGAACAGGCGTGAAGCGGACGGCGAGCTCAAGACCCGGGCGATGAACGAAGCACCGATCGGCATCACGATTTCGGACCCCTCCCGTGACGATAACCCGCTCGTGTACGCCAACGAGCGGTTCGAACAGCTCACGGGCTACGAGGAGGCCGAGGTTCTCGGCCGGAACTGTCGGTTCTTGCAGGGGGAGAACACTGCCGATGAGCCGGTGGCGGCGATGCGGTCGGCGATCGATGCTGGCGAACCGGTCACTGTCGAACTGCGGAACTGTCGCACGGACGGGACCGAGTTCTGGAACCGCGTCTCGATCGCTCCCGTTCGGTCTCCCGAGGGTTCGATCACGAACTACATCGGGTTTCAGCAGGACGTGACCGCCGAGAAAGAACGCGAACGCCGACTCGAACGGAACGAGCGGCGCTACCGAGCCGTGTTCAACGACCCGAACATCCTCGCCGGGTTACTCGACACGGACGGGACAGTCCTCGATATCAACGACACCGCGATGGAGTACGTGGCTGCCACGCGCGAGTCGGTCAGCGGCCACCCGTTCCGGGCGACGCCGTGGTTCGACCACGCCGAGGCCGTCCAACGGGACGTCAGAGAGTGGATCGATCGTGCTGCAGACGGGGAGTACGTCGAATTCGAGGCGGATCTCGTGCACGCGAACGGTGAACCGTACACGGTCGAGGGCGTCTTCAGACCGGTGACGAACGACGACGGCGAGGTCGTCTCACTGCTCGTCTCCGGCCGAGATGTCACGGAACGCAAAGAGCGGGAGCGCGAACTGCAGCAGTACGAGTCGTATCTCGAGGGGTCGTCCGACATCATCACGGTTCTCGACGAATCCGGCACGGTCACGTACCAGAGTCCCGCAGTCGAGCGGATTCTGGGGCACGAGACGGACGCACTCGTCGGACAACACGGGTTCGACTACATCCATCCGGACGACGAGGAGCGAGCGTTCGAGGCGTTTGCGGACCTCGTCGCCGAGCCGGGGTCGACGGTGACCGTCGAATGCCGGTTCAGGACTGCCGACGACGAGTGGCGCTGGCTCGAGATCCGCGGGACGAATCGGCTCGACCACGACGCGATCGAGGGGGTCGTGACGAACAACCGGGACATCACCGAGCGGATAGCGCGCGAGCGGGAACTCGAAGAGACGAACGCGCTGCTGTCGACGCTCATCGAGACGCTTCCCGTCGGTATCCTCGCCGAAGACGAGTCACGGAACGTCTTGATAGTCAACGAGCGGTTGCTCGAACTGTTCGACGTGTCCAGTTCTCCGGACGGGGTGATCGGAGCGGACTGCGAGCGACTGGCTGCGGATCTCAGCGAGACGTTCGTCGAACCAGAGCGATTCGTGGCACGGATCGCCGACCTCGTGGGCCAGCGCGACTCCGTCCGCGACGAAGAGCTGGCGCTGCAGGACGGCCGCACGTTCGCTCGGAGTTACGAGCCGATCGAGCTCACGGACGGGGTCGGCCATCTGTGGGTGTACCGTGACATTACGGACCGGAAAGACCGCGAGCGGGCGCTCACACGGGAACGGGACCGACTCGACGAGTTCGCGAGCGTCGTCAGTCACGACCTTCGCAACCCGCTGAACGTCGCCCAGGGTCGATTGGAGTTCGTCCGGGAGGAGTGCGAGAGCGAGCACCTCGAGACGATCGCCACCGCGTTGCATCGGATCGAGCGTATCACTGCGGACGTGCTCTGGCTGGCCCGCGGTGGGCGAGATATCGGAGCACTGAGTGCTGTCGTACTCGACGCCGCCGTCGACGGCTCGTGGGAACTCGTGGCCGACGACGCGGCCCGCGCCGAGTTACGGTACGCGAGCGACGGCGGCCCGCTGGCGACGATCGAGGCGGACGACGACCGACTGTATCAACTGCTGGAGAACCTCCTCAGAAACGCGCTCGAACACGGCGACGAGGACGTGGTCGTCACCGTCGGCGCACTCGAAGACGGCTTCTACGTCGAAGACGACGGGCCTGGCATCCCCGAGGCCGAACGGGAGGACGTGTTCGACGCGGGGTACTCGACGAAAGAGGCGGGCACCGGCTTCGGACTGAGCATCGTCGAGCAGATCGCCGAGGCACACGGCTGGGAGATCCGCGTCACCGAGAGTTCAGAAGGCGGCGCACGCTTCGAGATTACGGGTGTCGAATTCGCCGTGGAGTAGATCGGTTCTCCGGGGCAGGACCGTCCGAGCAACTGCCGGGGAATGCGAGATAGCGTTGGCCTGCTGTTCGTCGAAATCGCGCTCGAAGTGTTCTGTCGTCGCCATCGTCGGTCGAGGCGGACGCGGCCGAGCGGGGCGTACTGTGCCTCGCCGCCGACAGTTCGGCGATGGAGCCCGTCCGGGGATCGCCGCGAGCCGAACCGTTTTCCCCCGCCATCCCACAGCGACGGTATGGACCTCTCCGTCGTCGATCTCTCTCCGGTCCCGGAGACGGGCACCGCGACCGAGGCGTACCAGAACACCGTCGAGGCCGCCAGACAGGCCGAGCGGCTGGGCTACACCCGGTTCTGGGTGGCCGAGCACCACGGCCGCGCCGAGACGCTCGCGGGCACGACGCCCGAGGTGCTCCTCGGCCACCTCGCGGCCGAGACCGACGCGATCCGGCTGGGTTCGGGCGCCGTCCTGCTCAACCACTACAGCCCGCTCAAGGTCGCCGAGCAGTTCGGCGCGCTGGACGCGCTCGCGCCGGGCCGGATCGACGCGGGCCTCGGCCGGGCCAACGGGTCACCGGCCGTCGACCGCGCGCTGGGGACCGAGCGCCACGTCGAAGACCCCGACGGCGACCACGCCGAGAAGGTCGAAGCGGTCGTTTCGCACCTCTACGACGACTTCCCCGACGACCACCCCTACGGCGACATCGAGATCCCGGGCTCGGCCGAGGGGCCGGCCGTCCCGTGGGTGCTCGGGTCGAGCCCGTCGAGCGCGGAGATCGCGGCCGAACTCGGACTGCCGTACTGTTTCGCGGCGTTCATCCGCCCGCAGTTCGCCACCCACGCCTTCGAGACCTACCGCGAGGCGTTCGAACCCTCGGAGCTGACCGGCGGGATCGACGAACCGCGGGGGATGGTCGCCGTCAACGCGGTCTGCGCCGAGACCGACGAGGACGCCGCCCGATTACGCGCGGTCACCGAAGCGATCTTCCGCCGGATGCAGCGCGGCGAGGTCGGAACGCCGCCGACCGTCGACGAGGCGATCGACGAACTGGGCGGCGTCCCCGACCCCACGCCGGCGACGCTCGACGACGGGGAGTGGCCGCGGGCGATCTCCGGCAGTCCCGAGACGCTGGCGGGCCTGCTCGACCAGCTCGCCGACCGCGTGGGCGTCGACGAGGTGATGATCCAGCAGTCCGCGCCGACCCACGAGGACGCGTTGGCCTCCCACGAGCTGCTCGCCGACGGCGTCGGGCTCTCGGGTCGGTGAGCGGTCCGGTTCGGCGGCAGTGGCCGGGTCGACCGTCCGGTTACACCGATGTCGCCTGAGATACATGGGCTCGGGGCCCGAACTCGTTGATATGGACGATACCGACGAGACGGACGACCCCGCCGTCCCCGGGACGGCCCGGATGGGACGGACGGCGCTGACCGTCGCGGACCTCGACGCGACGGTCGCGTTCTACCGGGACGTGGTCGGACTGACCGTTCAGGCTCGGGGCGAGACGGCGGCGACGCTCGGTGCCGGCGGATCGCCGGTGCTCGAACTACTGGCGGACGAAGACGCGCCGCCCCGGGACCGCGGACAGACGGGGCTGTTCCACAACGCGTTCAGGGTCCCCTCGCGCGGCGCGCTCGGCGCCGCGCTCGAACGGGTCCGCGACCGCGGGGCACTCGACGGTGCTTCGGACCACTACGTCAGCGAGGCGCTGTACTGCACCGGTCCCGAAGGCAACGGCGTCGAGATCTACGCGGACAGGCCACGCGAGGAGTGGCCCCGCGCCGCCGACGGGTCGGTCGAGATCGGGACCGCCCCGCTCGACCTGGACGCCCTCGCCGCGCAGTCCGACGGCGCCGCCGACGCGCCGCCCGGGACCGATCTGGGCCACGTCCACCTGGAAGTGTCGTCGCTGGATCGGGCGCGGACGTTCTACGCCGACCGGCTGGGACTGGGCGTCCGGACGGAGACGCGCGGCGCGTCGTTCCTCGCGGCGGGCGACTACCACCACCACGTCGGGGTCAACACCTGGAACGGCCGGACCGACCCGGCCGGCGGCCGCGGCCTCGCGTGGTTCGAGTTCCTGGTTCCCGACGCCGGGGCGCTCGCGACCGCTCGCCAGCGACTCTCGGCTGCCGACGTTCCGGTGTCCGACCGCGAGGACGGCTTCGCAGTTACCGACCCCGACGGGCTCACCGTCCGGTTCCGGGCGGCGGAGTCGGAGGCCGGCGAGGGCGGTCGCGAAGCCCGACAAGGCTTATAACTGACTAACCAGTTAGTAACTGTATGGACAGATCCGTTTCGCGGAAGCGGCCGTGGCTCGCCGCGGTGCTCGCAGTGGTCGCGACGGGACTCGGACACGTCTACCTCCGTCGGGTGCGACGCGCGGCGGGGTGGCTGGCCGTCCTGCTCGGCGTGAGCTTCCTGTTCGTCGACGGAGCGGCGCTGACGGCGCTGGTCAACGGGGACCCGGTCGACCCGCTCGCGGTCGCGCCCGTCGTCGTCGTCGGTGCCCTGAGCGTGGTCGACGCGTACCTGGTCGCGCGGGCTCAGAACGCGCTCGCCCGGATCACCGCGACGCCGGACGGACAGGTCACGCACTGTCCGAACTGCGGTCGGGAGCTGGACCCGAGCATCGACTTCTGTCACTGGTGTACGACGGACCTCTCGGGGCTGGATATCGAGCCGGTCGACGCGGCGGAGGACTCGGACGACTGACCGGCCCCGTCAGGTCAGCACCGCGTCGACGTACTCGTCGGCCGCCCGTCTCGCGGTTTCGAGCGCCCCGGGCTCGTCGAGGACGACGGCCCGGGTCCGGGCGCCGTCGACGATCGTCATCAGGCCGCGCGTCACGTGGTCGGCGTCGACGTCGGCGAACTCGCCCTCGTCGATCCCGTGGTTGATCACCGCCTTGAGCATGTAGCGGACGTACTCGTCGTTGCCGCGGAAGCGCTCCCGGAAGTCGTCCTTGTAGGGGGCCTGGGCGCGCATCTCCAGCATCGCGACCGCCAGGTCGCGGTGCTCCCGGGGGGCGAATATCAACTCGTCGAGGAGCAGGTCGAGCCGCTGGTGGGGGTCGGTCGTCTCCACGTCGCGGATCGTGTCGACGAAGCGTTCGAGCAGGTAGTCGAGAAACGCGACGAGCAGTTCGTCTTTCGTGTCGTAGTGGTAGTGGACCGCGGCGGTCGACTTCCCGTACTCCGCGGCGATCCGCTTGATCGTGAGGTCGGCGTACCCGTGCTCCCGGAGCGCCCGATACGTCGCCCGCATGATCTCCGTTTCCGGCTCCGAGAAGCTCCCCTCCGTTGGATCGGCCATCGGCTATCACTTCCGCGCTCGCCGGGTTAACAGTTGTGACCGCTCCGTCAGGAGGCGCGCGCGGATACCGGCCCAGCGACCCCACGCGAGCGGCAGAATCGCCCTCCGACGACGTTTTCGGGCCACACCCGAGACCGAAAGTTTTTGACTAACTAGTTAGTAAGTTCGATATCGACCGATGGACGACGACCCAGCGACGGAGATTCTGGAGGCGACGTATCGAGCGCTCTGCGACCGGGGCTACGCCGACGTGACCCTGGGGGACATCGCCGCGGAGGCGGACACGAGCAAGGGGTTGATCCACTACTACTACGACGACAAGGAGACGCTGTTCGCGGAGTTTCTGGACTTTCTCTACGACCGATACACGGCGCGGATCGAGTCGGTCGAGGGCGAGACGGCCCGCGAGCGACTCGCCGGGCTGTTCGAGACGGTTCTCACCGACGAGGGGTCGGCGACCGGCGAGCAGTTGCGAACGGCGATGCTCGAAGTGAACGCTCAGGCGCCGTACGACGAGGCGATCCGGGCGCGACTGGCGCGGTTCGACGACTTGCTCTACGAGCGGGTGCGGTCGGCTATCGCCGACGGCATCGAGGCCGGCGAGTTCGACGACGAGGTCGACCCGGCGGTCGCGGCCGAGTTCTTCGTGACGGCGATCTACGGGGCGCACGCACGGCGGGCGGCCGCCGACCGGTCCCCCGACCGACTCGCCGACGTGATGACCCGGTACGCCGAGCGCCACCTGGTCGCCGACGGGCCGACGGAGGTGCCCAGCTGATGGGGCTACGCAGTCGACTCGACGCCCTGTTCAAGGGGCCCGAGGACTTCGATCTCACGTCGGGCGGGATCGGCAAGCCGCTGTTCTTCCTCGCGATGCCGATCGTCGTCACGAACCTCTTCCAGACGGCGTACAACCTGGCGGACACGTTCTGGCTCGGCCAGTACAGCACGGACGCGCTGGCGGCGATCAGCTTCGCGTTCCCGATGGTGTTCCTGCTCATCTCCTTCGGGACCGGCATCTCCGTCGCCGGGAGCGTCCTCGTCGCGCAGTTCACCGGGGCCGACGAGGCCCGTGAGGCCGAGTACGCCGCCTCCCAGACGGTCACGTTCGCGGCGATCGTCTCGGTCGTCCTGGGCGTCGTCGGCTACTTCCTCGTCGAACGGTTCCTCTCGCTGATGGGCGCCTCTCAGGACGTGTTGCCGCTGGCGTCGAGCTACATGGAGGTCATCTCGCTGGGCCTCCTCTTCATGTTCGGCTTCTTCGTGTTCATCGCGCTCATGCGGGGCTACGGCGACACGATCACGCCGATGCTCGTGATGTTCGGGTCGGTCGTCGTCAACATCGTCATCGACCCGTTCCTGATCTTCGGGTGGACCGTCGTGGAGTCGGCGCCGCTGGTCGGGACGGTCAGCTTCCCGGAACTCGGGATCCAGGGGGCCGCCGTCGCGACGGTGTTCTCCCGCGGGCTCGCGCTGGTGGTCGGCCTGGCGATCATGTTCCGAGGCGACCGCGGCGTCCAGATCCACCTCCGCGACATGGCCCCGGACCTGTCGTATCTCCGCCGGCTCGTCCGGATCGGCCTGCCGGCGTCGGTCGAGGGGATGGGCCGGGCGCTGTCGATGAACCTGCTGCTGTTCGTCGTCGCCACGTTCTCCGACCCCGTCGTCTCCGCGTACGGCATCGGGACGCGCGTCTTCTCGGTCATCGTCCTGCCGGCCATCGCCGTCGCCCGCGGCGTCGAGACGATGACCGGCCAGAACGTGGGCGCGGGCAAGCCCGACCGGGCGGAGGCGGCGGCGAACCTCGCCGCGAAAGTGCTGTTCGGCATCCTCACCCTCGCTGGGATCGTCGTCTTCCTCGCGCCGGAGCCGATCGTCTCCGTGTTCGTCGGCGCCGGACAGGAGAACGCCGACCGGGTCGTTGAGGTCGGCGCGCAGTTCCTCCGCTACGTCGCGCTGACGTTCGGTTTCATCGGGATCACGCGGGCCTACACCGGGAGCTTCCGCGGCGCCGGCCGGACGCTCACCGCCGCGGCCATCTCCGTCGCGATGCTCGGCGTCGTCCGCTTCCCGATCGCCTGGTTCGCCGCCGGACCGCTCGGCGAGTCGGGAATCTGGATCTCCTTCGCCGTCTCGAACGTCGTCGGCGCGGCCATCGCCGTCCTGTGGTACCGCCGCGGCACCTGGAAGGGGACCGAACTGACCGAGGAGAACGTCGAGCCGGCGGCCGTCGAGAGCTCGGCGGGCGACGACTGACTCGTGGCGCCGTCCGTCGTCCCGCGCTCGGCGATCGAGGCGCGGCTCGAATCGGCACTCCGCGGCGCCGACAGTGACGGCCTCGCGCTCGCTCGCGAGACGGTCGAAGCCGCCGAAGACCGCTGGTACGGCCAGCTGGTCGCCGGGTCCTCCCGGTCGCTGACGAACCGTCCGAATACCGACCGAGTCGTCTCCGCCGCGGCGGCGGTGGAGCTGATCCGGGGGTACTGCCGGCTCCGGAGCGAGCTGCTCGTCCAGCTCACCGACCGACACCCGCACGCGTTCACCCGCGACGAGGTCGCCGCCCTCCTCGCGGGCGACCACCTCTCCACCGGGGCGTACTCGGCGCTCGAAGGCGCCGACTGCGACTGCTTCGAAACGGTCACGGACGCGCTCGAAGCCGTCTCCGGGGCGTTCGCGGCCACCTACGCCGAGGCGACCGAGCCGCCTCCGGACCGGGTCGCGTTCGTCGAGCGGACCGCCGGCCGGCTCGGCGAAGCCGCCGGCGTCCTCGGCGCGCAGTTGGCCGACGCGGACGAGCGCCAGATCGACGCCCTCGCACGGGCGGGCCGCTGTTTCGCCGCGGCGCGAGCGGTTCGACGGGCGCGCGACCGCGAGCCCGGTTCGGCGATGGTAGCCGTCCCCGAACTCCGCGCGGAGGGACTCGACGAGCGCGCGACTCGCCGACGGGAAGAGGGGCATCGAGCCCTCGCCGCGCTCCCGTCGAGCGCCGACGCGTCGCCGCTTCGTCGGTTCGGCGACGCCCAGACGGACGAGTGACCGCGAGGTCGCGGCCACCGGGGAGCCGCCCGGGCGGCGGCGTTCAGAGCCGATCGGCCAGCCAGAGAACGATCAGCACGGGCGCGACCGGGAGCAACAGCGCGAACAGCGGCACCGCGACCAGATACCCGACGGTCGCCATCTCGGTGTTCGACGCGTCGTGTCGCGGCGGACTGACGGATCTCGCCATACCCGAACGTAGGCACCGGTCGAACGAAAAACTAACTGATCGGTTAGCTCGAACCCCCTCGAACGATCGAGGACGCCGACGGTGAAGAGCGGAGGGTACCGAGATCGCCCTGTGCGGTCGTAAATCGGTATCCGAGGTCGAACCGGTCCGGCCGTCCCGCGTCCCGGAGCTTACTGTTTGATCAGTCCGTCCGGCGAAGCGACGGTCGGCGTCGCCGGTCGGCCGGCCGTGAGCGGGCCGACGGCCGAGGTGACACCACCGTAGCGCACCGGGCGATTGGTCGCCGCCCGGCGGTTTCAACAGCTATACAAACACCGCAGGGGAACAGACGCGCCATGAGTTCCGGATCGGGCTCGCCCGCGGCCCCGCTCGGCTCGGCCGCGCGGTGGGCGTCGGAGCGGGGCCAGCTCCCGCTGTCGCTCCGCGCCGTCGCCCGCTTCTACGCGCGGACGGGCGAACTCGACCTCACGGCGCTTCGGATCAAGTCGTGGGTCGACGACACCCTCGATTCGTTCCTCGCCGACGCCTACGGCGCTATCGAGACCGAACTGGAGAGCGAGCTCGGCTACGACGACATCGACTTTCGCTACGAGACGAAGCTGACGCTGCCCGTCGAGCTGACGCTGGGCTATCTCTACCGCCGCGCGCTCGACGACTGCGACGGCTACAACCCGATCACCGACGAACCGACGCGGTCGGCCGGGGGAACTATCCGGTCGCTCGTCGACGGCACCGACCCGGCTCGACGGGAGCGACTGCGCCGCGAGGCGAGCGAGCAAGTCGCGTTCGTCGGCCGCGTCGAGCGGGTCGCCCGCCTCTGTACGGAGGCGCTGCTCGACGGCGACATGCGCGACGCGATCAACGACGAGGAGTACGAGGACTTCGAGACGGACGCGCCGCTCGACGAGGAGGAGCGCAAGCGGGCCGCCCGGATCGCCCAGTCGCGGCTCCGCGAGCGCGTCGACGCGCAGATGGCGGGGTTCCCCGACGCGGTCCGGGCGGCCTACGAGTCCGCCGTCGCCGAGTCGAACACCCACCAGGCCGACGACGAGCACTTCCGCGCGCTGATGGCGGCGGCGCTCGGGGAGGGTGACGGGCGTTCGGACACCGAGACGCCCGCCGAGGCCGTCGAGCGTATCGAGGACGAGTACAAGTACGCCGCGTTCGAGGGCGAAGCGGGGGCACTGACGGCGGAGGAGCAGGCCTGGCCCTACTGCAAGACCCAGTACGAGCGGGTCGGCGTCATCTACGAGGGGATGATCGAGATGTTCCGCGCGGCCGACATCCCCATCGAGCCGGCGTTCGAGCACGCGGTCGTCCTGGCCATCATCGGGGCGCAGGTCTGGCTCGACGACGTGGACGACTTCGCGGCCGACCGCGCGGAGACCCAGCTGACCCCCGTGACCGCCGAGTACATCGTCGCCGACGACGACGCCGAGGCGTACGACCGCGTCGTCGACGTCTCCGCGACGTATCTCGATCGCGCGATCGAGTACGCCGTCGACTCCGAGTCCATTCTGACCGGGATCGCCGCCGAGTACATCTACCTCTCCGGCGACCCCGGCGTCCTCCCCGGGAGTTCGGGCCGCGACGATTGACGTCCTCAGCGGCCCGCGTCCGTCGCGTTCACCGGGACACCGAGAGCTTCGAGAGACTCAGGTGGCGGAGCCGCCGCGGGTCCGCGCCGGCGTCGGACAGGGCGGTCGCGACGCGAGCGCAGTAGTCGTCGATCGGGTCGCCGCCCCCGTCGTATCCGCCGGCCGAGAGCGCCGCTTCCAGGCGGTCGGCGCCGTCGGGGTCGACGACCGAGAGGAGCGAGCGCGTGCGCTCGGCGGACGGCTCCGATCCCTCGACCACCGCGGGGAGCGCGCCGAAACAGAGCGCGAGGGCGACGAGCAGCGAGCGCTCGGCCGCGGCCTCGGGGTCGTCGACCCGGGGCGTTGTCCGGAGGTAACGGGCGGCGGCCGTCTCGGCGGGGTCGACCTCGGCGTCGAACCACGACCTGATCTCGTCGGCGCCGGGGGTGGCGCCGAGCGCCTCGACCGCGCGGGCGCAGAGCTCGACCTCCTCGTCGGCCACGTCGTGGAAGCAGTCGCCGACGACGACCGTGTCGGCGCCCGCGTCGAGCATCTCGGCCGTCTTCTCGCGGGCGTCGATCCCGCCGCCGTACCAGACGCGGGCGCCGTTGACCGACGCCGAGACGGCGCGGAGCACGTCGGCGGCCTCGTCGCCGCCGTAGGTGCCCGAATACTCGACGTAGACGATCTCGCTGTCGAGGTGGCGGTCGGCGACCATCGCCCGCTCCCGCGCGGTGGCGGGCGAGAGCACGTCCGACTCGTCGACGCCGCTCCGGCGGGCCGCCGCGCTGTCGGGGTTCTGGACGATATACGCCTCGAACACCGCTTCCGCCAGCAGCCAGCTCGTCGCGAAGTCGACGAGCGGGCCGCCGACCGCCCGGTAGACGGGACCGGGGAGTTTCTCCCGGAGCAGCGCGGGGACCATCTCGTCGTGGAGGTAGGCTACCCCCTCTCCGAGCGTGCCGACGAGCGCCTCGGTCTCGCCGTTGAGCACCTCCGGGAGCGCGAGGAAGGCGGCCAGTTCGCGAGTCTCCTCGGTGACGTGGCGCGCCTCGCTGGGCTCGTGGACGGCGGGCACCGGCGCGCGCGCCAGCAGGCGGAACGTCTCCTCGGTGTTGTCGGCGGTGACGGCCGTCGACCCGCCGACGGAGACGGCGTCGGTGTGACCGAGATACAGGGGGTACGCGACCGGGAGGAGTTTCGCCGTCTCCGGGTCGACCTTCGTGACGTGGCGCCAGTCGGCGGGGACCGGGTTGGCGTCCAGCGGCCCGAGCGTCTCCGCGCCGATCCCGACCGCGGCGGCGCACTGTCGGAGGGAGCGACCGAGCGACGAACCGAGCGACATACCGACCGGGAGGGGGGTGTCGCAGGTTAAACTCCCGGTTTCGGGGGACCGGCGCTCAGTCCGCGCGGTCGGGCCGCGGCGACCCCGGTCCGAGTGCCTCGCGAACGGTGGCGACAGTGCGGTCGACCCGGTCTCAGGAGTCGGGGAGGACTTCGACGTCGGCGTCGGCGGCGTTGCGCCTGACGCTTTCGATACCGCGCTCGGCACCCTGCTTGGAGCTGTACCCTTCGCCGCTGTCGGCGATGATGTTCCCGTTGGTGGCGACGAGCCGCCACCGCCACTCGTCGGCGCTGTCCCGATACACTTCGAAGGTTCCCGCGTTCGTCATTCGGTGCCGTCGTACTCCCGTGTTCGATTTAAATCGTCCGGCGACCGTTACGCGCCCTCCAGTTCCTTCACGACTTCGGCAGGGTTACCTGCGATGGCGACGCCCGCGGGTACGTCGTCGGTCACGACCGAGCCGGACGCGACGGGACCCGCGGCCCGGTCGGGACAAAGCTTATGCCGCGAACGGCCGCAGCCCGTTCCGTCCGCACACACGGACACCGAAGCCATCCACTCCGTTCGGGGCGCCCCGAACCCGCCCCACAGCTCGCCGTTCGTTGTTTCGCGACGGGCCTCGCCCGGGCCCGTCCGTTTTCGCACCGGTCAGCCGCGGCCGCGTCGGGCTCGCTCCGGCGCGCGCCCGGCGACACGCTCCGAACGCTCCCGGTACGGAGCCGTCACCGACGCGAGCGGGCGCTCTCTTCCGAGTAGGGACCGGGGGCGGTCAGGGGACGGACTCGTCCAGCCACGCGACCGCGGCCCGGCCGTCGGCGGTGAGAGTCACCGATCCGTCGTCGCGGCGGTCGACCAGGCCCGCATCGACCAGCACCGGGAGATGGCGGTGGTGGAGAGCGGTCTCGACGGCGGCGACGCGAGCGTCGCGGTCCGTCCCCGCGTCCGCCGCGGCCTCCCTCGCTCCGACCGACTCCGCGAGGGCGGCCGTCGTCGCCCCGGTCGACGCCCGGAGGACGCGGAGCGCGGTCCGTCGCCGCCGAGCGGCGAGCGCCCTGAACAGTCGGTCGCGACGGTCGGAGTCGGCTGTGTACGTCGTTGCCATAGTCTGTTCCGAACGATCATCCGAGACGATAAAAGCGGTTTCTAGGACTGCTACTGGGTCGTATAGGCCGGTACGTAGACCGGTCACTGGCGGGATACGTACCGGACGCGTCCGGGAGTCGTGCCGGTCAGCGCCGGATCGGGGGTGTGCGACCGGCGGCTTCGGCCAGGTCTGCGGGCGGTCGTGTCGCTCGCCACACGATAGAACCAAGTGCGACGGCCGCTTGCGTGGGAGATAGACGCTACGAATGGAGATTTCCGATCAGCTTCGCTGTCTGTTTTCCGCGCAGGTCGAGGAACGGGACGGGTCCTTCGTGGTCGAGGTCCCGAAACGAGAGGTCCGGACGGGGTCGCTCGCGGCCGGTGACACGTATCGCGTGGCGCTGGTCCCGTCGCCGTCGAGCGGTGGCGACGGTGAACGGGCGGACGCCGACGGCGACGACGCGACGCGGACGGAGCGGGACGACCGGGGGGCAGACGACCGCTCGGGTCGGTCACCGCCGGTCGAGGAGGGGGAGGAACGCACCGTCGAGATCGAGGACATCGGCGAGCAGGGCGACGGGATCACCCGCGTCGAGCGGGGGTTCGTCGTCATCGTGCCCGACACGGACAAGGGCGAGCGCGTCACCGTCGAGATCACGGACGTGCGCGAGAACGTCGCCTTCGCCGAAGTCGTCGAACGACGCAGCTACTACGAGTAGCTCGACCCGGCAGTTCGCGGTCGTCGACCGCGAGTCGCGTCGAGGCAGAACTAACACTGTCCGCCGAGCAATGCCGACATCGTGAGCGAGATCACCGATTACGAACTGTTCGAGGTGCCGCCGCGTTGGCTGTTCCTGCGGGTGGAGACGAGCGACGGCACCGTCGGCTGGGGCGAGCCAGTCGTCGAGGGCCGCGCGAAGACCGTCCGGACCGCCGTCGAGGAGCTGTTCGAGACGTACCTCCTCGGCGAGGACCCGACGCGCATCGAGGACCACTGGCAGCGGATGTACCGCGGCGGCTTCTACCGGGGCGGCCCCGTCCTCATGTCGGCCATCGCCGGCATCGACCAGGCGCTGTGGGACATCAAGGGCAAACAGCTTGGCGTCCCCGTCTACGAGCTACTGGGCGGACCGGCCCGCGAGCGGGTGCGGGTCTACCAGTGGGTCGGCGGCGACCGGCCGGCCGACGTGGCCGAGCAGGCCGCCGAGAAGATCGAGGCGGGCTTCACGGCGCTGAAGATGAACGCCACGCCGGAGCTTCGGCGGGTGGACACGCCCGCGGCGGTCGACGAAGCCGCCGACCGACTCGGCGCCGTCCGCGAGGCCGTCGGCGACGAGGTCGACGTCGGCGTCGACTTCCACGGGCGCGTCGCCAAGTCGATGGCCAAGCGGCTGGCCGCGGCGCTGGAGCCCCACGACCCCTTCTTCGTCGAGGAGCCGGTGCTGCCCGAGAACAACGACGCCCTGCCGCAGATCGCCCAGCACACGACCACGCCCATCGCCACGGGCGAGCGCATGTACTCGCGGTGGGATTTCAAAGCGGTCTTCGAGCAGGGAACCGTCGACGTGATCCAGCCCGACCTCTCCCACGCCGGCGGGATCACCGAGGTGTCGAAGATAGCGGCGATGGCCGAGGCCTACGACGTGGCGCTGGCGCCCCACTGCCCGCTGGGCCCCATCGCGCTGGCGTCGTGCATCCAGGTCGACGCCAACGCGCCGAACGCGCTCATCCAGGAGCAGAGCCTCGACATCCACTACAACGAGACCAGCGACGTGCTGGAGTACCTGATCGACCCGGCGGTCTTCGAGTACGAGGACGGCTACGTCCCGCTGCCGACCGGTCCCGGCCTCGGGATCGCGGTCGACGAGGACTACGTCCGCGAACAGGCCGAGACCGAGGTCGACTGGCACAACCCCGTGTGGCGTCACGGCGACGGCACCGTCGCCGAGTGGTGAGCGGGCCCGGAACCGGTCGGTTCGGGACGCTGGGAAAACGCGGCGGCCGCGCCGAAACCGTGACACGAGCGCGGACGCACTGGCAGTGACAGGGGCGCGTCGACTGCGACGCGCCGAAAGGGTGGGGTTCCTACGCTCCCCCGAGCGCGGGAACGGGTGGGTGTGGACGGGGTGGGTCGCGGGTGGGGTGCATCCGTGGTGGGATGGGGCTCGCGGTCACACGAGCCATTCCGTAGTTGGGCCTGGAGAGGGAAGTTCGCAGGGCCTCAGCAATTAGGCGCCGAGCGAGCACCACCGAGCGGTCGGGCGGTCAGGCAAACGGGCGGCGGTCGACCGCGGAGCGCGACCCCGAGCGGGCGAACGCGGAGCACCCGACGGCCACAGTTAACCGCCGCCGACCCGTTCGTTCGACCGGTATGCGCGCAGTCCGACTGCACGACCACGGTGGCCCCGACGCCCTCGGGGTCGAAGAGATCGACCGTCCGACCCCCGCGTCGGACGAACTGCTCGTCGAGGTGGCGGCGGCCGGCGTCAACCCCGTCGACACCTACTTTCGGGACGGCTCCTACGAGCCAGTCGGCCTCCCGTTCACGCCGGGGGTCGACTTCGCGGGGGTCGTCGCCGCGACCGGCGACGGCGTCGACGAGTTCGCCGAGGGCGAGCGGGTGTTCGGGACCGGCATCGGCAACGCCGGCTACCAGGGCGCCTGCGCCGAGTACGCGGCCGTTCCCACCGACCGGGTCGTCGCGCTACCCGACGACGCGGACCTGACCGAGGCCGGCGCCGCGGGCGTCGCCGCGGTCACGGCCTGGCGCGCGCTGGTCGACCACGCCGCCCTCGACCCGGCCGAGCACTGTCTCGTCCACGGCGGGTCGGGCGGCGTCGGCCACGCGGCCGTCCAGATCGCCGACGCCGTCAGCGCCCGCGTGATCACCACCGCCAGCGAGGGGTACCACGACGAGCTGTCCGCGCTGGGCGCCGACACCGTCCTCGATTACGGCCGCGAAGACCTGGCCGACGCCGTCACCGGGGCGGCCGACGGCGGCGTCGACGCGGTGCTGGACCACCGGCTGGACGACTATCTGCAGTTCGACGCCGACGTGGCCGCCCGGGGCGCCCGCGTCGTCGGGATCGGCGAGAACAGCCCCGACCCGGGGTTCACGAACGACGGCGCCGCCCGCTCGAAGGACGTGTCCTACCAGTTCATGTCGATGTTCAACATGCCGGACCTGCGGGTGGGGCTGGCCGGCGTCGCCGACCTGATGGCCCGCGACCGACTCTCGATCGAGTGCGCCCGCAGCTACGACCTCGACGAGGCCGGCGAAGCCCAGCGCGCGGTCATGGAAGACAGTTTCTTCGGCAAGCTCGTGATCGAACCCTGAACCCGCTGCCTGCGGGCGCCCCCGCTCCGCCGGCGGAGCGTCGAGCGAGCGCCCGATCCGGGGCAACGGCGCCCCTCAGACGACTCGGTTGACCGGACCGTCGCCGGCGGCGATCCGGCGGACGCTCTCTTCGACGATGGCGGCGACGTGGCGGTAGTAGTCGCGCGTGTAGGCCGCACAGTGGGGGGAGACGATCACGTCGTCGAGGCCCCAGAGCGGCGAGTCGGCGGGGAGCGGTTCGGTCTCGAACACGTCCAGCGCCGCGCCGGCGATCGCGTCCTCGCGGAGCGCGTCGACCAGCGCCGGCTGATCGACGACGCCGCCGCGGGCGACGTTGACCAGGTACGCGTCGTCGTCCATCGCGGCGAGTTCGTCGGGGCCGACCAGCCCTCGGGTCGCGTCGGTCAGCGGCACCGCGAGGACGACGAACCGCGCGTCGGCGACGGCGGCGTGGAGTTCGTCGACGGTGTACACCCGGTCGACGCCCGGTTCGGGCAGCGGGTCCCGGCGGACGCCGTCCACGTCGAGGCCGAGCCCGGTGAGCCGGTCGACGATTCCCCGGCCGAGGCCGCCGAGACCGACGACACAGGCCCGCTCGCCCGCGACGGTCCAGGCCTCGTCCCAGTCGGGCCGGTCCCACTCGGTGGCCGTCTGGCTCGCGGCGTGCTCGTGGATGCGCCGCGCGAGCGCGAGGACGAACCCCGCGACCGTCTCGCCGACCGCGTCGCCGTGGATCCCGGTGCTGTTCGTCAGGACGACGCCCGCCTCGCGGAACCGCTCACGGGGAAAGCGGTCGACGCCGGCCTGGATCGAGTGAACCCACCGCAGGTCGAGGAACGGCTCCCGGTGTTCGAGCGTGACGACGGCGTCGCAGTCGGCCAGCGAACCCGGAGCGCCGTCGACCGCGCGGATCTCGACGGTCGTCTCGTCGGTCGCGTCGGCGAGTCGGTCGACCAGTCGCTCCGGCGGGAACACCGCCGCGACCGACTCGTCGACGCCGATCCGGTCGAGTCGCATGAGCGCGGGTACGCGACGCTCGTCGGTAACTGTTGGGTCGAACCGCAGTCGGAACCGACCGCCCGGACCGCGCTACCGGATGGGTCCGTCGAACAGCGTCCGCTCGGGGTCGGAGCCGTGGCGGGCCATCACGACCGTGTTGTGAGCGTCCTCGCGCACGTCGGCCGCGGTCGACCCGAAGATGAGTCGGCGGAGCCGTCCGCTGGCCGGAGCGCCGATCACGGTCACGTCGTGGTACTCCGACTCGTCGACGATGGCGTCGGCCACGCCGTCCGCCTCGACGACGCGGGTGTCGACTTCGACGCCGGCCGCGCGGTCGCGGGCCGCTTCGAGGAGGGCCTCGGGGTCGGCGACGGACTCGTCGGCGTCGCCGGTCTCGACGTGGACGAGTTCGAGCCACGCGTCGTTGGCGCGGGCGACCGCCGCCGCGGCGTCGACCGCCGCACCGGAGTGGGGACCGTCGGCGACCGGCACGAGGAGCGACGCGACCGACGCCAGGGGCGCCCGGTCGTTGACGACGACGGTGTCGCCGGCTATCCGTCCCGCGAGTTTCGACTCGCGGCGCTCCGTGACCTCGTCGCCGAGGACGACGACCCCGCCGTCGTGGGTGTCGGCACCGGCGACGATGCCCTCCAGCACGCCCGCTCCCGGCAGCGGGACGCCCTGAACGCGAACGTCCAGCGCGCAGTCGGTCTGGGCCCTGAAGACCGTCTTCGCGAGATCGCGACTCGCGTCGAAGGAGGGCTCGCCGGTCGCGTCGTCGAGGTGGCCGACGACCAGCTCGGCATCGGCGCCCTGAGCGACGCTGGCTCCGATGTGGACCACGGTCTCCGACCCCGACCCGAACACCGGGTAGAGCACGCGCCGAGACGACGGCTCGCTCGTCTGGGCCCACTCCGAGCTGGCTGGCCGATCGGTCATTGCCTGCCGTTCCAGATAGAGGCATATATCAGTTCTCATCTAGCTTTCCCGCAATACTTCCCACCAGATTCTACGCTATCGCCAGAAGAGTTGTTATTCTCACAAGACCGGGGAACGGACCCGAAGTCAGACCGGACGCGGGCCCGCGATGGAGACGGCGGTCGTGGGGCGACTGGCGAGCGACGGGGGCCCGACCGCTGGCGGTCACCTCGACCCGAAACAGTTTGGGCCGGGCCGCGGTAGACGGTCGTATGGGCTACCGGCTGGACGAGATAGACAAGCGGGTCCTCTATCACCTGGCGCGAGACGCCCGGAACACGTCAGCGCCGGACGTGGCTGACGAGGTCAACGTCTCTCCGGGGACGATCCGCAACCGCATCGCGCAGTTGGAGGAACGGGGGATCGTCGAGGGGTACCACGCCGACATCGATTACGAGCGCGCGGAGGGCATGCTGACGAACCGGTTCAAGTGTACGACCGGGGCGGCCGACCGCGGGAAACTCGCCAAGCGGGTGCTGCAGATCCCCGGCGTGGTCAACGTCCGCGAGATCATGACCGGCAGGGACGACCTGGAGGTCGTGGCGGTGGGCCACGACACGGAGGACCTGACCCGCATCGGCGACGCCATCCTCGAACTCGGCGTCGACATCGAGGATCAGGACATCGTCAAGCGCGAGCACTTCAGTCCCTACCGGCCCTACGGACCGGCGGACACCCGACCGGCGCCCTCGATCACCGACTTCATGAGCCTCACCGGCGACGCCGAAGTCGTCGAGTTGACCGTCGACGAGGACGCGCCGATCACCGGGCGCTCGCTCCGGGAGGCGAACGCCGACGAACTGCTCGACGAGGGCCTGCTCGTCGTCGCCATCGAGCGCGACGGCGACGTGGTGACTCCCCACGGTGAGACGACCATCGAAGCGGGCGACCTCGTGACCGTCTTCGTCCGGAGCGGCCGGGGCGATCGCCTCGAATCCGCGTTCGCCGCCCGCGAGCGGTGAATCGCTGGGGCGAACCCGTCAGTCGGCCCTGCTCCGCGACCGCTCACGACCCGGTCGGCAACCGCCCGGCCCGGGCGAGCGCGAACATCCCGACCGCGACGAGTCCGACCACCACCGCGTACCCGCGGAAGACGCCGTCGTAGGGGATGCCGAACTGGTAGAACGCGCCGACGGCGACGCCGCCGGGGGCCTGCATCAGCATCATGACGGCGCTGTAGCCCGAGTAGGCGCTGGCGCGGTTCTCGTCGGGCAGCGAGTCCAGCAGGTAGGCGTCCGCGACGGGGAACAGGCCGTGGATGATCAGACTCATCACGATAGAGACGGCGGCGACGGCGGCCCACGAGGAGACGAGCGTGAGCGCGAACAGGGCGACGACGAACCCGCCGAGGACCCCCAGCAGGACGGGGAGGTAGTCGAAGCGGTCGGCCAGGCGCCCGGCGACGACGAACGACGGGACGCCGGCGGCGAAGGTGATCGTCAGCAAGGTGTTGGCCGGACCGGCCTCGAAGCCCTTCGCGCCGAGGTAGGTGACGTAGAAGTTGAACACGCCCTGCCAGACGAAGCCGGTGACGCCGACGAAGACGACGCCGGCGGCGACGAGGTGCCACTGGGCGCGGATCGCGCCCAGCAGGTCGCGGTCGTCGACGCCGGCGTCGGGGAGGTCGGCCCGGCGGGCCGCGAGGACGAAGACGACGGTGACGACGACCGCGAGGACGGCCAGCGCGCGAAAGGAGAGCCGCCAGGAGCCCCTGGCGATGGCGACCGAGACGAGGAACGGAGCGGTGACGGCGGCGATCTGCGAGGACATCCCGCGGAGCCCGACCGCGAGGCCGACCCGCTGGGGGTAGAGTTCGCTGACGAGCGGGTTGGCGGCGATGAAGAACACGCCCGAGGCGAGGCCGACGAGCAGCGCGCCGGCGACGGTGACGCGAATCGACGGCGAGAACGCCGTGAACGCGGCCGCGGCGGCGAGGAAGACGCCCATCCCGGTGAGGACGCGGTGGCGCGAGACGACGGTGAGCAGATAGCCCGTCGGCAGCCGCGGGAGCGCGCTGCCGACCCAGACGGCGGTGGCGGCCAGGCCCGCGGTGGCCGGGCTGACCCCCGTGCGGATGAAGTAGTCGACCAGCGGGGCGAAGGCGATCCGGCCGAAGTTCACCAGGAAGGAGAAGGCGCAGATGGAGACGAACACGCCGGCGCGGCCGCGGGGCTTCGCTGCGGTCGTCGCGGTCGCGCCCGAACCCTCGCTGGTGGTCACGGTCTCCGGTCGCGGCCGCTGTCGGTTTAACCCCCCGCTCGCGGCCAAAGGTTCCCGTTTGCGGTGCGGTCACAGTGGGCGACCGTCGCTCGCGCGGTCGGTCCGTCGGGCCGCTCGTCAGTGAAACAGCACCGTCGGCGGCCGGGCGACCGCCTCGACCGGCGTCTCGTCGTCGATACCGGGGAGGCGGATCCGCGCGACGGTGCCGCCGTCGGCCTCGACCTGAAAGGAGCCGCCGTACCGCGTGACCACCCAGTTGACCAGCCACAGCCCGAGCCCGGAGCCGTGTTCGAGCGCCGTCTCGCGACCGCTCTCGACGGCCGCCGACTCCATCGCGCCGATCCCCGGCCCGTCGTCGGTGACGGTGAGTTCGACCCAGTCCCCGTCGTCGGCGGCGGCGATCTCGACGCGCGCCTCCGGACCGTCGACCCCGTGTTCGAGCGCGTTCTCGACGAGTTCGGCGAGCGCCCGCCGGAGTTCGGCGCCGGCACAGATCCCGCGGTCAGTCTCGATTCGCTGCTCGATGCGCGCCCGGCGATCACCGTCGCTGGCGTCGTCGACGGCCCCGGCCACCAGCTCCGTGACATCGAGGCGTTCGTGGGCGGGATCGCGGCGGGCACACTCGTCCAGGTCGCGGGCCTTGTCGCTCAGTGCGACGAGCTTCTCGGCGCTGTCCTCGATCCGCGCACCGAGGTCGACCCCGCGGTCCTCGCCCCGCCGCAGCATCTCGCCGTATCCCAGGAACGGGACGATATCGTTCCTGAGGTTGTGTCTCAACACGCGGTTGAGCAGCGCTTGCAGCCGTGCGGTCCGCCTGCGCTCGGTCACGTCGTCCTGGAAGCCGAGGTAGTGCGTGACCCGCCCGGCGTCGTTCTCGATGGGGTTCAGTCGGACGCGGTTCCAGAACGGGCTCCCGTCCGCGCGGTAGTTCACGACCTCCGTCGAGACGGCCTCGTTCGCCTCGATCCCCGCCCGCAGCGTCGCGACGGCGTCGGGGTCGGTGGCCTCGCCCTGGAGGAACCGACAGTTCCGTCCGAGCATCTCCTCGGGGTCGTAGCCCGTCACGCGGCCGAACCCCTCGTTCACGTAGACGAGCGGGCGCTCGGGGTCGGTGTTGTCGACGAGCGAGATACCGGTCTCGGCCTCGTCCATCGCGCGGTTCTTGAGCCGCAGTTCCCGTTCGCGTTCCTTCCGGGCAGACACGTCGCGACCGACCCCCTGGACGCCGACGACCTCGCCGCCGTCGCGGATCGGTGTCGTGTTCACTTCGAGGGCGACGGTGCCCCCGTCGGCGTCCAGAAACGCGAGTTCCAGCCCCTCGACGGCCTCGCCGTCGAGGACCGACGAGTACGCCGCCGTCGCGTCGTCGGCCGACGACTCGTGGAGGTGGTCGGTGAACGTCGAGCCCACGAGCGCGTCGGGGTCGTACCCCAGGACGCGTTCGGCCGCGGCCGAGACGTACGTGAACCTCGCGTTCGGGCCGAGGCGGAAGATGATGTCGAAGCTGTTCTCGGCGATGCCCTCGAAGCGCCGTTTCTCCCGGGCCAATCGGTCGGCCCGCTCGCGCAGCTCCCGCTCGTGGTCGCGCCGTTCGATGGCCCGTCCGACCAGCTTCGCGAGCAGTTCGACGAACAGCTGCTCGGCCTCGGAGAACGGCGTGTCCCGGGCGGACTCGTCGGCGAAACACACCGTTCCGTAGACGCCGCTCTCGACTTCGACGCGCGCCCCGACGTACGTGCCCAGATCGAAGGTCCGGAGCGCCCGCGTCGGGACCACCGGGGACGACCCGGCGTGCTGGACGGCCAGCGACCCCTTGACCTCGACGGTCCGCTGACAGTAGGCCCGGTCGAGCGGACAGGTCTCGCCCGGTCGGATCCGGTCGTGGTCACCGACCGACTGGACGATCTCCTGTGTCCCGTCGTCGATACGCGTGAGAAAGCCCAGCCCGAGCGAGAGGTACTCCGTTCCCAGCGCGAGCGCGTCGGCTACCTGCGAGTCCACGTCGCCGGTGTCGGTAAACGCTTCGTAGAGGGATTCCCGATACCCGCTCGCGTTCATCCACTCGTCCTACGCCCGACACCGACTTAGCCCCTGTGACGCGATTTTCACGGCTGGATCTGTGAGTGCGAACGCGTGGTCGACGGTCGATCGAACGGCGGAACCGGCACCGTCCCGGGTATCACCGCAGACAGCGCGTCCGGAGGTCGCGGACCCGTTCGAGGCAGTCGGCGACGGCCGCCAGCGCGGGGCACCGCCGTTCGCGGTCGCCGTAGAGGAAGCTGACGAGGCTCACGCCGTCGACCCCGGAGAGGGGGACGGCGGGGCGCCCGTGGACGAGCTGCTGGCGCTCGTCGGCCAGGTCGGCGCAGGTCGACTCCGCGTCGGCCAGTCGCTCGTCGAGGCGGCTCAGCCGCGCGGAGTCGGCGCCGTCGAGGTCGGTCACGAGGTCGTCGAGCCGGCGCTCGCAGGCGGCGAGTTCGTCGCGGACGGTCACCAGGGAGTCGCGCTCGCGTTCGAGGGCGCGGCGGAACCGCCGCCGCTCGTCGACGGCGCGGTCGGCGGCGGCGGCGAGCGCGCGGTACAGCGGGGGCGTCAGTCGGGTCCCGTCGACCACCTGCGTCGCCACGTCGGCGCCGAACTCGGCGGCGAGGTTCTCGGAGAGGGTGTCGTCGTATTCGGCCTCGAAGTGCGGGACGGCCATCACGGTCTCGCGGTAGGCCGTCCGGACCGTTCGAAGCCCGGCGCCGGTCCGCGGTTCCGACCGCGCCGCGGCGAGCGCGGGCCCGCCCCCGCCGAGTCCGGCCGACACCGCATTCCCGTCGCTCTCCGCCGGTCTCCACGGGTCGACCTTCGAGAGGCGGGCGCGGAAGCGGTCGAACGCCACCCGCTCGTCGGTGATGTACTCGATCTCTCGGTCTACGGTCCCGACGGCGTCGGCGATCCGCTCGGGTGGTGTGTCCGTCATGTGTCCCAGGCGTGGTGGTATCTGCCCGCTAGCCCGTGTAACCGGTTGCTATGTGGGGCACGTAGGGCTCCCGACGGCTATGTAGCGGCGGCCACGGCGAGGCGGGCGGGGAGATCTGTCCGCGCCGCTACCAAAACGGCGTTCAGCGAACCTTTATCCGCTCGCTCCGTCGATCCGCGTACATGACACGCCCCTACGTGGTCGCCGTCTGCGGCAGCCGCCGCGAGGGTAGTTACACCCGCCGGGCCCTCCGGGTCGCGCTCGACGCGGCCGCCGAGGCCGGCGCCGACACCGAGTTGCTCGACCTGCGGACGGTCGACCTGCCACCGTTCGACCCCGACGCCGACGAGGGCGAAACGGTGACCGAGTTCAAGCGACGCGTCCGCGCGGCCGACGCGGTGATCCTCGGCTCGCCCGTCTACCACGGCTCGTACTCGGCGACGCTGAAGGACGCGCTGGACTACTGCGGCAAAGACGAGTTCACCGACACGACCGTGGGACTGCTCGCGACCGCCGGCGGCGGCAGCTACGCGAGCACGTTCGATCATCTGCGCACCGTGGTCCGGTCGGTCCACGGCTGGACGGTCCCCACCCAGGTCGGTATCCGCGGCGCCTACGACAAGTTCGACGGCCCCGACGTGGTCGAACCCGGCCTCGAAGACCGGATCCGGAAGCTCGGCCGGGAGGTCGCCGCCAACGCGGACGTCGAGCCGGCGGCCCGCCGCGAACGGGGCGTCGCGGCCGCCGCCGACTGCGACGACTGACCCCGCCGAGCGGTGGATTCGCTCGGGCGTCCTAGATCAGGTCCAGCGTCCGGAGCGTCCGTTCGAGCTGCACTTCCTCCTCCTCGCTCATCCGCTGGAGCGGTCGCCGCATCGGACCGGGGTCGAACTCGACCTCGGGGTGCAGGTCCAGCGCGGACTTGACGCCGCCGAGATAGGGGCCCTGGTCGATGGCCTTCCACACGTCGAACACGCGGCTCTGCAGCTCGCGGGCGCGGGTCTCGTCGCCGTCGACGTACGACTCGTAGAGTTCGACCGTCATCTCCGGGAAGACGTTCGAGACGGCGCTCACGAGTCCGGTACAACCGATCTCCAGCTCGGCGAACAGCAGCGAATCGAGCCCGGCGAGGTAGGTGAGTTCGGGATGGCGGTCGATGGCCTGGCCGAGCCACGCCACGTCGCCGCTGGAGTCTTTGACGCCGACGATCCCGTCGATGGCCGCCAGCCGGTCCAGCGTGTCCAGATCGAGCTTGTTGCCCATCCGAGCGGGGAAGTGGTAGATGTACACCGGGATGTCGACGGCGTCGGTCACTTCCTCGTAGTGTTCGACGATCGCGTCGTTGTCGATCGGGTAGTAGTAGGGGATGCCGACGACGACGGCGTCGGCGCCCGCGTCCTCGGCGTCGAGCGAATAGGAGACGGTGTTCCGGGTGCTGGGCGCGCTGACGCCGGCGATCACCGGTACCTCCTCGCCCACCTCGTCGACGACGGCCTCGATGACCGCGGCCCGCTCGTCGGGCTTGAGCATCGGGAACTCCCCGTTGGTTCCCAGCGGAAAGACGCCGTGGACGCCCCGATCGACCACGAACCGCGCGTGAGCGGCCGTCGCCTCCAGCGCCAGTTCCTCCTCGTCGGTGAAGGCGGTGATCGTCGGCGGGATCACCCCGTGTATCGATACGTCGTGTGTCGGGCCTGTGTTCGCCATCTGTCGATCACTGCACGACCCGCGAATATGAAGGTGTCGCCACAGGTCAGTGCTGACACCGTTCGAGAGCGGCGAACGAGCGGTCTACACGACGGAATCCGGGTTCGGAAGGTCGGCCGTCCCGCCGGCGCGGGTGGTCGACGCGGCGGCGACGGCGTTCCCGCGTTCGAGGACCGCCGTCAGGTCGCGCTCGCCGCCGGCCAGCGCGTCGACGACGCCGGCGGTGAAGGCGTCGCCGGCCCCGGTGGTGTCGACGGCGTCGACCGCGAACCCCCCGTGAGTGGCCGCGGCGGGCCCCCAGGGGGCGTCGGCGCTCGCCCGCGCGGCCGCACCGCCCTCGCCCAGCGTCAGGAAGACGGTGTGAGGGCCGCGCTCGTGAAGCTGGGGCGCCACGGCGCCGATGTCGGCGGTGTCGCCCTCGACCCCGGCCGGGCCCAGGTCCTCGGGAGAGGCCTTGACCGCGTCGACGGCGGGGAGTATCCGGTCGACCGCTCCGGCGAAGTCGGCGTCGCCCCACAGCTCGGGGCGGGCGTTCAGGTCGAAGACGACGCGACAGCCGCGGGCGTTCGCGCGGTCGACGAGGTCGTGGACGGCGCGGCGGGCGGGGTCGCTGGCGAGGGGGACGCTGCCGACGACGACCCACTCGACGGCGTCGAGGGCGTCGTCGGGGACCCGGCCGGGCTGGAGGCGGGTGTCGGCGGTGCCGTCGCGGTAGAAGGTGAAGCGGGGGCCGCTCGTCGGGTCGCCGCTGACGAACGCGAGCGTGGTCTTGGCCGCGGGGTCGCGCTCGACGAAGCGGTCGGGGACGCCGCGGTCGGCGAGCGTCTCGGCGAGGAAGTCGCCGAACGGGTCGCTCCCGACGCGGGTCCAGAACCAGGCGGGGCGGTCGAGCTGGGCGAGCCGGACGGCGACGTTGGCGGGAGCGCCGCCAGGTCGGCGGGCGAACGCCTCGGTGGCCGCGAGGGGCGTGTCGCTCTCCGGCAGGAAGTCGACGAGCGTCTCGCCGGCGACGAGGATCCGGGGCATGGCCGGAGCTACCGGGTCGACAAGGAAAAATCGCGAGGGTCGACGGCAGATCACCGCCGTCGCGGTTCGGCGAGCCTGTGCGCGACCGCCGAGGGGCCCGTCACTCGGGCGGTTCGTAGTCGGTGTCGGTGCTGGCCTGCGTGAGGCCGGTCAGGGTGGTGCCGATCGGCATGTTGACGTTGCGGGCGTAGTCGAGGGCGCGGGCGCCGTCGCCCGGCCACTCGAAGTCCCGGACGTTGCCCCACGTCCCGGACAGCGACTGGGCGAACACGAAGTCGGGGAGGTAGTAGTTGTAGTACTGCGCGCAGGTGCGGTACAGCTCCAGGACCTCTTCCTGGGACGCGCCGGGCTCGCGGATCGCCTGGACGACCTCGAACATGTCGACCTCGCGGCCGTTCTCCAGGTCGGGGTTGATGCCGGCCTCGTCGGGGGCCTCGATGGAGCCGACCTCTTCGGGGAGCTGGACGTGGACGGGCTTGTTCTGGGTGTCGCGGTCGTCCTCCTCGGTGAGCCGGAAGACGCTGCCGGCGGTGGGACTGCCGCCCAGCAGCGCCTCGCCCCACCAGGCGCCGCGGTCGTTGTACTTGCCGAAGATGGTGGCGGTGTCCGACCAGAAGATCGACGTGTCGTAGTTCAGCCCGCTGCCTTCCGGGTTGAGGCTGTCCGACCACGACGAGAAGCCGGGCGTCGAGAAGTTGACGCCGAAGCCCCAGTTGGCGAGGTTCGCCCGGATGGTCTGGGCGGCCTGGACGTAGCTGCTGTTGCCCGACTGGGCCGTGAGGTCGATCGTCGCGGCGTTGCCGTTGGGGTCGACCCACTGGCCGCCCTGCTTGCTGTACCCCGCGTTGCGCATGTACTGGTTCGCGTTCTCGAGGTTCTGCTCCCGGGAGTAGGTGTGGAGGCTGTCCAGGAACTCCTCGGAGAAGGTCGCCTCGTTCTCCGAGTCCATCAGGAACGTGTCGTAGGAGGTGGTCTGGCCGGTCTCCTCGCCGAAGCCGTTGGCGACGACGGCGTTCCAGTTGACCGCCTCGACCAAGGCGCGGCGCACCCACAGCCGCTGGAGGTGCGGGTTGTGCCAGTTCATCAGCCACTGGGTGCCCAGCGTGGCGTTGAGCCACCGCGTCAGCTCCTGCATGTGGTCGGGGAGCATCTCGCGGTTGAAGTCCGAACTCGGCGTGACGGCGCCGCCGTTGAAGTCGAGCGAGCCGTTCGACGCGAGCGTCTGGCGCCGGCTCGCGTCCGCCCAGAAGATCTCGACGTTCTCGACGTTGGTGTGGCCGGCGTTGGGGTGGTCGTCGTTCTTCCGGAGGACCATCGACTCCGAGCCCACGTCGTCCATGGTCTCGAGGGCGTACATCCCCGACCCCCAGCCCTCGCCTTCCTCCATGGCGATGCGCTGCAGCGAGACGCGGTCGCTCGCCAGGTCGTCGTTGATCGACGAGACCTCGTCGGCCGAGGAGGCGTCCTGGAACTGCTCGAAGTACGGGTCCGTGAAGTCCGTGTGTAGCGGCGGATTGAACAGCAGGCCCTTGGCCGTGGCCTCGATGATGGGCTTGGCGACGGGGTTGGGGTCCTGTTCGGGGACCGTCCCCTTGTCGAACCAGCCGTGGCGGGTCCACTGGTCCTCGGCCTCCTCGTTGAACGTGGCGCCCTCGGTGTACTTGTTGCCGTTGAAGAACCAGGCGGTGTGGTTGTGCTGGACCAGCGTCGGGGCGTCGTACGGGTCGCCGTTCCAGAACGAGGCCCGGTCGTCGAGGTGGTGGCGCCAGTCGTAGGGCTCCTCGACGGTCCACTCCTCGATCCACGTCATCAGCTCGACCTCCTCGTGGTCGGGCTTGTGCGGGGTCGGCACCGTCGTCCCGCTGTAGGCGTTGGTCTTCGTGTGGACGTTGTTGAGCCCGTTCAGCTCGGACATCCACTCGTCGCCGTAGGTGTTGTCCTGGGGCGTCCAGGGGTTCCAGTTGAACACGTCCGGCGAGTTGTTGACCGCCACCCGGATCGTGTCGGTGACCGCCTGTCGGTCCGTGGCGGTCTCGCTCCCACCGTCGTCCGATTGCGTCGGCGTCGCGTCGTCCCCGTCTCCCCCGGCGTCGGTCTGGGTATCCTCGCTCCCACCGCCACCGTCGGTCGGCGTGCCCTCGCCGCTCCCACTCGGGCATCCCGCCAGGCCCGCCGCGCCCAGGCCGGCGAGTATCTGTGCGTACTGTCGACGTGACAGGTCCGAACCACTGCCAGTGTGATCGCGTGGCATACCACATTCCTCCATCGACTGGTATATAATATTTATCCATGTTATCACCGCAGATTCCACCGTCCTAAATCCGAACGCGGGAGAATACGCCACAAATGCACTATCGGGGCCGTTGAGACGACCACTTATATCACGATATCGGCGTCGATTCTGTTTGGTTATGAAGAACACACCACGTGTCGGGCTTCGGACAGTCGCGTCGGACGGGGCGACCACCGCCGTCCCGCGGTGAGGGCCGTGTCCGTTCGATCGGTCGCCCGGTCGAAGGACCGTGTGGCGGCGGCCGACGGCCGGTTCGACCGCTCGGGCCCACCGGACCGAAGTTCCCCTCCGGCGAACGGCCGCGATCCGTTCCACTATGGGTGGAACAATAGCACCGGCGAACGGTGTGCGCTCTACCCCACGTGTGGCCCAGCGGGCGTCGATACGCCCGTTTTGGAGCGTTTCAACAGTAGTAGATCGAAGCGACCCGGCTCGGGCCGGGGCGTGTGACGGACACACCCATGTCGGTCCGACCGGAACGGCGGGGCATGGGAACGACCGACTTCGACTTCGCGGGCGAGACGGTGCTCGTCACGGGCGGCAGTTCCGGCATCGGCCGGGCGCTCGCGCGAGCGTTCGCCGACGCCGGCGCGGCCGTCGTCGTCGCCGACCGGCGCGAACGACCGCGGGACGACGACGCGACCGTCCCGACCCGCGAGGCGATCGAGCGCGACGGCGGCCGCGCCGAGTTCGTCGAGACGGACGTGTCCGACCCGGCGCAGGTCGAGACGGCCGTCGGAGCGGCCCGCGAACTGGGCGGCGTCGACGTGATGGTCAACAACGCCGGGGTCCACCTGACCGAATCGGTGCTTTCCATCGACCCCGAGCGGTTCGAGCGCCTCCACGCGGTCAACGTCCGCGGCTGCCTGTTCGGCTGTCAGGCCGCCGCCCGCGACATGCGCGAGCGGGGCGTCGAGGGCACTGTCCTGAACGTGTCCTCCATCTCGGCGACGATGGCCAAACCCGAGCAGATCGGCTACGAGTCGACGAAGGGCGCGATCCGGATGATCACCCGCAGCGCCGCGCTCGAACTCGCGCCCGACGTCAGGGTCAACGCGGTCGCGCCCGGGCGGACGGCCACCGCGTTCGGGGACAGTTCGGCCGCCGACAAGCGCCGGTCGGTCGCTGCGGACGACCTGCTGAAACCGATCCCGATGGAGCGGGCGGGGACCGTCGACGACGTGACCGGCGCCGCTCTCTTCCTGGCCAGCGACGCCGCCGGCTACGTCACCGGCGAGGTCCACGTCGCCGACGGCGGCATCGCCGCCCAGTGAGACGGGACGAGACCTCTTCGTCGTCCCGGCGTCAGGCGAGACTTGCCACGACGACGAGCAGGGCGACGAGACCGGCGACGACCGTGGCGTCGGTGTCCCGGATGCCCTGTTCGCGGACGAGCCCGGACCGCCAGATCACACCACCCCAGACCGCGCTCAGTGTCGCCCCGACGGCACCGTACGGCTCGACCGCCCGTATCTGGGTCAGGAGCGGTTCGATGGCGGTCGACGGGTCCGACCCCGACGTGACGGTGACTGGATCGAGCGCCAGCGCGAGCCCGAGCACCGAGACGGGGAGGAGTACCAGGGTCGGGGCCATCCCCCAGGCCGCGACGGCGAACGTGGGGACGAGCCCGTGGTCGGCGTCGGCCAGCCACGCGCCCGCGTGGAGCAGGAGCGTCAGCACCACCAGCACGAGCGGGTAGGCCAGGATCGCCGGAGCAGCGAGCCCGTCGACGGCGTCCCACAGGATGGCGTCGACGTCCCGTTCGACCTCCCGCGGCGCGTCGCAGTTCTCGTCGTCGAGAACCGAGGAACCGCCCGTGTCCTCCTCACAGACCCAGTCGGGTGGTCGCCCGGGG
>ENA-ORCO01000124-ORCO01000124.1-marine-metagenome-genome-assembly--contig:-NODE-124-length-58079-cov-4.188235_pt1 | contig 58079 bp, 47 predicted proteins | sample MGYA00248633_ERZ508508 | MGnify/ENA primary metagenome ERZ508508 (study PRJEB26179, sample SAMN06268845) | marine metagenome | isolation source: A23 P1 aerobic enrichment on pine of planktonic cells taken...
CATTGGCGAACCCACTCAAGCCATCAGGATGGCGGCAGTATAGCGAGGCAGGGAATACGGGGAAATGGAGCGGGCGACGAGGCTCGAACTCGCGACTTTCAGCTTGGGAAGCTGATGCTCTACCAACTGAGCTACGCCCGCAAAGATCGTTAAATCTCTGTTTCTACGGGACTTCCTGTATGGCCACCTGATGACCGATCCGTCCTTCTCCAGCTATGTCCCCACAAATGTCCCCACACTGTGCAAAGCGTCACTTCGCTATCCCCACAACAGGGATATAGGGGTTGATTCGTAGAGCATGAACAGGGAACCACCGCGAACCGCTGCTGTCAATCGTGAGCGGCGCCAGAATCCTGTAGTCACGCTGAGCGTAGGACAGCATTCCCCTTCCGACCCCACGAGACCGCTGAATCCATACAGTCCCATTGGATGCGTGAAACCGGGAATTCAAACGATTCATCGCCCCATGCCATCACGTGCACTAAAGTGCCACTCTGAAAGAGGTATAAAGTCACCTTGGGCACGCTGAGAAGCGGCGCTATCTAGAATTCACGAATATCAATACCGCAGAGTTCTAGCGACTGTCTGTTATGTGGGTCGATCAATGAGCTGGGGAGCCGAATGTTTGCGCAAGAAGCAATGTTAATTGCCGCTGCATCAGAAAACGCCTGTCATGGTCCAGACATTGCAACAATGTCAGGCGGTTAAACGCTTAGCGGGTCACGATAGGCAATGAAACTCCTGTTCAAGGCGATGGCAGGTCTCGCTTGGCAGCTCCCCAAAGTGGTTGCGGTAATGGGACGCAAACCGGCTCATGTGTCGGAATCCATGGGCCGATGCGTGCCAGGCAATGGAGTAGCGGCGTTCGGGGTCCTCTAGAAGGGATAGCCTCACCCGAACCAAGTGGCAGGCGCGGAAATAGGCATAGGGCGTACAGCCAAGGTTCCGCTCGAACGCGTAATAGAGCCCCCTCGCGCTCATGTGAGCAACCTCGCAGACGGCGTCAAGACTGTACCCGCTGGCGGGGAGCTGGACCAGGTAATCCATGGCCCGCAGGACTCTCGGATCCGTGACCTGAGGTCCTTCAACCCAACCCCTCTTTTCCGGATAGAACCCAAAAAGCTGCATGAACTCCTTACGGATCTCATTGAGCAGGCTGAGCTTATCCGTGTGGTTCATGCCATGATGAAGGCGGTAGGGCAGCGACTCCATCATTACACGGGCACATTCAGTGCGCCCGCTAGGATCCCAGGGGTGCCGCAACGCCTCCGTCAGGTGGCCACGTGCCTCAGTCTCCACATCAACCCGCAAAAAAAGCAGTTCACAGTCTTCCGAAAGCTGCCATTGCTGATCACTTTTCGGAAGCAGAAAAAAGGGGCCATTCGCGCCTTGGAGGGCCTTTGGATACTGCTCCATCCTGGCCCGGCCACGATACGGCAGCACGCAATGGAAACAGTCCTGATTCCAAAGGCGCACGGTCACGGGTTCACCGAAAGCCAAGTAACCCACAACGACGTCGCTTCCATCAAGCCTGCTCAGAAAACCACGATGGCTCTCCCTTTCATCAGAAAGTGTCCCGACCTGGGGATCGGAGACAAAACAGTTCAACGCCCTTTCCATCACATTAGGGGACGAGTGAATACACTGAGCATGACTGATCAAGGGGAACTCAACCAAATCCTCAATGTGGAGGGACTGCCCTTTCCTCTGATAGCTAGACAACGACACCTCATGCAGGTTCTGTAAGCAGGGAAATACCCATAAAGATTGTGGGGTTATTGAGGATTATGGCTATTGAGATTAATCAAAAATTTGCTTCTCAACCAATTTTCTAGCCACAGCGCACTGATTTTAGAACTCTTTTGTGAAACCGAACGGTGGCGTGCAATAACCGGATACGCTGGCGCCCAGAACCTCCACATCGTGCAAAGAATGGTTCCCATACTTTTCTATCCCTAGCCAGAATAAAAGGTGACAGATATGACCTCCGGTATCAGGTTCCCTCTGAACACTGGAGGAATCGCCCGAAACCAGGATTTATACGCTGATGCCTGAACGTAATCGTCGCCAAAACAGATGGATGTCAGTCAGCGCGGAGGCGGCAGCGAGTGGTCTCATTGAAAGATCCCATGCGTAACAACAGTTTCCATGAAGTCGTTTTCAGACTGTCAGCCAACCTTGCTCGGGTGTCAGCCACCGAAATCCGGACGGCCATTCTGGACGCGCTTACTCAGATCGGGGAGCACATCGGTGCCGACACGGCTTACATGTTCACCCTCTCGCAGAACCAGGAATCACTGGACAAGGTCCTCGAATGGCAACGTGGGGGGATTTCCGGTGTGCAGACACACAAGAGGCACATTCCCCTCACCCGCTACCCTTGGCTGATGAACCAGCTTGAGAAGCACGCTTGCCTGGCAATCGATGACGTCGCCGCATTACCGGAGGACGCGAAGGTTGAGAAAACGGACCTCGAATCCCAACAGGTCCGCTCATTGATCATTATGCCGCTGCGTCATGGGGACCAGCTTTACGGGCTGGTCGGTTTCGATAGGATCAGTACACAATACCAGTGGCCCGACAGGCTCCAGGAGGATCTGTCCCTGATTGCTGAAATCATAGGTGGGACTCTGCATCGCGAGTTTGCATCGCTGGAGGCGGCTCAATTCGCATCGCGGGTCCGTAAGCTGATGCAGCCTCTCCCGGGCCTGGTTTTCCAATACGAAGTCGATTCCAGCGGCACGCCCCGGATGCCATTCGTATCCGAAAGATTCGAACGTTTTTTTGGAATCCCGGCTGAAACGCTCAGAAACTCAGCACACCCGTTACTCTACAGGATCCATGGATCGGATTATGCTCGGGTCATGGCTGCCATCGGGGAGTCCTCGGCAAACGTAACTCCATTCCATAAGGCGTTCCGTATCCACGCCGACGGGGGCAAGCTGCATTGGTTCGAGGGGATTGCGATACCAGAAGAGGTGGCGGACAGCATCGTCTGGCACGGATACCTGAGTGAAATCACCGACCAGATGACGTCTGAGCAGACGATAATTGACCAGGGCCTCTGGACCGAGGCAATCCTGGATAATGTGGACGACGCCATTTTCTCAATCGACGCGCATGGCGTTATCCAGTCTGCAAACCGCGCGGCTGAACAGACCTTCGGCTACGGGTCGGACGGCCTGAACGGCAGCAAGATCAATATCATTATGCCTGAGCCCTATCGCTCAGAACACGATGCCTATATTGATCGGTACCTGAGTTCCGGTGAGGCACGCGTTATGGGTATACCCCGCGAGTTGGAGGCGCAACGGAAGGACGGCTCCATTTTCCCTATAGAGCTTCGGGTTTCCCAGATCACGATGAACGACTGCCAGTATTTTATCGGAGTCATCCGGGATATTACCCAGCACAAGCAAAGCGAGAAAAAAATCGAAAGCCTCGCATATTACGACCCTCTGACGGGACTACCCAACAGACGCCTGATCATTGACCACATACAGCAGGAACTTGCCGCTGACCGGAACGAAAGGGGTGTCAGCGCCCTACTTTTCCTTGACCTGGATAATTTCAAGGTCCTTAACGATTCCCACGGACACTCAATGGGAGACAGGTATCTGGTCCAGGTCGCACATCGTCTTGAGGACATACTCTCCCGGGCCGGTACGGTCGCTCGCATCGGAGGCGACGAGTTCATCGCGCTGATTACCGGCCTGCACGTGATGCCCGAACAGGCACGAGTGGAGGTCAAGCAGATTGCGGGTGAGATTCATCAGACACTGGCGGCCCCCTTCAACCTGGCCGCCCATGAATACATCGGAAACGTGAGTATCGGGGCGACCCTTCTCCACGAGCATAATGAAAGCGTGGAGGAGCTTCTCAAGCAAGCAGACATTGCACTTCACCAAGCCAAAAAGGAAGGCAAGAACACCGTCCGGCTATTTTCCACATCAATGCAGCAGGATGTAGAGGAAAAGCTCAAGCTTGAGGGGGATATCAGGCAAGCATTGCTCCAGCAGCAATTCGAACTGCATTATCAACCCCAGGTTTCGGAGGGAGGCCGTGTAACCAGTGTCGAGGCGCTGCTTCGATGGCACCACCCGGAGCAGGGCTGGATCTCGCCCAGCCGTTTCATTCCCGTATGTGAAGAAACCGGCCTGATAATGGACCTTGGCAGCTGGGTCGTTGAAACCGCTTGCCGACAACTGGCCCTCTGGTCCCGTCATGAGTCAACCTGTCATCTGATCGTAGCCATTAACATCAGCGCGCGACAGTTCCATCAGCATGATTTTGTTGAGCAGATCCTCAAGGCGATTGAAAAGACGGGGGCACCGGCATACCTGCTTGAGCTGGAGCTCACTGAATCGCTTCTTGTGCAGGATATGGCCGATGTCATCAACAAGATGAAACTACTTCGAGAGCACGGTATCAGATTTTCTCTGGATGACTTCGGAACCGGCTACTCGTCCCTCGCCTACCTGAAACGGTTGCCGCTGAACCAGCTGAAGATCGACATCAGCTTCGTGCGCGACATTCTCAATGACGAGAACGATATCGAGATAGCAAAGATGATTGTTGCGCTGGCCAACACCATGAAGCTGGAAGTGATCGCCGAAGGCGTTGAGACCTGGGATCAATGTCAGGCACTGTCCAGTATCGGCTGTCACCGTTACCAGGGCTTCCTTTTTGCGCATCCCGTGCCAGTTGACCAGATCACTGATGTTATCGATGCATCCACCCAATGGCAGGCTTTGGGCGTATCACCCCGCAACACAATACGCTCTTATGGATGAGCCCTGCCCATACGCCCCACCCCCGGCAGGTACCTTCTCGTCAAATTCACGTGCCATTTAAGCACCTTTATTTTTAGAATCTTCCGAGACATGTGCAATCAAGGGATAACAAGAGGCCCTGGATACCGCAACCGTGCAATGGCCGGATTCCCCAACGTGTTCTCCGAGACCACACTGAAGTGAAGGGACAGCGTCCACTTTATTCATCAGGTCAGGCAACGGAGACATCTACGTATGCGAACGAACCAGCCCGTTACACAGAGACGTGTGCCCGTAAAACCCAACGCAAACATTCTTTCCACCACTGACCCCAAGGGCCGCATCACCTACGTCAACGATGAATTCATCGAGATCAGCGGTTTTACCCACGAGGAGCTTATCGGGCAACCTCACAACATCATCCGGCATCCGGACATGCCGCGGCAGGCATTCTTTGAATTCTGGGATGCAATCCGCAATGGCCGATCCTGGATGGGAATGGTCAAGAATCGCTGCAAGAACGGGGACCACTACTGGGTTCACGCCTATGTAACACCAATACTGAACGACAATGGTGATGTTGTAGAGTTCCAGTCCATCCGCCAGACCCCTGACGAGGAGGCGGTTGAACGTGCTTCAGCGCTCTACGCGAAGGTCCGGGCGAGCGAGTCCGACTCGGGATCCATAAAGGCCGGGACCGCTAGGGGCTGGTATCCCGGTGTTACAGCCAAAGTGTTCATGATTTCCCTGGCAGCCATGGCAATAATGGGCGCTGGCTTGCTGGTGCCGGAGTCCGTCACTCTGGCAACCGTGATTTTGCCCGCCGGGCTGGCCCTGCTTCTGGGTGGCCTGTTCTGGGCAACCGCGCCAATACGCAGCATTGAGGCGCTGACACGAAATGTTCTTGATGACCCCTTGGTGGAACAGGTTCTAACCGGTCGGCGCGATGAGCTCGCAAGGGTGGAAACGGCGATGATCAGTCGCAAGACGGAACTGAAAGCCGTACCCAAGCGCTTGCTGGATACCGTGAAGCAAATTCGCGAGTCAGCCGCAGCGGCCTCCGAATCCATCGCACAGGCACGACAGAGTTCATCTCGCCAGACCGATGAGACCCAGCAAGTGGCCACGGCGATGGAAGAAATGTCCCAAGCGGTTCAGGAGGTCGCCGGCAATTCCAGTAATGGAGCGGATACCGCAAAAGGGGCCCACGAGCAGACAACCCAAGGGAAAAGCACGGTAAAACAGAGTGCAAACTCGGTCCGCGAGCTGACGGATTTGGTCAGCAAGGCATCAGGGGTAATCGAGGAACTTGCCGGTGAAACACAGCGAATCGGTTCCGCACTGGATCTGATCCAGCAGATCACCGACCAGACCAACCTCCTGGCCCTCAACGCCGCCATCGAGGCCGCGAGGGCCGGGGAAGCGGGTCGTGGCTTTGCGGTGGTCGCCGACGAAGTACGGAACCTTGCGAGCAGTACCTCCGAGTCCACAAAGGAAATCCAAGCAATTATCGAATCACTGCAGAACGGTTCGCATCAGGCCGTTGAAGCCATGCGCCAGAGCCGTGAGCGGGCTCAGGACACGCTGTCCCAGGCCGAGGAGTCCCATAGCGCTCTGGAAAAGATCGAAGCCGCGGTCGAAGCCATCACTGATATCAGTAACCAGATTGCCAGCGCCACCGAGGAGCAGAGTTCGACTGCGGAGGAGGTCAACAAGAATATCAGTAACATAGACAACCTGTCCGGCGAACTGAACGAGCAGGCTGAAGGGACTGATCAGCGCATCACTGAACTCGTAGAGGAAGTAGAGCGCACGACGCGCCTAGTCAGCCGTTTCGCCAACGCATCATAGGAGGCTCTTCGAATAGTGAATCCGTAATCCCGTATGCCGCACAGTAGGCTAAGCCTGTTGCCAGAAATTATTCAACTCAGTCTAGGTCATGCGGGCTCTTCCAAGATGGAACCAGTGTGATCGAGCCTTAGATCAGGGAACAGGAATCGATTCGCTGGCGCTTATGCCCCGTCACACCAGACATGAGCCAAAAGCTCGTTTCAATCCAAATGGAAATTACAGGTTCCCGTATGGACAGCAGACCATCGTCGATTGAGGAATCTGTCATAAACCATGCTGCTATCTCCCCCGAAAATGACCGTGTGCTGCGCAAACGGGAAGTGATCGAAATCATCGGTGTCAGTGACACAACTCTTTGGCGCACGCAGCATCAGGGCGAATTTACCCGCCCTATCTGCGTGACAAGCCTCAATCCTCGGGCACAAAGCAGCATGCAGTGGATCCAGCCAAGCCCAACTATACAGGGTCAAATCGGAGATGCCTTCCTCAGCGGAAAGCCACACCCCCGCTAATCCCTGGCATTGGGGACCGGCAGCTGGCGCTGCCGGTCCCCGATTGGTGGCCCTTCCTTCAGTCACCGTCGACGGACTGACCGCCGCTGGCCGACGGGGCGAGCAGCGCTTCCCGGCCGGCTGCCTTCCGGATGCTGTCGAAGACCGGGGTATTCACGGTAAAGACGGTATCGTATTGCTCCGTCACCAGAAGCGCGTCTTCCCCCTTGTCACCGGCGTAGAAGTGATACTGCCGGGGTGCGCCCTCCCCGGTGCCAATGCGGGTGGTCAGGGCGGGCTCACCGTCCGGTATGCTCCGATCACCGGCTGCACCCGAGATCCGCAGGGCGGCAATCCGGCTGACTAGGTCGGCCACCGCTTTCGGGTTCGCCTGGCCGGCATCCTTGGTACCGGAGACCGTCCACTTGCGGTCCGCTCCGTTATCTTCACGGGAACCGTCACTGGCCCCTGCCGATGCCGCCCGCTCAAGCCGGAGATCGTTGACCTCCAGGGACTGGATCGTCTGCTGATCCAGGCTCAGCAGGTCCTTGGCCAGCCACTGGTCCGCCTCGAGGGGCATCATGTGGGTGCCCACGCCGACCCGGTAGACGCTGTTCTCTCCTTCGCGCCGGGCGTAGATCTCGCCGGCGCCGGGAGTGTCGCCGAAGAACAGGACCCGCTTGCTGTCGGAGTCCGCCAGCGGCAGCACCAGGCGGCGCTTGTAGTCGTCCTTGGCGACCCGGAAGCGCTGCGCGGCCCCTCCCGAGGTGGCCACTGGCAGCCCGGTACTGGCCTCGCGCAGGCCCTCCAGCAGCCGGGTGACCTGGTCCGTGCCGGCGGGCAGGTCATTCAGGGCGGGAATGCGCCATTCCTCTCCCTTCTTTGTGAGCTGGACGCTGCTGCCTTCCGGCCCCTTGAGTTCAAGGCTCGATACGGCCTCGGCGGCTACGTCCAGGAAGGGCCCACCGTCGTCCGCGCCGGTGGTTCCGGTGGCGGGCCAGTAGGCCACCGCCACGGCAACCACCTGAATCACCACGAGCAGGCTGAGAATCCGGATTGCTTTTGCCATGGCTTACACCTCCGCCTTGATCGTCCGGTAGAACGCCTCGTCACGCCGCCGCACAAGGCGCCGCCACAACCAGATCACGAAGAGCCCGAGGCCACTGAGGGCGTAGTTGCCGTACTCCCAGTAGCGCTTGCTCTGCGGGTCCAGCGGCACCAGAGTGCGGGCCTCGTGGCTGCGGCCGCGCAGCGCGAGCAGGGCCGGGTCCTCCAGCGACCAGGCCACGGTGTTGCGCAGGAACGTCAGGGGCTTGCTGTACAGCGAGCCGCCGGTCTGCGACAGCAGCTGGAGCGTGGCGTCCGAGCCGAAGGCATTACTGGCCACCAGGACCAGGCTGGCGGATTCGGGGGACTGCTCGATGACCCGCGTGTAGCGGGGCGAGTCGCTGCTCTTCTCCTGCTTCGCCTGTTGCTGCGGATTCCGACCCTGTGGCGACTGTGGCTCGGCCTTCTTATCGCCACTGTTACCCAACAGGGGTGAGGGCTTGCCGGCAAAGAAGGAGTCAAAGCGCCCCTTGATGCTGACCGCCATGGGCTGCGCGCCTGCCTGGTCAGACTGCGCAAAGCCGGTCTCAGGGTAGGTCTGGAAGTCCGGCAGCACTTGGGCTTTCCGCTGCAGCCACGTCTGGCTGGAACTGTGCAGCAGCTCCGTCACCGCCCGGTCGCTGTTGGCTTCGGAATCCACCCTGATGGGCGAGGCCCAGGTCATGGTGAGTTGGTTCATCGAGGCCGTGATGGGCGACTCCGGGTTGAGCTGGTTTCCGCGCAGGTCCGGCGCGAAGGGATAGGGCTGCATCTGGATCTCGCGGAACCGGCGGCCGGAAACCGTCCGGGTCACCGGCAGCGGGACGGTCGCGTTGCGCCCATCAGCTACCAACCTTTCTCTTACAGTCAGGCCATGGTGCTTCAGCCACTGGCTGACGCCGGAATCATGCCGGCTGGCCCGCAGTGACCGGCCGACCGTGACCTGATAGGGCGAAGTCGCCATCACAACGTTGCCGCCCCGCATCAGGAACTGGTCCACGGCGAACAGCTGCTTGTCGCTCAGGGTCTCCGGGGCCATCACCATCAGCAGGTCCGTCTGCGGCGGCACCCGGCCGTTACTGAGCTGGCTGGTCTCCACCTGCCGGGATTCGGACAGGGCATTATTCAGGCGACTGAAACGCGGCCCCATGGCAGCCGCCCTCCGGCGACGGCGCCGGCCCTGCTCGTTCGGGGTCACCAGCGTAACCGTCTCCAGGGCACCCGGGGTCACGCGCTTGAGCGCCGCCTCGATGTTACGCCGCAGGGCGGCCTTGGTGAGCTTGTCCGGCAGCGTCACTTCAACCCGCTGGTCGCCACGCTCCAGGAGCAGGTGGAACCAGAACGGGTTGGGGTCATTGAGCCCGGCTACCAGGGGTTTCAGTCCCAGTTCGCCGGTGAGGCGGCTCTCAACCTTCGGGTCCGGCGTCACGACCTCGGTGGCCAGCCCACCGTTCGATTCCTGACCCAGGGTCTCGAACAGGCCACCCAGATTCCCCCGGAGTTTGGCCAGGGGCTCAGGCAACTGATCCGCGGACGAGGCATAGGCGGTCAGCCTGGTGTCGCCGTCCAGCCGGGCCAGCAGATTGCCCCCGGCCGCGTACTTGCCGGCGAGCTTCCGGATGGCGCGGGTGATCTCGTATTCCGGGTTGTTCAACGCCACATCGATCCCGCTGCCCGTGCTCCGCTCGACGCGGATCAGGTCCCGGAAGCCCAGGGTTTCATGCTGGTTGCCGTACTCGATCACCACGTTGAAGTAGGCGTTGACCACCGAGGACTCGTAACGGCTGCTGGTCTGGAAGGGCACCGGCTCCACGCCGTAACGGCTGGCCGCGCGCTTCTCGGCTTCCTTGTTCTCGGTCGGGTCCACCACGCGGACGCGCACCCGCCGGTCGGTCATCACCGCGTATTCGTTCAGCAGGTCCCGGAGCCGTGGCACCAGCGGTAACAGCATGGGATGGGTCTTGTCCGAGAAGTAGGCGCGGATGGTCACCGGCTCCTGCAGGCGTTGCACGCTCTCCAGCGTGGTGGCGGAGAGGGTGTAGCGGTTGCCCTCGGTCAGGTCCACCCGCAGGTTGTTGACCGGCGCCAGCCAGACGTTCACCAGCAGGAGGTTCGCCAGCACCAGCAACGTGGCCGCACCCCAGAGCCGGTGGTTGCGGTTGCGGGGGTTGCCGGCCCAGCGCAGCCGCTCCAGAGACAGCCGGTTGAGGGCCAGGAAGACCCCGGCAATGGTGAGGTAATAGAACAGGTCCCGGATATCGAGCACGCCCCGGGTGATGTCATCAAAGCGGCTGCCGGTGCCGAAGTGTTCCAGCCAGTGGCCGATGCCGTACCCGAACAGGCCGGTGATCACCGGCGCCCCGATGACGTAGAGCACGCCGCAGGTGGCGGTGGTCAGGATGAGCGCGATCACGGCGTTGCTGGTCAGGCTGCTCATGCACAGGCCAATGGCCAGGTAGGCCAGCCCCAGGAAGAGCGTCGCCACATAGCCACCGATTACAGGGCCCCAGTCCAGCGGGCCGAGCAGGGAGACCGTGATCGGCAGGGGCAGCGTCAGGCCAAGGCCCACAATGAGCAGGGCCAGCCCCGCCAGCAGCTTGCCCGCGATCAGGCTGCCGGGGCTCACCGGCACCGTCAGCAGGGTCTGGAGCGTGCCGGAACGGCGTTCCTCGGACCAGCTGCGCATGGTCAGCGCGGCAACCAGGAAGATCAGCAGCAGAGGGAACCACTCGAACAGGGGACGGAGGTCGGCGGTATCGCGGGCAAAGAAGGCCTCGCCCCAGAAGAAGATGAAGTGGACGGCCACCAGGAACACGCCCAGGAGCAGGTAGGCCGCCGGCGAGGCGAAGAAGCTGCGGAATTCCTTTCGACACACCTGGAAGGTCTCACGCATGGGAAGCCTCCTGGATCACGCTCTCGAACAGGGTTTCCAGATCCCGCCGACGGGGCTCGACGGCGTGCACACTGAAGCCGACGCCCACCAGGGCGTTAACGGCGGCCGGCACGGCCTCGTCCGTTCCGGAGAGCCGATAGCGGTGACCCTGATGATCGACTCCCCTATCGATGACCTCCGTCACGCCGGACACGGATTCGAGGACGGCAGCAGGATTACCACTGCCGGAAATCACCATGTCCACGCCCTCGGACGCGGTGAGATCCGCCAGCTTTTCATCCACGGCCAGGCTGCCGCTGCGCATGATCAGCACCCGCTCGCAGACGGCCTGCACTTCCTGCAGCACATGGGTGGAAAGGATGACGGTGGCGTCCTGGGCCAGGTCCCGGATCAGGTCGCGCATCTGGTGGATCTGGGCGGGGTCCAGCCCGTTGGTGGGCTCGTCGAGGATCAGCAGTTCCGGTTCATGGAGCAGCGCCTGGGCCACGCCAACGCGCTGCTGATAGCCCCGGGAAAGGGTGTCGATACGGTCCCCGGCTTTCTCGGCCAGATCCGTGCGGCGGATGGCCCTGGCAATCGCCCGGTCGCGTTGCTCAGGCGGTATACGGCGCAGTTCAGCCATGTACGCCAGGTAGTCGATGACCGTCATCTCGGGCCAGAGCGGGCAGTTCTCCGGCAGATAGCCGATGCGCTGCTGGATGGCGGCGGTGTCCTGACCCATGACGAGGTCGTCCAACCTTACGGTTCCCGAGGTCGGCTCCAGCGCGCCGGTCATCATCTTCATGATGGTGGTCTTACCGGCCCCATTGGGCCCCAGCAGCCCGACCACTTCGCCGCGCTCGATCCGGAACCCCACATCCCGGACCGCCGTCAGCGCCCCGTACTGTCTCGTCAGGTGCTCGACTTCAATCATCCGGTGGTCTCCCTGTTTCGGAATCGGATAACCTGCTGGCCGGGGGAATCGATTCCCGGCGGCCGGATTTCAAAAGAATCGGGCGAGACGTTTCAAGAGGTATTACAGAACTGAAATGGGAGAAAAAAGCCTGCCGATAGAAGAGCTTACCCAACGGATCAGGCAATGCCGCGTGTGCCGCGACTGCCCCCGGCACGGCCCGCCGCTGCCCCACGAACCCAGTCCCGTGATGCAGGCAGGCACCGGCGCCCGGGTCTGCATCGCCAGCCAGGCACCGGGGAACAAGGCCCACCAGAAGGGCCTGCCGTTCTACGACCCATCAGGTGTGCGACTCAGGGAATGGCTGGCGGTCTCCGAGGAGCGCTTCTACGACCCGGAACAGTTCGCCATCGTTCCCATGGGCTTCTGCTTCCCCGGCTATGACAGCAAGGGCGGCGACCTGCCGCCACGGCGCGAATGCGCGGAAACCTGGCATGAATCCGTGTTCGCGGCCCTTCCGAATCTTTCGCTGATCCTGGTCATCGGCCAGTACTCACAGCGTTACCACCTGCCGAAGCGTCACCGCGAGAAGACACTGACCGCGACCGTGGCCAACTGGCGGGCCATCCTTGAGGAAGACAACGAGCCGGCGGTTCTGCCCATGCCCCACCCCTCCTGGCGCAACAATGCCTGGATCCGGAACAACCCCTGGTTTGAGGCGGAACTGCTGCCGGAGCTGCGCCGGCGTATCGAGGCCCTGCTTGGGCCGGAATCAGGCGCCTGAGGCCACGACCGGGTAGCCCGGCTCGCCCCAGTCCACCTCCGGATGCCCCATCAGGGTGTCGATGATCACGGGCACCAGCTGCTCGAGGATGTTGGCCCCGTCCCGCACCTGCTCCCGGTTGACGGAACTGTTCCAGGTGGAGCCTCCATGCATCATCTGGTTGCGCAGGGTATAGAGTCGCGAGAACACCAGGCCCAGAACCCGGGCGGTGTCATCCGAGCCCAGGGCCCGGGAGGCGGTCACCTTGGCGCGCTCGAACAGCCCCTGCCACTCCCCGCGGGGCCGGCGCCCGTTCTGGCAGTCCCAGTAGGGCTGGAACACATACTGGTTGTTCAGCAGCATCCGGATGGCATTGGGGAAGGCCGTCCAGACCACTCCCGAGAGGCGCTTCTCGACGTCCAGCGCCACCAGCCGCTCGAGGAACTCACGCAGGACCTTCTGCTCCGGCATTGGCTCCTCCAGCCGCATCTCCTGGGCATAGGCGGCGTTGAAGGCAATCCAGAGGAAGATGAAGCGACCATCCTCGTCATCACAGATTTCCGCCCTCTGCAACCAGCTCAGGGCACGGTGAACGCGCAGGTCCAGAGCATCCGGAAGGTTGTCGCGAATGCCTCTGTGGCGGGCTTTGAGAGATTCAAAATCCTGTGACACGGGAGCTCTCCTGTTTGACCTCTGATCCGAATACGTATAATTTCGTACACCATGACTGAGCGGTTAAGCATCAGTAATCCTTCCGCACGCCGCTTTCTTAACGTCTCTATCTAATCAGACCACGAGGTATTATTGCAGTGATACGGGCTGAAGGCGTCACCAAAGTATTCGGACCCAACCCGGAATCCGTGAAATCTCTGCTGGAACAGGGCAAATCCAAAGATGAAATCCAGTCCGAGACCGGGCATGTAGTCGGGGTCAACAACGCCAGCTTTGAAGTTGGCGCCGGCGAGGTCTTCTGCATCATGGGCCTTTCCGGCAGTGGCAAATCCACCCTCATCCGCTGCATCAACCGTCTCATCGAGCCCACTTTCGGCAAGATCATTCTCAACGACCCGGAACATGGCGAGATGGATATCGCCACCATGGACGGCCCGACACTGAGGCGTGTCCGCTCCCAGCATCTGAGCATGGTCTTCCAGCATTTCGCGCTTTTCCCGCATAAGACGGTTCTTGCGAACGTGGTCTATGGGCTTGAGGTTCAGGGCCGCGACAAGGCCGAGCGCGAGGAACTGGGAAAGAAGTACCTGGAGATGGTCGGACTGGGTGGCTGGGAAAACCACTACCCGGATGAGCTCTCCGGCGGCATGCAGCAGCGCGTGGGCCTGGCCCGCGCCGTGGCCACCGAAGCCAACATCCTGCTGATGGACGAACCCTTCTCCGCGCTGGACCCGCTGATCAAGGTCCAGATGCAGGATGAGCTGATTCGCATCCAGCAGGAACTGGGCCGCACCATTCTGTTCATCACCCACGACCTGGACGAGGCCATGCGCATCGGCGATCACATCGCCATCATGGATGCGGGCAAAATCGTGCAGGTCGGTAATCCGGAAGAGATTCTGGTCAACCCGAAAACCGAGTACGTGGCCAAGTTTGTCGAGCATGCCGACCCGACCGGCGTCATCACGGCGGAAACCGTCGCCCTGCCGTTCAGCGACCGCTACTTCAACAGAGTGGGCGAAGAAGCCGGCAACCAGATCTGGAACCGTACCGGTTACACCGATGTCGAGTTCCATGTGGATACCAATGGCCACCTCGCGAAGATGCGCTGCGAAGGTAATGACGTAGCGCTCCATGAGCTCGAGGAGAAGATCACCGAATCCGGCGGCGCCCCCGAACGCCACACGGACGCCGCCGTCCACTGCACCACGGACACCATTCTCAAACGGGTGCTGCGCGGGCGTGCCTACTCGGAACTTCCGGTCATCGTCCAGGACGCCGAAGGGCGCCTGAAGGGCATCATCGACGAACCGGAGCTGATCCACGGCATTCTCGAGAAACACGGTTACGCACAGGACGACTGAGGCCACCATCATGAACGACCTGATCCCGATGCTCAGCGGTTCCCTGGGCAACCCGTTCGAACTGATTGACCTGCCAGTTGATGACTGGATCACCTGGTTTGTTGACTGGCTGGTGAACACCTTCCGGGACTTCTTCCGGACCTGGATCAGCCCGCCGGTTGAGACCGTTATGGAAGCGGTTCAGTGGGTCCTGAACTCTGCGCCGCCCCTGGTGATCCTGGCCGGCCTTTTCCTCATCGCCTGGCGTTCCGCCTCCTGGAAAGTGGGCGTATTCGCCGTGATCGCCTTCGCCTTCATCGGCTTCATGGGCGTCTGGGACGAGCTGATGACCACTCTCTCGCTGGTGATCACCTCGGTGCTGTTCTGTCTCGTCATAGGGGTGCCCATAGGCATTCTCTGCTCGCGCAGGGACATGACCTACACCCTGGTGCGACCAATACTGGACATCATGCAGACCACCCCGCCCTTCGTTTACCTGGTGCCGGCGGTGATGCTGTTCAGTATCGGCAACGTGCCCGGACTGATCGCAACCATCATCTTCGCCATGCCGCCCACGATCCGGCTGACCAACCTGGGCATCCGCCAGGTGCCCGGCCAGTATACGGAAGCGGCCACCGCCTTCGGCTCCACGCCGCGCCAGATCCTGTGGAAGGTCCAGGTACCGCTGGCCATGCCCACCATCATGGCGGGCCTGAACCAGACCATCATGCTGGCGCTGTCGATGGTGGTGATCGCGGCCATCATCGGTGCCGGTGGCCTTGGCCTGCTGGTGTTCCAGGGGCTGAACCGGCTTGATATCGGCCAGGCCTTTGTTGGCGGGCTTGGAATTGTGCTGCTGGCCATGGTGCTCGACCGGATCACCCAGGGTCTGGGTGAGAAGGCCCCGGGCAGCCGGGCCAGCAGTGATGACTGACAACCATCTGTGAAGCGCGGATGCCGCCGGCATCCGTGGGACGACACAGCTCACAGCGATGTGAGTTAAATAAGAGCAATACGGAGGAACGTATTATGAAACGCCTGAAATCCATTTCGCTGAAAGCGCTGGCGCTGGCCCTGGTGGGCTCTCTGGCGCTCAGTGCCCAGGCCGACGATCACAAGTCCATGCCCGGTGAGGGCGTAAGCGTCCAGCCGGCTGTGGCTACATGGACCTCCGCCATTCCGGTGAGCTGGGTCTATGCGGAACTGCTGACCGAGCTGGGCTACGACGTCCAGGATCCGATTTCCCTCCAGAACCCGGTGGCCTACCTGGCCATGAGCGAGGGCGACGTAGACTACTGGCCCAACGGCTGGTTCCCGCTGCACAACCCGCAGCTGCCCGACAACTGGGATGACAAGGGCACGATCTTTGATCCGCTGTGCAAGGGCTGCGGCATCCAGGGCTACCTGGTGAACAAGGAAGCCGTTGAGAAGTACGACATCACAGGCATCATGGACATCGTGGAAAACGAAGAGATCCGCAATGCCTTTGACCACGACAACGACGGCAAGGCCGAGCTCTACGGCTGCCCGCCCGGCTGGGGTTGCCACGAAGGCATCAACGCCATGATCGACAAGTTCGAACTGGGCGACCGCATCGACCACGTGGATGCCGGCTATTCCGCGAACTTCACGGAAGCCATGTCCCAGATCGAACAGGGCAACCCGACCCTGTACATGACCTGGGGCCCCAGCGCCTGGATCCTCAAGCTGGTACCGGGTGAGGACGTTATGTGGGTCAACGCGCCCGGCATTGTCGAAAGCGAGAACGAAAAAGCTTCCGGCATCACCGGCGCCGTAACCGATCCCATCCAGATGGGCTTCGTTGCGGCTGACATCCAGGTTGCCGCCAACAACAACTTCCTCAAGGAGAACCCGGCCGCTGAGGAACTGTTCCGTCAGGCAGAAGTACCGCTGAAGTGGATCAGTCAGGTTGACGGCAAGATGAGCGAGCAGGACCTGGACGACGACGAAGTCCGGCCCCTGGCCGCTGAGTGGATCGATCAGAACCGCGACATGGTCGACAAGTGGCTGAAGGCGGCGCGCGAAGCGGCCAAGTAAGCCAGCATCGATCCATCGGGATCAGAAGGGGGGCTCTGCGGAGCCCCCTTTTTTATGCCCGTTTACCGGGCCGGCGTGCAGGCCAGCCGGTAGGCGGCCGGTGTCACCACCAGGGCGATCACCGTCGCCAGCAGCAGCCCCACGCCAAAGGTCTGGGCAAACGGCGGCCAGAGGGTGCCGCCGGCCACCATCAGGGGCACCAGACCACCAAAGGTGGTCATGGTGGTGGAGCCGATGTGGCGGAACGTAGGCCCTGTGATCACGTCGACCATGGCGGCGGCATCACCGTCCCGCGCGTGGTCATCGTCGTCCAGGGCGGCGATCATGATGATCGTGGCGTTGATGGCCACTCCCACCAGCCCCATGATCCCCACGATGATGATGAAACCGAAGGGGTGCCCGGCCAGGGCGAGAGCCAGCAGGCCCAGGCCAAAGGCCTGAGCGCCGCTGAAGAAGACAATCCCCGCCCGCCGGAAGGAATTGAAGGTCAGGGCCACCGCCGCGACCATCATCAACACAAGGATGGCGACGGAGCTCAGAAGCCGGGTGACGGCCTCGTTGCGCTCCTCGGCCTCGCCACCGGTTTCCAGCCGGTACCCGGGAGGCAGATCCAGCTCCGCCTCCAGTTTGCCTTTAAGGCGCCGCATCACCGTAGGCGCCAGTTCCCCAACCTTAAGGTACCCACGGACGAGCTGGACCCGTTCGCCCTGGCGGCGCTGGATGCGCCGCCAGGACGGCGTCAGCTCCTGCTCCGCCAGGGCCGACACCGGGATACCACCCCGGCCCTCGCCGCCGCGGATCAGGGCACTGCCGAGCATACTGCTCTGACTGCGCCAGGGCTCCGGGTAGCGCACCTGGACCGGCATCTGTTCCGTTTCCTCCAGCATGAAGCCACCATCACGCCCGCTGAGAAGGGCGTTGAGCTGGCCAGCCACCCGCTCCGCGTCCAGTCCCAGCGCCGCGATCTCCTCCTGGTCCGGAGTCAGCTCAATCCGGGGCTGGTCCCGGTTGACCAGGGTATGCACATGGGTCACTTCCGGCAGAGCGTGCATGAAACCGGCGATGCGCTCGCCCAGATCCGCCAGCACCGGCAGTTCCGGGCCATAGAGGCGCAACTCCAGGGGTGCCGCCACCGGCGGGCCCTGTTCATAACGCCGCACCAGCGTCTGGGCGTCAGGGAAGGCCTCATCAAGCCGTTTCTGCAGCGTCCGGATCGCCGGGATCGTCCGCTCTGCCCCGGCAGTATCCACAATGGCCTGGATAAAGGCGGGATTGCTGTCCTCACGCCCCACCAGGTTGTAATAGACCTTGGGCGCGTTGCCGCCCGCGACCATCCAGACGTCCTGCACCCCTTCAACATCCCGGATGACCGGGGTCATACGCTGCGCGACGTTCCGGGCGCGATCCACCGAGGCGCCGGGTTCAAGGCGGACCTGGATATGGAACTGGTCCCGGTCCGCCGCTGGAAAGAAGCTGATCGGCAGCATCGGCAGTATCACGGCGCCGCTGATGGGCAGCAGCAGTGTCAGGCCTATGGCAATGACGGGGCGCCGCAGTGTGATCCCGATGAAGGAACGCAGCCAGCCCATGGCCCGCCCCGGCCCCGAGGCGGAGGCGGATGTCAGCCCGGTCAGAAGCAGGGGGCTCATGGCGGGAATCACCAGCAGCGCCACCAGGTAGGAGCTGATCAGCGCCAAGATCACCGCAATGGCCAGCGGCCCCACGAACTCGCCCGCGCCGCCAGGCATAAGCACAATCGGCATGAACGCCAGGATGGTGGTGAGCGTGCTAGCCAACAGCGGACCAGCGAAGTGGCGCAGCGTCCGGCGGACGGCCTCAGTGTGGGAATCCCCCTGGCCAAGGCGCTCACGCAGGGCGTTGGTCACCACAATGGCGTTGTCCACGATCAACCCGATCGCCACGATAATGCCCGTGATGCTGATCTGGTGGATATTGACTCCGAAGACCCGGAACAGGCTCAGCACCAGCAGCATGGTCGCGGGAATGGCCAGCCCCACGGCGGCCGCCCCGCGCCAGCCCAGGGTCAGGAACAGCAGGGCCACAACGATGACCAGCCCCATCAGGAGGCTGCCGACAACGCCTTCCAGCCGCTCCTGGGTATAGAGGCTCTGGTCGAAAAGAACCCGGGTCTCGATCCCGTCCGGCAGTTCCGCCCGCATCTCATCCAGGACGCTCCTGGCCTGCTGCGACCAGCTGTCGATACGGCCACCACCGGCCATGCGGGCGCCCACCAGGATGGTTTCCTCGCCATTGAGCAGCGCGTGCTGTTCCGGCGGGTCGGCCACGCCCCGCTCCACGTCCGCCAGGTCGCCCACTTTCAGGCGCTGGCCCTCGTCGATGCTGATGGTGACATCCCGGACCCGCTCCAGGTCCGCGAAATCCCCCCGCAGCGTCACCGCCCGGCGCGACTCGCCGTTGTCCAGAACACCCGCGGGACGACGGGCATCGGAGCCGGCCACCCGCCGGGCCATGTCTTCTGCGGACAGCCCGAGCTGCGCCAGCTCGGCCGGGTCCGCGTGCAGGCGGATCACCTCGGCGGCGCGACCGAACAGGTTGGTATAGTCGGTGCCCGGCATGGCCCGGAACCGCTCCTCCAGGCGCTCCGCGTGGCGCCCCAGGGCGTTGTGGCTGATGCCCGGATCCTCACGCGTCAACGCGATCACCATGGAGAAGGCGTAGAAGCGGTCATCAATCAGACGCGGTCGTGATGCCTGGTCCGGCAGGTCCGGACGGGCATCCGCCAGCTTGTCCCGCACCCGGCTCCAGACGGGTTCGACCTCCGTCACCTCCTCGAGGAGCTCAATCGCGATGCTGGAGACCCCCTGTCGGGAGGCGGACGAGAGCACCTTGACCTCCTTGAGGGTACGGATCTCGTCTTCAAGCGTCTGCGTGACCAGCGCCTCGACCTGTTTCGGGTCCGCTCCCGGGAAGGTGGTGAGCACCCGTGCATTACGCGCCGTGATGCGTGGATCCTCGAGGCGTGGCAGGGTCTGGATGGCCGCCAGCCCCGAGACAATCAACAGCCCCACCGCCATCACCAGCAGGCGGCGGTTGAACAGCAGCCGTTCAATCACCGTCGCCACCCTCTTCCGCAATGCGCACACGCTGGCCCGGCACAACCCGGTGGGTACCGCCATCGATCACGTCCATGCCCGCTTCGAGTGGGCCGCGGACCAGAACCCGCCCATCGTGGCTGTAGAGCCATTCCACGTTCACGCGCCTGATCCGGTGCGCTTCCTCCCCATCCGGTTCCAGGACCAGTACGGCCCAGAGGCCGGAACGGGCCCGGGTCAGCGCGGATTCAGGCAGGACATGGCCGCTTTGCGACACCTCGGTGGCATGGCGTAGATGGGCGATCTGCCCCGGAACAACCGGGGCGCCAGCATCCAGTGCCACGCGCAGGGTGCGTGTGCGCCTCGCCGGATCCAGCTCCGGAAGCCGCTCGATCACGGTACCTTCCAGCGATTGGTCACCCACCCTCAGCGAGACACGGTCACCGCTGCTGTAGGCCGCTGCCGTACCTGCCGGCATACCAATGCGGGCCTCCAGGCTCTCGGGGTCCAGCACCCGGAAGGCCGGCGTGCCGGTCGTGACCAGATCGCCCTGATCCACCATCCGGCGGGCCACAACGCCATCGAACGGCGCCCTGAGGCGTGCGTCATCCAGATTGGCCTGAACCCGGTCGCGACGCCCCTCAAGCCCCTGGAGCTGGCCTTCCAGGCGCCGGCGTTCCGCCTCGGCCCGATCCACATCACGCTGGGTACTGGCGCCATCACGGCGGAGGTTGCGCTGGCGCTCCTCCTCCTGGCGGGCCAGATCCAGGCTGGCCCGGGTGGCGGCGATCTCGCCTTCCACCTCCTTCAGCGAGGCCCTGAGGCGGCGATCATCCAGAACCGCGAGCACCTGCCCCTGGGTGACAGCATCCCCTTCCCGGACCTCGATGCGGGCAACCCGCCCTTCCGGCTCGAAAGCCAGGGTGCTGGCCCGCCGCGGCTCCACGAGCCCGGTGTGGCGGGTCACCTGCGGGAAGCTGTCCACCGCCTCGGGCGTACTGGTGCTGACGGGCAGCAACCGTTGGTCATTGGCGTCCGCGCTGGTCTGTGTGCTGGCCCAGGCACGCATTATGATCAGGGCCACGGCGAGGACCGCCAGTGCCACCAGCACCCGCGGTCGTTTCCATTGGTCAGTCATGGTCAGGCTTCCCGGCTGTTTTCTTGTTGTACCGCTTGGCAAACGATCCGCGCGAAAGCTTAACAGAAGGCAACCCATAGCACCCTATCTATCCGGGCGATTTCCCTGACCTGAATGACGGGCCCCACTGGAATCCAAAGTCTTGCATCACCTCTCAGATCCACGCTTGCCGTGGGTGGTAACCTTGCTGGCCGGAACTGGGACACCACGAGTGACTGCCATGGGAATGAACACCCGCGCCTGCATCCTTTGTCTGCTGATCGCCCTGCTCAGCCTTGGCGGCTGTACGGTCCACCAGTCCATCGGCCATGATGCCGGCGCCTTCCTGCGGGATGTGGACGGTGAGCGCTTCCGTCCCGTGCCCAAACACAAATGGGACAGCAACAACCACGCCCTGCTCTATGTCTACCGCCCACAGTCGGAGTGGGGCGACCAGGAGCTCATGGCGCCCAGCTTCTACGTGGACGGCCACCACTACGTGAACCTGCGCAGCGGCGGCTACACCTGGCTGGAAATCCTCCCCGGCACCCGCGAGCTGGACATGAGCCGCCCCTTCTTCGGGATTGAAGGCATCGGGTTCCGCTTCTCCCATCTTTTGGATGCCGAACTGACAATGGAGGCGGGCGAGATCTACTTCCTGCGCTACTCCGAGGTCAGCGAAACCGACTCCATGGACCCGCGCCTGCCCGATGATCATCCCCTGAGCCGTGGTGCCGCACGGCTTGTTACGCAGGAAGCCGCAATGAAGGAACTGCGCCGGACCCGCTTCATGGAGAGCGTGCTGCTCGCCACCAACCATGCCGGCACCTCCATTGTGGCGGACAACCGCGAGGCGGATTACCAACGCCGACGCAAGGCACTTATGGAAAAGCGTAAAGAGGAGGTCGAACGCATGAAGGAGCAGGGCCATTACGAGCCCGCTCCCTGGTACTGGCCCTGGGGCGGCGGGCCTTCCCGGCCACTGGAGACGGATCGCAAACTCCGCCAGCTTGAAAGGGAACGGCAGCAGAGGCTGGCCGCACAGGAAGGCGACGGCCACTGGTGGTGGCCGTTCTGAGCGCCATACCGTAGTATGGCGGCGTTATGAGTGCCAACACGATATCCCTTAACCGCAACACGGATCAGCTTCCGCAGGACGGCCGCCCCGTATGGCTTTTCGGGTACGGGTCACTGATCTACAAGGCGGGCTTTGACTATATCGAGACGCGGCCGGCCACCATCCAGGGCTGGAAGCGACGTTTCTGGCAGGGCTCCCACGACCACCGCGGCACCCCCGACAGCCCCGGGCGCGTCGCAACCCTGATTGCCGATGCCCAGGCCTCCTGCACTGGCCTGGCATACCGGGTGACACCGGATGTTTTTGAACAGCTGGATGTACGCGAGAAAAATGGCTATCTGCGCCTGATCCGCTCTCTCAGGCTGGACGATGGCAGCGACGCGGAGGGCCTTGTCTACATCGCCACCGAAGACAATGCCGCCTGGCTGGGGCCGGCTACAGAAGCCGCCATTGCACGGCACGTAGCCGCTTCCGAAGGGCCCAGCGGACCCAACAGCGACTATGTGCTCGAACTGGCGGAAGCGCTGCGGGCCATGGGCGTTGATGATCCGCATGTGTATGCGATTGAACGCCATCTCAGGGCTGTCCTTGATGGGGACAATAAACCCGCCTATAGTTACAGCCAGTCCCCTGAGACCTGATGAGTCAATCACGTGTCCGATAATGACAAGAACAGACCCGTCAGGGACGCGAGCCTAGCCGAACCCGCGCTTGCCGTTGCCACAAGGCGACTGCGCACTGATTTCCAGCTCTCGATCATTACGCTGCTGGGCGCGGCCGCCCTGTTCGGCATTATTCCTTTTGGCGTCTACCGGTTCCTGGAAACCAATTACCTCGCCGGCGCTGCCGATTCACTGATTTCCTTCGGCATCCTCAGCAGCGTGATCTATGCGTGGCTGTCCGGCGATACGGAGAGGACGGGGTTCGCGCTGGCGGTCTTCTGCTGTGTTGCGGGGGCGGTCATCGGCTCCATTCTGCCGGAAGTGGGGCACCTCTGGAGCTACCCTATACTGGTGGCAAGCTTCTTCCTTACACGGCCGATCATCGCCATCAGTCTCAATACCGCCATGGTCGTGGCCATCATCATCCATGGCACCTCCCTGCCCTCGGGAGAGAGCCTGTGGGCCTACTTTGCCACGGCCACGGTGGTCAGCGCCTGCGCCTTCATCTTCGCGATCCGTAACCAGCAGCAACGCAAGGAAATGGCCGTTCTGGCCCGCCGCGACCCGCTCACCGGCATACGCAACCGCCGCTCCATGGACGATGCCCTGCAGCTGGCCGCCTCCACCGCCAGCCGCACCGAAACCCCCTATGCCCTGGTCATGCTGGACCTGGACCACTTCAAGGCCATCAACGACAAGCACGGCCATGGCCTGGGTGACGAGATCCTGGTCAACCTGGCCAGGATGGTGGAACGCAATACCCGCCAGAGCGATCAGCTGTTCCGCTTTGGCGGCGAAGAATTCGTGCTGCTCATGCCGGGCGTGGACTCTGACGGCATGAGCGCCGTGGTCCAGGGCCTGCGCCAGAAGATCCGGTCCACCCTGAGAAGTCCCGATGGCCCCGTCACCGCCTCCTTTGGCGCGGCTCACCTGGGAGCGGATGAAAGCTGGGAGGACTGGCTGAAGCGTGCGGATGATGCGCTCTATCAGGCCAAGGAGAGAGGCCGTGACTGTGTCATAATCGCCAGCGACCGTGAACAGCCCGCCGGCTGATCTCAGCTCACGAGCCGAACCCCGTATCCCGACCGCTGAACCCGCCCCTCATCCACCAGTTTCTCCAGGTGGGCTTCCAGTGAGCGCGCAGCCACCGGATGGATAGCCGCCGGCACGTCGTCATAGACCCGGGGCAGCAATGCTTCCGTCTCAATACCTTCCGGCGCCTCGGCCAGGCAGTCCAGAACCTTGTGCTCGCGGCGATGGCGGTGGGTGATCAGATAATCGAACACCGCCCAGGGATCGGCCATCAGCTGGCCATGCCCCGGCAGCAGATGCGCCACCGGCTCATCCAGAAGACGCCGCAGCGTGGCCAGATAATCCCCCAGATGCCCGTCCGGCGGGTCAATGACCACTGTGGAGGACTGCATCACCAGATCCCCGGCCAGCAGTAGCCCATCCGGTTCCCACAGGAACGCCAGATGATTAGCAGCATGCCCGGGTGTACTCAGCACCCTCAGCCCCGGTACCAGGTAATCCCCGTCTGCTGGCTCATGATCCGGCGCAAGATCGTAGTCGTGATGCGCCAGGCCTCCTGCAGGGCGCCGGAACACCAGCCGGGCGCCAGTGCGTTCGCGCAGCCGATGGCTGGCCGGTGTGTGATCCAGATGCGTGTGGGTGAGCAGTATGCGGTCGATACGCCCCCCGGTGGCAGCGAGGATGGCCTCGACATGAGCGCCATCATCCGGCCCCGGATCCACCACCAGCATCTCCTCGTCCGTACGCAGGATGTAGGTGTTCGTGCCCGGCCCTGTCATGACACCCGGGTTGGGAGCAGTCAGGCGGGTGATGGCCGGAGTGATCGCAACCGCCTCGCCCGGTTCGATGCGTCCGGTCGTGTGCCCACCGGCTGCGGGGTCCAGGAAACGGGCCTCGTCGTATCCTGCCGCTCCGGCAGCCAGGCTGCTATTGCGGATCGGCCAGTCCTCTGCCGGCGCTTCATAGGGAACCAGATACGCCATTGATGCAACCAGATCGGCAACGCTCCGGAATCCCCGGATCTGCCTCAGCGTGCCCAGTGTCGGAGGCACCAGCAGGCGCTCACCACGGCCATGCTCCTCCAGAGCCTGCTCCGGTGTCAGCCAGAAGGCCTCGGTGGTTTCCGTACCATCCGGCCAGGCGGTCTGTCCCGCCGGCACTGGCGCCAGGAAAAAGCGGGTATCAAAACGCCGCGGGGGCCCTGGGGGCGTGATCCAACGCCCCAGATAGAAGAGTCCATCAGCGGCGGGCGTCAGCCCGGCGCGCCCGCAGTAATCGGCCAGCGACTGCTCGCCGGCATCCAGCCGCCGCCGTTCATCGAGCTCCGGCACTGTATGCGTGGTCAGCCCTCCGGCATCGTCCCGGACCACCAGAACGCCCGCTTCCTCAAAGCACTCCCTGAGCGCTGTGGTGCGATCCACCAAGGCCCCATCCAGATCACTGACCGCCCCGCCCGGAAACACATCGAACCCCGGCAGGAAGACCGCGTCCCTGGTACGACGCAACAGCAGTACCTCCGGGCCACCGGCGCCATCACGCGCCAGCACCAGGGTCGCTGCTTCACGTATCTCAGTCATGGCCACTCAGCAGGTCGCCTCCATCGCTACCTTGCCCCGGGTATGCCGGGTTTCAATGTGACGGTGGGCATCCTCGGCATGATAGAAGGGATAAATCTCGTCCACGTGCACCCTGAGCCGACCCTCATTCACCCACTGGCGCAGCACGTCCAGGTCCGCGCGATTGGAATGCACGATCACAAGCCGGTTGCGCTTCTGGAGACCCAGCCGGGCCAACCCCTCTGCAGGCAGGCTGTGACCGCTGGGAATGGTGTTCACATAGCGCCCGCCCCGCACCAGCGTGTCGCTGAAGTCACCGACCCGGTAATTGCCGAAGACATCGAACACCGCATCAAAGGGGCCGGGAATGGCGGGGGCCGATGTCTGCTGGTAGTCCACAGCCTCGTTCGCCCCCAGATCACTCACGAACTTCAGGTTACGCTCACTGCACACGGCGGTGACATGGCAACCGAGATTGCGGGCAATCTGCACCGCGAAGTGGCCAACGCCACCGCTGGCGCCATTGATCAGAACCCGCTGCCCCGGCTGGACACCGGCGCAGTCGCGCAGCGCCTGCAGGGCGGTGAGGCCGGCCAGAGGAATGGCCGAGGCCTCGGCAAAGGACAGCCCCTCCGGACAGGGAGCCACCTCATCCGCCTCCAGCACCGCGTACTCAGCATGGACGCCACCGTGGAAACGGTTGCTCATACCGAATACCGGCTGCCCTACTTCCAGGCCCCGGACACGGTCCCCGATTCGGGAGATCTCCCCGGCCATATCCAGACCGCTGACCCGCGGCAGGGGTTCGCGGTCAAGGAATCGCAGGAAGGTGCTGAACATCCCCTTGCGCAGCAGCACATCCTTGGGATTCAGACCACCTGCCCGGACACGCACCTGGACCTGGCCGGGACCAACTGCCGGTTCCGGCCAGTCATCCACCCATTCCAGCACATTGGGTTGTCCATAGGCCCTGTAGATGATGGCTTTCATGGTGGCGCTCCCTGACCAGAGACACGGACTTTACGCCATTGTAGCCGTCAACCAGCCAGTTTTCCTCTGTATTTACAGGCCCATACTATTTCCGGGGGCCCGAACACTGCCCCCTTTGTCGTCACGGATTGCGGTACTCGGCTTTCGGCCCCAGATAGTACCACCAGTTCACCACCAGGCAGACGGCGTAGAAAACGGCGAAGGCGTACAGCGCATTCTCCGGGGTGGTCGCCTTGATCTGTTCCCCGAAAACCTTGGGAATGATGAAAGCGCCATAGGCTGCTATGGCGGATGTCCATCCCAGAACCGGACCAGCCTGTTCAGTGTTGAATACCTGGGCGATGGTCCGGAATGTCGACCCGTTACCGATTCCAGTTGCCGCAAAAAGCAGCAGGAACAGCAGCAGGAAGGGCATGAAGAATTCCTGCGGTGTCTGCGAGGCATAGGCCAGCTGCATGTAGTAGGCCACACCCAGAGAGCTGGCGATCATCACCACCGCCACGATGCCGGTGACCAGTGCACCCCCTACCTTGTCCGCGATCCAGCCGCCAACAGGTCGAATCAGCGCGCCGATGAAGGGGCCCATCCAGGCGTACATCAATGCGGACGGACCGGCAGGATTAGCCGTGTCATGCGTCATGACGCCATCCACCATGATGTGCTGATAGCCGAAGATGACCTTGATCGCCAGCGCAAAGCCCGCCGAGAAGCCGATGAAGCTGCCAAAGGTCATGGTGTAGATGAGGCTCATGATCCAGGTGTGCTTGTTCGAGAAGATCTTGAACTGGCGCTGGAGATTCGGCTTGATCTCACCCGGAATCAGCTTCAGAAGCATCACCGTTGTGAACAGAATGCCCGCAATGACCGGCCACTTCACCCAGTCCGGGGTACCCAGTCCAACCGGGGCGGGAAGGATGATGTAGAGACCGACGGCGGCTGTGAAGAAGCCGATCAGCAGCATCCCCGTGATCTTGCCAAACGCGCTCAGCGGACTGCCGATGTTCGGCGATACGCCCTCGGTCCGGATATTGTCCATACCAAACCAGCCCGCGAAGGCCAGCGGAATCAGGAACAGCAACCAGACATAACCGGCATTGTGGATAAAGGTCTCACTGCCGGCGGGAATCTTGCCGATCAGGGTGCCGGAACCGTTTTCCAGGATCATGGGAGCGCCACCGAAGACACCGATGGTCATGAACAGCGGCACCAGGATCTGCATGGTCGTAACACCGGCATTACCCAGCCCGGCATTGAGCCCCAGGGCAAGGCCCTGTTTCTTCTTGGGGAAGAAAAAGCTGATGTTCGACATGGAGGAGGCGAAGTTGCCGCCGCCGATACCAGAGAGGAAAGCCAGGATCTGGAAGACCCAGAGCGGGGTTTCCTTACTCTGAAGGGCCAGGCCCGTTCCGATGGCCGGAATCATGAGCAGGGCCGTGGTAAAGAAGATGGTGTTACGACCACCCGCAATGCGGATGAAGAAGCTGCTGGGAATCCGCAGTGTGGCACCGGTCAGGCCAGCGATGGCCGTCAGTGTGAAGAGTTCTTCCTTGGGGATCGGGAAGCCCAGATTGTCCATCTGGACCGTGATGATCCCCCAGTAGAGCCACACCGCAAAACCGCACAGCAGACTCGGGATGGAAATCCACAGGTTGCGGTTGGCGACTTTCTTACCCTTTGACTCCCAGAAGTCTGGGTCTTCCACATCCCACTTATTGATTTCACCCATAACAAGGCTCCGTATCTATCTGTATGAATCGGGTTCCGCGGGAGGTCGAGCCTCCCGCTTCTGTCTCAGCTTTTTGCGGCATTGCCCTCACGCCCGTAATCAAGCTGGATTTCCGGGAGGTAGCGGGCGCTTTCCTCTTCTCCACGCTCCGGGTGGCGGCGACGCTCCATGCGTACGATGGCACCGTGCATCCACAGCAGCGAGACCAGCACCAGAAGGAAGAGCAGCATGAAGCAGCTTGTCCAGACACCCAGCACGTCATTCAGTACGCCGAAGATGATCGGCAGGAAGAAACCACCGAGGCCACCGATCATCCCCACAAGACCGCCCACGGACCCCACGTGATCGGGGTAGTAAACCGGGATGTGCTTGTAGACTGCTGCCTTGCCGAGCGACATGACAAACCCGAGCACGACAGTAATCAGTGCGAAAACTGCCAGCGGTACGCCAAAGGCGAATTCAATGGGCCCATCAATGCCCTGGATGACGTAGCGGGTCTGGGGGTAGCTCAGAACAAAGAGGCAGAGCAGGGAAACGCCATAGGTCCAGTACATCACCGCACGGGCGCCGATCCTGTCGGACATCCAGCCTCCCAGGGCCCTGAATACTGAGGCCGGAAGCGCGTAGAGCGCGGCGAGCATGCCTGCCTGTTCCAGGCTGAGGTCGTAGACGCTGACGTAGTAGTTCGGCAGCCATGAAGCGAGGGCCACAAAGGCACCAAAGACAAAGAAGTAGTAGAGCGAGAAGCGCCAGACCTGAAGCTTCTTCAGCGGAGCCAGCTGCTCCTTCACCGGCATGGGCTGCGTGCCCTCTTCGACCCGACGCTTGAGACGCGGGTCATTCTCCGTCATGAACCAGAAAATCACGGCCATGCCGGCGAGAATGGCGGCATAGACCTGGGCAGTCATCTCCCAGCCAAGTGCCACGACCAGAAAGGGCGCTCCGAAGTTCGTGACAGCGGCACCAACGTTACCGGCTCCAAAAATGCCGAGGGCTGTTCCCTGGTGTTTTTTGTCGTACCACTCCGAGGTGTAGGCAATCCCGACGATGAAAGAGCCGCCGGCCAGACCAATGCCCAGAGCAGCAACCAGAAAGAGGCCATAGGTTGTCACTGTTGAAAGGAGGAAGACTGCCACGGACGTGGCCAGCATCAGGATCGTGAAGACCAGCCGTCCACCAAAGCGCTCGGTCCACATGCCAAGGAAAATCCGGCTTATGGAACCGGTCAGAACCGGCGTCGCCACCAGGAGCCCGAACTGCGTGTCGGATAGTCCAAGATCCTGTTTGATTTTCACCCCGATCACGGAAAAGATCGTCCAGACCGCAAAACAGGTGGTAAAGGCAAGAGTGGAAAATGCGAGTGCCTTATGGGCTCGCGGTGGGTCGTAATCGTGTTCACTCAGCATCGTCAGCTCCTGTTCAATCAGCGGCCACACAGCACTTTGTGGCCTTCCGACATAGAGTAACCAGATAAGGAGCCTTTTACATACAGGTTTATTTCCAAATAATCAGGGAGTTACCCATATAGGGGTAGGTCCGGAAAAGTTGAGGTAGATCAAAGTGGCTTCAGGATGGCCAGAGCAAAGATCGCCGCCAGCTGACCCAGGGCCACCAGCGCCGCTACCACTCTTACCCCGGGCGTCCGCGTCTGGTCCAGTGCCCACTTGCCGGCCAGGATATAGCCCACCAGCAGGATCACCTTGCCGGTCAGCCAGTGGTGAACGAACGGCATCCAGCCGCTGAGGGCCAGCAGCCCCAGTGCGGCGGCCAGCAGGGCGGTATCATTAAGGTGGGGAACCCAGCGCAGCGGTGTACCCCGCCAGCCCGGCCGACCAGCCGCATCCAGCCCCAGGCGCAGCAGCATCAGGGCTGCGGTGGTATAGGCGGCCAGCATGTGCACACCCTTGACGATGTGATAGAACTCCATAGTCGACCCCGGACACTAAGATTTATTTAAAATATATCTTAACTGGGTTACACTGACTCTGTCATGCGATATGGCAGCAGCACAATGACGGACTGTCTGATGCTCTTCAAAGCGTTCTGGCGCCTGCTCGCGTCCCTGGCGGTGCTCCTGGGCGCCCTGGGGGTAGCCCTTCCAGGCCTGCCCACGGTGCCTTTCCTGCTGGTGGCCGCCTGGGCGGGGAGTCATGGCTGGCCGGAACTGGAACAGCGCCTGCTGGACCATCCGCGCTACGGCCCCTGCATCCGGGCCTGGCGTGAAAAGCGGGCCGTACCCAGGAGGGCGAAGTGGACCGCCTCTGTGCTGATCGCCATCAGCCTGACCATGCTGGTGGTCTCGCCGGCGCCGGAGCTTCTGCGCTGGGTGCTGCCACCGTTCCTGCTGTGCGTCACGATCTGGCTCTGGAGTCGACCCGATGGCTGAACCGCTCAACACGCCACCCCGCCTGTCCCCTGTCACGCTGTTCAGCTACCCCTTCCGTATCTTCTTCCTGTCTCTGGCCATACAGGCCGTGGTGATTGTCCCACTCTGGGTGGGCGCCGTCACCGGGCGGCTGGATCTGCCGCTGGCGATCCCGGCACTGGCCTGGCACCAGCACGAGATGGTCTTTGCCTGGCTGCAGGCCGCCATTGCCGGCTTCCTGCTGACCGCGGTCTGTGTCTGGACGGGCACCACACGCACCCATGGCTGGCCGCTGGCGGGGCTCTGGGGCGTCTGGCTCATGGGGAGGCTGGTGATCACGCTCGGGGAATCGCTGCCCGAATGGCTGGTCGTCGGCGTGAACCTGCTGTTCCTGCCGCTGCTCATGCTGGATGCAGGCCTGCGTGTGTGGCGGGCACGCCAGCCGCGCCAGATCCCGATACTGCTGGTTCTCCTCGGGCTCTGGCTGATGCAGGCGACCTTTCTCATCAGCGGCAGCGGCACTGCCCTCGACGGTGCCCTGCTCATGGCCATGACACTGATGCTGATCATCGGAGGCCGCATCACCCCCAACTTCTCCATGGGCTGGCTGCGGACCCGGGGGCTCTCTACTGACGGCATCACCATCATTCCCTGGCTGGAGAAACTGGTTCTGGGCGTGATGGCACTGACCTTCCTGAGTGTGCTCGTGCTGCCTGACCCGGTTACGGGCATCCTGGCACTGGTGGCCGGAACCGTGGCACTGGTCCGCATCCTGCTCTGGCGCGGATGGCGGGTGGCCCGTGAACCGCTGCTGTGGATCCTGCACCTGTCGCTGCTGTGGATTCCAGTAGCGCTCTGGCTTCTCGCAGCCAGCCGCTTTAACGCCATACCCGAGACGGTCTGGGTCCACGCCACCGGCCTGGGCGCCATGGGCGGACTCATTCTGGGCGTAATCAGCCGCGTGGTGCTGGGCCACACCGGTCGCACACTGGTTCTGCCGGGCGGTATGGTCACTGCTTTCGTGATGATCCACCTGGGAGCCCTGATCCGGGTCGTCACCGGCGCCGGCGGCATGGCCTGGCAGACGGGCATCAGTGTCAGCGCCCTGCTGTGGATGATCGCCTTCGGGCTCTTCCTGTTCCGCTACACGGGCATCCTTGTGCGGCCACGCGTTGACGGGAGGCCTGGCTGATGCGACTGACGCGCCACACCGACTACGCCGTGCGCATGCTCATGTTCCTGGCACTGCGCGACGGCCAGCTGGGCACCATCCGCGAGATTGCCAATGCCTACGGCATCTCCCGCAACCACCTGATGAAGGTGGCCCATGAGCTGCAACGCCACGGCTACCTGGAAACCATCCGCGGCAAGGGCGGTGGCCTGCGCCTGGCGTTGCCGCCCGAACGGATCATGCTGGGGGATCTGGTCCGCACCATGGAGCCGGATCTGAAAATCGCGGAATGCTTCGGATGTGATAACCAGTGCGTGATCACGCCCAGCTGCCAGCTGAAGTTCGTGCTGGATGAGGCCCTGGGGGCGTTCCTGAAGGTTCTGGACGGTTACAGCCTGGAGGATGTCACCTCACCACGGGCCCAGAAACTGCGACAGCACCTGGCGCTGACACTGGAAGGCGAGCCGACGCCGGCTCTCAACAGCAGACCGGGAACCTGAAGACCGGCCTGTTCAGAGTGCGCCGAATCTCAGCCCACCGTACTGCTCGCCCACCAGCTGCTCCAGGAAATCCAGATCCCTGAGCCCGATAGGGCTGCGCTCCGGCGCCAGGATCCCCTCGCGCCGGAAGTCATTGAGCACCCGGGAGACTGTCTCCTCACGGACACCGAGCATCAGGGCCACCTGCTTCTGGCGGCATGGCAGGCGGATCTCACGGCTTTCCTGCTCCTCATGGAGCTGCAGCAGGAAGGCGGCCACCCGCTGTTCGGCGGAACTGGCCGTGAAGAAATCCACCTGGTTGAAGGAGCTCTGAAGCCGTTCACTGGTCTGTTCCAGAAGGCGGGAAGCGAAGGGACCGTTGGCCTCGGCCAGGGCTCGCAGCTGGCGCGCCGGGACCCCGAACACCCGACTGCGCAGCGTCGCCCGGTAACTCATGATGTAGCCACTGCCATTGAGAAACGCGGCCGTCAGCGCCACCAGACGCCCGGGGCCGTGGGTGCAGAAGAACTTCTCGTCACCATTCTCGGTGTAGCGCACACCGGCAATCTGGCCGCTGTCGACCACCCCACAGTAATGGGCTGACTGCCCCTCACTGAACAGCAGTTCTCCGGCGCGGGTTTCCAGCCGCACCGTCGCTCCGATCAGGTTATCAAGCTCACGCCGGGACAGGCTCCGGAACGGGCTGTACGCGAGCAGCCGCTCACGCAGGCGTTGCGCTTCATCGTTCCGGATCCGTGTCTCCTGCATTCACTCCAACTCACTCTGTTTCCCGGTGAAGGCCTGGGCCTATCCCACGAATTCCTGCAGTCCCGCCCTGTCCAGGAGGGTGACCTGACGCTGGGCAACCTGGATCAGCCCGCGGTTACGCAGCTCCTTGAGCACACGGGACAGGGTCTCAGGCTGCATGGCCAGCTGCGAGGCCAGGAGCCCCTTGGGCAGAGGCAGTTCCACTACCACCCCGGTGTTGCGCCGGTCCGCGCCCGGAACCAGGCTGAGCAGATACTGGACCAGCCGCTCCCGGGCGTTCTGCGCCGTCAGAATGGTGCGCTCCTCCACTGTCTGGGACATGGCTGCCGCCACGTAGCGCATCACATTCATCATGTAATCGGAACGACCGGCCACCATCTCCCGCAGCAGAGCACCACTGAACGAGCGGACCCGGGTGGGCTCCAGGCTCTGGGCATACCAGGGGTAGCGCCCATCCGGTGAGCAGGCTGCAACCTCCGCAAGCACCTCATCCGCGCCGGCACTGCCCAGAACGCGCTCGCTGCCCTGGTCAGTGACCCGGAACAGCTTCACGGAACCGGAAAGCACAATGAAGAACCGCTCCGCTCTGTCCCCCTCGCGGCAAAGCATCTCTCCCGCCTCCAGAGTATGCAGGCGGCTGCGCTGGCACAGGCTGGCCAGATCCTGATCGCCCAGATCCTGGAAGAATGGGTGCCGGTGGATGGCGCAGTGCTCCAGACGCGGGCACAGCAGGGGCTCTGCCAGCTTCGCATGGGTTACATCGGCCAGTTTGATCGCGTCACAGGATGTCACGGCAGCCTCCTCGGTTTGACGGTTGTTCGCTGTGGGGGTGTTATGCCTTGACATATTACAAACTCCCGGCCGTTCAGGCTGCGCCCCTTAGGTGGTACTCCCTGTGGGTCCCATGCTGCACCGCCACCTCAAAGAATTATTTAATATGCATCTTAAATCAGAGAGAGGCTGGCCGCAATCCTCGGATTTTCCATTCACAGCTGGATCATGCGAATGGTCTACGGCGGGCTCGCCATGAGCAGACACCAGAACCCCATTATTGATTTATATGTTTTACATCTTTAAAGTCAGCCCGGATAATCACACCAGTCACGGAACCGCCGTGCAGACCCCAAAGCCATGACCGGGAGGACACGCCCATGTCCGAGGGACTGACCCGAAACGCCGCGCGCAACATCTTCTATGGAGGCTCGACGATCTTCTTCCTGATCTTCGCCGGCCTGACCATCCATACCCATATCTACATGAGTACCACCTCGACCAACAGCGACAAGCTGGATGAGGACGTCATCGCCGGCAAGGAGGTCTGGGAGGAGCACTCCTGCATCAACTGCCACACCATCATGGGCGAAGGGGCCTACTTCGGGCCCGAACTGTCCAACGTCTGGCACCGCTACGGCGGGCGCGAGAATCCGAAAGCCGCCAGGGCGGGCATCAAGGGGTGGATGAAAGCCCAGCCCATCGAGGCGCCGGGGCGCCGCCAGATGCCGCAGTTCAACCTCAACGAACAGGAGCTGGACCACCTGGTGGATTTCTTCAAGTGGGTGGACGGTATCGACACCCACGACTGGCCACCGCACAAGTCCGGCTGACCATGCCCGCAATCCACTCCGTCCGTTCATCCAGGGAGAGAACCGATGAAGTATGAAACCCAGAAAGTGGCCCTGCCGTTCTTCGCGGTGGCCATGGCGCTTTTCGCGCTGCAGATCTGTTTCGGGCTGATGGCGTCGACCGTCTATGTCATGCCCGAATTCCTTTCCGAGGCCATGCCCTTCCACATCATGCGCATGAGCCACACCAACCTGCTGCTGGTCTGGCTGCTGATCGGCTTTTTCGGCGCCACCTATTACCTGCTGCCGGAAGAGGCCGAGACCGAGCTCCACTCACCGACCATGGCCTACATCCAGCTCGCGATCTTCGCCGGTGCCGGTGCCGCGGCGCTGATCGGCTACCAGTTCGGGATCCATGGGGGCCGCCACTACCTGGAGCAGCCGGTCTATGTGAAGATCCTGCTGACCATCTCGTTCCTGATGTTCCTGTACAACAACACCCGTACGGTCATGAAGGGCCGGCGCACGTCGGTCTCCACTGTACTGCTGCTGGGGCTGTGGCTGGCGGCCATCTTCTGGATGTTCGCCTTCTACGAACCGGACAACCTGGCCCAGGACAAGCTCTGGTGGTGGTGGATCGTGCACGTCTGGGTCGAGGGCGTCTGGGAACTGATCATGGCCTCCATCCTCGCCTACCTGCTGATCAAGATGACCGGCGTGGACCGCGAGATCATCGAAAAGTGGCTGTACGTGATCGTGGGCCTGGTGCTGTTCTCCGGCCTGCTTGGCACCGGCCACCACTACTACTGGCTGGGCACCCCCGGCTACTGGCAGCCCATCGGCAACATCTTCTCCACCATGGAGGTCATTCCGTTCTTCGCCATGGTGATGTTCGCCTTCTACATGTTCTGGAAGGGCTCCCGGGAACACCCGAACAAGGCGGCCATGCTCTGGACCCTCGGCTGCGCGGTGGTTTCCTTCTTCGGGGCCGGGGTCTGGGGCTTCATGCATACCCTGTCCTGGGTCAACTACTACACCCATGGCACCCAGATCACGGCGGCGCACGGGCACCTGGCCTTCTTCGGTGCCTACGCGATGCTCAACATGGCCATCATCAGCTATGCCATGCCCCAGCTGCGCCGGCTCCAGCCCTACAACCAGATCATGAACATGTGGTCGTTCTGGATCATGGTCGGTGGCATGTGCTTCATGACCTTCACTCTCACCTTTGCCGGGGTGGTCCAGACCCATATGCAGCGGGTGCTGGGCGAGGACTTCATGACGGTTCAGAACCAGCTGGATATTTTCTTCATCATGCGGCTTGGCTCGGGTACCGCCGTGGCACTGGGTGTCGTTCTGTTCCTGATCGCCATCTTCGGACCGGCCCGTGAGCAGCTCCCAGCCCATGTCAAAGGCGGCAACGGTAACGGGAGCAGCCAATGAGCGCCGTCGAAGCGCCCTACTACGAACCGGTCGGCCACGAACGTGAGCTCTTCGAGTATGCGTTCCACCGTAAGCTCCCTCTCCTGCTCAAGGGCCCGACCGGCTGCGGCAAAACGCGGTTTGTCAGCCACATGGCGGCGCGCCTCGGCCTGCCCCTGCAGACGGTGGCCTGCCATGACGACCTCACGGCCTCCGACCTGACCGGGCGCTACCTGCTGCAGGGCGGCGAGACCGTCTGGACGGACGGGCCCCTGACCCGGGCCGTGCGCCATGGCGGCCTGTGCTACCTGGACGAGGTGGTGGAGGCGCGCAAGGACGTGACGGTGGTCATGCACCCGCTGACCGACGACCGTCGGGTGCTGCCCCTGGACCGCACCGGCGAAACCCTGGAGGCCCCGGAGGACTTCATGATGGTCGCCTCCTACAACCCCGGCTACCAGCATGTGCTCAAGTCGCTCAAGCCCAGCACCCGCCAGCGCTTCGTGGCGCTGGAGCTGGACTTCCCGCCTCCGGAGCAGGAGCTGGCCATCGTGGTGCACGAGAGCGATCTGGCCCGGGAACGGGCCAGGGCCCTGGTGAACCTTGCCGTGCGCCTGCGGGAGCTCAAAGGGCAGGACCTGGAGGAGGCGGTCTCCACCCGCCTGCTGGTCTACTGCGCCCGACTGATGCAGGCCGGCATGCCGGTGCTGCAGGCCTGCCGCGCGACGCTGGTGGAGCCACTGAGTGACGATGCCGACGTGCGTGAAGGGCTGATGGAAACCATAAGGGCCACTTTCGGGGGCTGAGGAGACGCCAGGTTGGCATCCTTTTTCGAGGTTGAGGAAATCGCCGGGGAACTATGGCACCGCTGGGCCTCCCGCGCGGTCAGTTACCCGCGCTACCCGGACGCCGGCGTTGCCCTGGCGGAACTCGAGGGCAGCCTGGGCGTGTTCTTCCGGGCCATGGGCGGGCCCGGCGCCATCCCGGTCAGTGCCGTGGAACCCCGTGCCTCCGGCCACCGCCTGACCTTCCGCCAGAAGCTCGGCTTCGACCGGGAAAGCCTGGACATGGCCTTCCTGGACGACGACCAGCTGCTTCTGCCGCCACGCATGGACTACTTTCCCAGTCGTGAACTCAACCGGGGCGCCTACCACTGGCTGACCGCGCTGCTCACCCTCCTGCCAGAGCCGACGCCAGATCAGCCGGCGCTGGCGGCGGACATTGCCTGGCTGCGGGCGGTGCACCAGGCCGAAGGCGTCCTGGAGCGGGACTTCCCCGGCCTGATGGCCACCGGCAGGGCCTGCCGCGAGCACCTGCTATCAGTTCGCCCATGCCAACGCCTGCCGGCCTGGGAGGACGCGGTGGATCATGGCATACGGGTGCTCCTGGGCGAGCAGCGGGATCCCGCCACCGCAGAGCGGGAGCAGGTCCTGGCCTGGGTCCTTGACCAACCCGAACCCGCTTTGCCGGAAACCACCCCAACGGGCTACCGGCCACCGTTGCCGGTGCCCTTCTGGGGTCAGCGTCGGCCGGGGCGCCACGCGGGTACCCCCAAAGAGCCGGAGGACGGCGAGGACCCACGCCAGGGCGCCACGCCCGAGGCCGAAGGCGGCAAACGCCAGGCCATACGCCGCCGCCAGGACCAGAGCGAACGCGACGACCCGCTGGCACTGAACATCTTCGAGAAGATGCTGTCCTGGACCGAGATGGTCAATGTGAACCGCCCGGTAGAGGACGAGAATGAGGAGGACGCCCGCAAGGCGGCAGAGCAGATCGAGGAGATCACCCTGAGCCCGCACCGGGAGAAGACCGCCTCGCGCCTGAAGGTAGAGCTGGACCTGACCCCTGATGCGCCGGATGTCGGCGCGCTCAGCGGACCTGTGACCTACCCGGAATGGCACTATCGCAAAAAACGCTACCTGGATGACCAGTGCCGGGTGCATCCGGCCATCCAGTCCATGGAAGGCGAGGACTGGACGCCGGATGAAGGCACACGCCACCGCATCCGCCGTGTCCAGCGCCAGTTCGAGGCGCTGCAGCCCCAGCGTCAGTGGCTGCGCGAACAGCCGGACGGCGACGAATTCGATATGGACGCGCTGATCCGCAACCGCTGCGATATCCGCGCCACCGGCAATGGCTCCGAGCGCATCCATCAGGCCCTGCTTACCCAGACCCGGGATCTGGCCGTGACCCTGCTGGTGGACACATCGCTTTCCACCGAATCCTGGCTTGCGGACCGCCGTGTCCTGGATGTGGAGAAAGAGGCCCTGCTGGTGCTGTGCCACGGCCTGGCCGCCTGCGGCGATGACTTCAGCATCCATGGCTTCACCTCCCGGCGCCGCCACAATGTGGAAGTGAACACCATCAAGGGCTTCCACGAACGCGCGGATGAAACCGTGCGCCGGCGCATCCAGGCCCTCAAACCCGGCCATTACACCCGCATGGGCGCTGCCATACGGCACGTGAGCCAGGAACTGGCGCAACGCGGCAACCGCAACCGCCTGCTGCTGGTGCTCACGGACGGCAAGCCCAATGACACGGACTACTACGAAGGACGCTACGCGCTGGAGGACACCCGCAAGGCGGTACTGGAAGCCCGCCAGCAGGACGTGCGCACCTTCGGCATCACCATCGACCAGCAGGCACGTCAGTACTTTCCCTGGGTCTTCGGGCGCGGGGCCTACCACATCGTGCAGCGCCCGGAACAGCTGAGCGCGGCGCTGCCCGGCATCTACCAGCAGATCGCAGGAGTCTGACCATGCACCGAGTCCACCGTCCCCTTGCCCTGCTGATCCTGGGCGCCGCAATCGCCGGCTGCGGCGAGGCTCCGGTTCCCAAAGGCTGCGGCCCCGAGGCCAGTGCCGCGGAAGAAACCGCCATGAACGGCACGCCCATGCCCAAATGCGCCGGCCCCCAGGCCCAGGCCTGCCTCGCGGACAGTGGCCGGAAGCACTACTTCTGCAGCACAGCGGACCTGCTGGAATGGCAGAAGGGACTGGAGGATAACGAAGGGGAGATCGTTACCTTCACCCGGGATCTGTCGGATGTGGACTGGGACCCCAGAGACACCGGCGACTGGGTCACCATGGATACCGCCTGGTTCGTGGTCGGCCATGAACGCGACAACGGGCAGGGCCAGACACCACCGGCGGGGTTCTCGGATCTGGGGGATGCGGAGATCTTCGCCAGTAAGCATGGCGGCCGCATTACCGGCCGCCAGGGCCTGCCTTCTCCCGGCGACTAGCCGGATTGCCGCAGGCCGCGCGCCGCTCCCACCATGGCCGCCAACGCGGGCCGCACTTCGTCCCAGTTGCGGGTCTTGAGCCCGCAGTCCGGGTTCACCCAGAGACGCTCCGACGGAATGCGTTCAACCGCCTTCCGGAGCAGCGCCACCATGGATGCCTCGGTGGGAATATTGGGCGAATGGATGTCGTAGACGCCAGGCCCGATGCCATTGGGGTACTCGAAGTGCTCAAACGCTTCCAGCAGCTCCATGTCCGAACGTGAGGTCTCGATGGTGATCACGTCCGCGTCCATGCGGGCGATGGCGGTCATGATATCGTTGAACTCGGAATAGCACATGTGCGTGTGGATCTGGGTGTCATCACTGACGCCATTGGCCGCGATGCGGAAGGCGTTGATGGCCCATTCCAGATACGTCTCCCACTCCGAACGCCGCAGCGGCAGGCCCTCGCGCAGCGCCGCCTCGTCAATCTGGATGATGCGGATGCCGGCGGCCTCCAGGTCCTGGACCTCTTTTCTGACGGCAAGCGCCAGCTGGTTGGCGGTGTCCCGCTCCGGCTGGTCATCGCGCACGAAGGACCAGTTGAGCAGTGTTACCGGCCCGGTGAGCATGCCCTTCACCGGGCGCTCGGTCAGTGACTGGGCATAGCGGATCCAGTCCACCGTCATGGGGTCGGGCCGGTCCACGTCGCCGTAGATGATCGGCGGCTTCACGCAACGCGAACCGAACGACTGCACCCAGCCATGGCGGGTGAAGGCGAAGCCGTCCATCAGCTCACCGAAGTATTCCACCATGTCGTTGCGTTCGGCCTCCCCGTGAACCAGCACATCCAGGCCCAGCGCCTCCTGCTCACGGATGCAGTCCCGGATCTCGGCCTGCATGGCTTCCCGGTAGGCGGCCTCCGAGAGATCCCCGCGCCGGTACTGCAGACGTGTACGCCGGATTTCCCCAGTCTGCGGAAAGGAACCGATGGTGGTGGTCGGGAAACGGGGCAGATCCAGATGGCGCTGTTGCGCCTCAATCCGCCGCGCATAGGGGGACTGGCGCTGCCCCATGGCCTCGTTCAGCCCGGCCACGGCCTCGCGCACCGCCGGATTGCGCACCCGCTGGGACTGACTGCGACTTTCATGACAGGCACGGTTGGCCGCCAGTTCCGCGATGATGGCGTTGCGCCCCTTGTTGAGGCCCTTCTCCAGGATTTCGAGCTCTTCCAGCTTCTGCACGGCGAAGGCCAGCCAGCCGCGCAGAGCCTCATCCAGGTCCGGTTCCGCGTCCAGATCCATGGGCACATGCAGGAGGGAGCAGGCGGGCGCAATCCAGAGCCGATCACCCAGGGCGGCATGCACGGGCTCGAGCCAGTCCATCAACGCCGTCAGGTCCGCCTTCCAGACGTTGCGCCCGTCCACCACGCCCAGTGACAGCACCCGCCCCTGTGGAAGCTGCTCCACGGCCCGCTGAACGTCCGCGCCGCCGCGCACCGCATCCAGATGCAGGCCCGCCACCGGCAGCCGACAGGCCAGTTCCAGGTTATCCCCCAGGTGGCCGAAATAGGTGGTCAGAAGCAGGCTGACCCGGGTATCCGTCAGCCGGTGATAGGCCGTCTCCAGGGCATTTCGCCATTCAGGGGCCAGGTCCGTGACCAGTATGGGTTCGTCGATCTGGACCCAATCGACGCCGGCATCCGCGAGCTGTTCAAGCAGGCCAGCATAGGCCTCCGCAAGCGCTGTCAGATGCTCGAGGCGCTCACTGCCGTCGTCCTTGCTCTTGCCAAGCCACAGATAGGTGACGAGCCCCACCAGCACGGGTTTCGGGTTGTGCCCCTGCTCCCGTGCCTCGGTAACCTGCGCCACCAGAGCACTGGCATCCGGCCTGAAACGGCTCTCCCGCGTGAACTCCGGAACAATGTAGTGGTAGTTGGTGTCGAACCACTTGGTCATCTCCCCGGCTGCCACCACGCTCTCATCGTCATCGGTGGCGGAACGGCCGCGGGCCAGGCGGAAATACTGGTCCGTGGCACTGCCGCCGAGATCGCGCACCCTGGGCGGGACATGCCCGAGCATGATGCTGGTGTCCAGTACATGGTCGTACCAGGAGAAATCGCCCACCGGTACCCGGTGAAGGCTGGACTGCTTCTGCCAGTGCTGGCGGCGCAGGTCACGGCTGCGCTGGATCAGTTCCGCTTCAGTGATTTCTCCCCGCCAGAATGCTTCCAGCCCGAACTTGAGTCCACGTTTGGCTCCGATGCGGGGGAATCCGAGATTGTGCGTGGTCACCATGGTCGTCTCCTCCGATCAATTGTTAACCAGAAGCATGGTGACACCACAAAACCAGCAACAAAATTGATGGTTTTTAGCTTATTAATGAACCATTTTCATGTTTCCCGGCATCTTTCCGTGCCCAACGGCATGGATCCGCCGGAACACGGCCAGTACCGGGCCGGCATCCATGTGTGCCCCGGCGCGGCCCTGAGACGAAGTGATTCCCGGAGCGTTTGCTGAAGCAGCCCAGAGTCTCCATCACTCCACTCTTGGTCATAGAAGCCCCAGTTCCAACCGGGCCTCCTCGCTGAGCATGTCGTAGGTCCAGGGCGGATCAAACACGATGTCCACCTCCGCGTTTTCCACGAACGGAACCTCCCTCAAGCGGTTGCGGGCATCGCCGGCGATCACATCGCCCATGCCACATCCCGGGGAGGTCAGGGTCATCCTGAGGTACACGGAACGCTGCTCCACGCTCACACTGAGACCGTAGACAAGCCCGAGACTGACGATGTTCACCGGAATCTCGGGGTCATAGACCTGCTCCAGTGCCTGCCAGCACTGATCCTCACTGATTTTCCCGTCTTCCGGCGGTTCAAATATGGCCACATCACTGCGCAGGCCCACCTTGCCGGCCTCCTCTGGAGACAGCCGGTATAGGTTACCCCCATGGTTGACGGTCACGCTGCCACCAAGCGCCTGGGTAACCGAGACCTGTGCCCCCTCGGGCAGTGTGACCTCGTTGCCATGCGGCACACGCCGGGCCACGCACGCCATGGGCAGGGCCAGTTCCCTGGGCGGTGCCGCCGGCTGTTTGGCGTACGGCGCTTTGATGGTCAGGGTCTGGGCGTCCGCTGCCGTCTCCAGGTCGAGCCGGATTTCACGGAGATAGGGAAGACTCGGCGCGTCCACGTAGAGCGTGACCTCACCGAAATCCAGCCGTGCATCACTCGCCTGCTCCTCGCCAGGCGGACAGAAGGCCAGACAGCTCTCTGCTCTCGACGTGCCGCCATTCTGGACAAAGAGGCGTGCCGCCATGCCCGGAATTTCCTGTTTGGCCAGTATATCCGCGAGGTAGTCCTGCGCTGCGTCACTGACCTCGGCATCGATGCTCATACCAGAGCCCCTTACGAGTTACATTTCCTGAATCCCAATGGCACAGGAAGTCCAGTCGTGGCCATTACCACTGTTGCTTCGTATGTCACCAGGGTAGCCACCCCTGACCAGAATGGTACGCGCCACCATGGAACGACAACATCTCTATGGGGAAGCGCTGAGTGCCTCTTCAAACTGACTCCGGGATTCCTTGAAGCGCGCCACCGGAAAGCTGAGGGGGACACCGGCCACGGCCGCTTCCAGCATCTGGAGATGAGCATCCCAGCCTGCCGCGCTGATGGCGATCTGGTCTTCGGGCAGTAGCCCGATGGTAAGGGTGAGCCGTGTGCCGCTGTTGGTCGGTGCGAGATCCCAGCGCAGGGGTCTGCGTGGCGCGTCACCGTTACTCCAGGAGTAGGTGAGGTGGCGTTCCGGCTCAAGCTCGATGATATGCGAGTCAATGGGCTCACCACTCATCTCGAACTCGATGCGGACCCGCCCACCGGGACTCAGATCCATTTCACCGGGCGCCAGCCACTGCCGGAGATGGTCGGGGTCCGTCAGCCAGGTCCATACCTGTGCCGGAACGGTGGCGAGCTCCCTCTCCAGCATGACCTTCCAGCCATCGGTCTGCTGTTCAAACGCTGCCCTTTCGGTACGGTTTACCGCTGATGAATCACTCATGAACCTGCTTCCTTATTCTGTCTATTGCTGACCAACCACCCTATGCCAGTGTAAGCTCAGCCCACCCAATAGCGGTTGATCCCGATCAAACGCATTCAGGCTCTGAGCTTCCAGCGCCTTCGTCCCAGGCTGCGTCGCCCGGTCTGCGCCCGATGGTCACCATCGTTATCATCTCTCGTTTCGTGTAAGGTTTCTGGCCAGATCTTTTTGTTTAATGTATTTTAAGTACATCTTATTTTGAAACCAGGAAGGCGTCAATTCAAAGGGTATGAATACTCCATTGATGCCGACCCATGAATCGACACCGATAACAGGAGCCCACAATGAGCGCGTATCTTGATGAGAAACTCGAGCCCATCTTCCAGGACGTTCTCCACCGAAATCCCGGTGAGCAAGAGTTCCATCAGGCGGTCCACGAGGTCCTGGAAACCCTTGGCCCCGTCCTGGTGAAACATCCGGAGTTTGTGGACTCCCGCATCATCCAGCGCATCTGTGAACCGGAGCGCCAGATCATCTTCCGGGTGCCCTGGCAGGACGACAACGGCGAGATCCAGATCAACCGCGCCTTCCGGGTGGAATTCAACAGCGCCCTCGGCCCCTACAAGGGCGGCATGCGCTTCCACCCCTCGGTGTATCTCGGCATCATCAAGTTCCTGGGCTTCGAGCAGATCTTCAAGAACGCGCTTACAGGCCTGCCCATTGGTGGCGGCAAGGGCGGCAGTGACTTTGACCCCAAGGGGCGCTCGGACTCCGAGATCATGCGCTTCTGCCAGAGCCTGATGACCGAGCTCTACCGCCACCTGGGCGAATACACGGACGTGCCCGCCGGTGACATCGGCGTGAGCCAGCGCGAGATCGGCTACCTGTTCGGTCAGTACAAGCGCATCACCAATCGTTACGAGTCCGGCGTGCTCACTGGCAAGGGACTGGGCTGGGGCGGGAGCTGTGCCCGCACCGAGGCCACCGGCTACGGCACCGTCTTTTTCGTGCAGGAAATGCTGAAGGCCCGCGGCGAATCACTCGATGGCCGTAAGATGGTGGTTTCCGGTTCCGGCAACGTCGCCATCTATGCCATCCAGAAGGCCCAGCAGCTGGGGGCTCATGTGATCGCCTGTTCCGATTCCTCGGGGATCCTCGTCGATGAGGAGGGGCTCGATCTGGACCGGATCCGGCGCATCAAGGAGGTGGAACGGCGCCGGATCAGCGATTACGCCGATGAGAAACCCAATGCCCGGTACGTGCAGGACGGCAACGTCTGGCGCGTGCCCTGTGACGTGGCCCTGCCCTGCGCCACCCAGAACGAACTCAATGGCCAGGACGCGAAGTACCTGGTGGAAAACGGCTGCCGTGCCGTGGCGGAAGGCGCAAACATGCCCACCACACCCGAAGGCGCCCAGGTCTTCCGCGAAGCGGGCATCGCCTATGGGCCCGGCAAGGCCGCCAATGCCGGCGGCGTCGCGACCAGTGCCCTGGAGATGCAGCAGAACGCCAGCCGCGACTCCTGGTCCTTTGAGCACACCGAAAACCGGCTCGAGCAGATCATGGTGAACATCCACCGCGACTGCTTCGAAACGGCAGAGACCTTCGGCTCCCCGGGCAACTACGTGGTGGGCGCCAATATCGCCGCCTTCCTGAGGGTGGCACGGGCCATGGAGGCGCAGGGGCTGATCTGAGCCGCAGGACTGGCCAGGCTCTGTTTCACGCTCAACATGTGTCACCCGAGATAGAACATGGTCTTGGCCAGCACGGCTATGGGAAGAGAAGGTCCTCAACCATCACTACCAGAGCGAAGGCCGGATCAACCCCCTCCGTAACGCCGGCCTGGCTTACCAGGAGGAACTCTACATTGCCTTCACCCCGGCCCGGCCCGAAGGGCGGGAACTGGCTGAGGCCCTCGACCGGGGGATGGTAAAGCTGCGCGAACAGGGAATGATCGCGGAGATACTGGCTGATTACCGGAGCCTAAACCACTGACCGGATGAGGAGCGCGGTTTCCGGTAAGACGTCGGCAACCGGCGCCTGGAGCCAGACCCGGTGACCACTGCCCGGCGCCGATGGCACTGACTGGTGATCCAGCTCTGACAACAGCGTTGAGGGCTGGAACCAGTGATTCCCGGCGGGCGTCATGAGTTCCAGCCAGTCCCCGCATTCAAACCGGTTCTTGGCCTCAATACACAGCCAGTTCCCCTCACGGGCAATCACCTCCCCCACCCACTGGCGGGTACCGAGCAGCGAGGTTCCGGCTTCATAGCGCTGGTATTCCGCTGGTGGATGACGGCGCAGGAACCCCTCCGTGTACCCCCGATTCGAGAGCGCCTCCAGCTCATCCATCAGTGTCCGATCAAAGGGCCTGCCCGCCATGGCGTCATCAATGGCACGCCGATGGACCTGCACCGTACGGGCAACATAGTAGGGGCTCTTCGTGCGCCCCTCGATCTTGAGCGAATCCACGCCCATCCGGCACAGCCGCTCCACGTGCTGCACCGCGCGCAGATCCTTCGAATTCATGATGTAGGTGCCGTGCTCGTCCTCGTGCATGGGAACGCTCTCGCCGGGGCGACCGGCCTCCTCAACCAGCATGCTGCGTTCACCGTCTTCCTGGTGCAGGGGAATCAGGTCGCCACTGCTGTCATGAGTGGAGGCCTGCGGGGTATAGGACCAGCGGCAGGCATTGGTGCAGGCGCCCTGGTTGGCATCGCGATGGTTCATGTAGCCGGACAGCAGGCAGCGGCCGGAATACGCCATGCACAGCGCCCCGTGCACGAACACCTCCAGCTCCATACCGGGCACCTGCTCGCGCATCGCCTCGATCTCATCCAGTGACAGTTCCCGGGAGAGGATGACCCGCTCCAGCCCCTGCCGGCGCCAGAACTCCAGGGTGGCCCAGTTCACCGCATTGGCCTGCACGGACAGGTGGATGGGCATATCCGGCCAGTGCTCCCGTACCAGCATGATCAGCCCGGGATCGGACATGATGAGCGCGTCCGGCCCGGTGGCGATCAGCGGTTCCAGATCCCGGAGGGCGGAGCGGATCTTGTCGTTATGGGGAGCAATGTTGAGTACCAGATAGAAGCGCCGGCCGTGCGCATGAGTATAACGGATGGCCTCCGCCAGCGCCTCGGCGTCCCGGAAGCTGTTGTTGCGCACCCGCAGCGAATAGCGGGGTGGACCGGCATAGACCGCGTCCGCGCCATAGGCGATCGCCATTTCAAGGTGTCGCTGGTTGCCGACCGGGGCCAGCAGTTCAGGGGCCTGTTCCATCATGCGCGCAGGGTAGGACATGCGGCACAGCGGCTCCTTGATTTCCATCAGCCATCAGGCCTTCCCCTGCACCGCTCTCCCGTTTAGGGTAATGCCATGACTGATTTCAGCCTGCACCCACAGCTTGAGGCCGACTGTCACTGGGTCGGCCGCCTGGAGAACTGCCAGATCCTGCTCCACCACAATGCCGGTGTTCCCTGGTACATCGTGGTTCCGGAAACTGCGGCGGGGGAGCTGCACGAGATGGGCATGGCGGAGCGTGCCGATGTGGACTGGGTGCTTGATGCCATGGCCCGTTTCATCAAGCACCATCACGGCAGTGAACGCATCAACCTGGGGGCCATCGGGAACCGTGTGCCCCAGTTGCATATCCACGTGATCGGGCGCCGCGAGGGCGATCCCTGCTGGCCGGATGCGGTCTGGGGCCACCTCCCCGAAGGCCCGGCCTGGAGTGAGGCGGCGATTGAGGCCATCCGCCAGCAGGCCCCGGTCGAGGCCTGACCCCTACCAGGCCCCGCGTGTGATGCGGCGGCAACCCCGAACGCTGCCGTTGTAGAAATAGACCCAGGCAGGACCAAAACGGGTATCCCGCTGCTGGCGGGTGTATTCGCCCCGCTCCGGAGCCTGGGCGCTGTAGCCCTCCAGAGCGTCCACCCGGGCGAACGTCCGCTCATCCACTTCGTACACCTCCACCAGAATCCCCCGGGAAGGCTGCTCAACAGCACCGGGGTACGGACCCAGGTCGTGGAGGACAATACTGTTCAGGTGATCCGTGCCCAGAAAGCGGGCACGCATAAGAAGGTGGTGATTGCTGCAGCCGCGCTTGAGGGTGCCATAGACTGCGATGCGGAACGCCGCATCCTCCCCATTACCGTTCATTCCCGACTCTCTTCCTCCTCTGTTACAGCATCACTCTGCGCGTACCAGTCATCCAGCATACGCTGTAGCCGTTCCCGCTGGATGGCCTCGTGCAGTTCGCTCTGGCGTTTCTCATCACGCAGCGAGCGCAACAGCGCCACCGCCATGAACAGCATCAGGATCATGAAAGGGAAGGCCGCCAGGATCGAGACGGTCTGCAGCGCCCCAAGCCCACCGCTGAGCAGCAGAACGCCCGCCACCAGCACCTGCACCGTGCCCCAGGTCAGACGCGACCAGCGCGGCGGGGTGAGCACCCCCTTGCTGGTGAACATGCCAAGCACGAAGGTGGCGGAGTTCGCGGAGGTGATGACAAAGAGCGTGATCAGGACCAGTACCAGCCAGCCCAGCCACTCAGCCCCGGGCAGCAGCGAGAGCATCACGAACAGGCCGGCACTGACCTCATCGGCCACCGCCTGGCCGACAGCCGCCTCTTCGAAGAGTTCAAAATAGAGTGCAGAGCCACCGAAAGTCGCGAACCAGAAGGTACTCAGGAGCACCGGGGTGCCAATCACGCCCACCACGAATTCACGGATGGTCCGCCCGCGCGAGATACGGGCGATGAAGCTGCCCACAAACGGCGCCCAGGAGAGCCCCCAGGCCCAGTAGAAGATGGTCCAGCGCTCGACCCAGTCATCCCCGGTGTAGGGCGTCATGACCAGACTCATGCCCATCACGTTGGAAAAGTAGTCGCCAATGGCGGTGGTCATGGCGGCGGTGATGAAATCCGTGGGCCCGGCGAAGAAAACGAACACCAGAAGAGCCCCGGCCAGGAGCATGTTGGCATCGCTCACGTAGCGTACGCCGCTTTCCAGCGGAGCCATGGCGCACAGCAGGAAGACCACCGAGACACCGCCCAGGATCATCAGTTGCTGGTCGGTCCCGAAGGCGACCTCGGACACGGTAACCAGGCCGCTGTTGATCTGGATGACCCCTAGCCCGAGGGTCGTGGCGACACCGAAAACGGTGGAGATCACGGCCAGCACGTTGATGCCGTGACCGGTGAATCCATCGACCCGTGCTCCCAGACTGTTCCGGAAGGCTTCGCTGATCAGCCCCGCCCGCTGATGGCGGAAGCGCACGTAGGCAATGGCGAGCCCCACAACCGCAAAGTTGGCCCACTGGTGGAAGCCCCAGTGAAACAGCGAGTACTGCATCGCCAGCCTTGCTGCCGCAGGCGTTCCACCCTGAGCACTGTCCAGCGGCGGCTGCAGGTAATGGCTCATGGGCTCGGCCACCCCCCAGAAAACCAGACCCACGCCCATGCCGGCGGAGAAGATCATCCCCAGCCAGGTGAGGAAGGAGAACTCCGGCATCTCGCCGTCCGCCCCCAGGCGGATGTGCCCGTAATCGCTGAACGCCACCCCCAGACAGAACAGCAGGAAGCCGGTAGTCACAAACAGGTAGAGCCAGCCGAAATGCAGTGTGGTGAATTCCAGCGCCTGGTTGCTGTAGGCCGCGAACGGCTCCGGCCACGCCACGCCGGCCCCGACGAACGCAAGCAGCAGAAGCAGTGAGGTGTAGAAAACCCATCCTGGACGGTGATTGCTCATGAGTACGCTTCCAATGCTGACGGAGTGACCACTCTAGCTTCCCCCGTTCATGGGATAAAGACCGGTCTCAGGCCCCCGCATCCCGGACATTGCGGTACTGGCGCGGATCAATACCATGACGCTTCAGCCTTGAGGCGAGCGTCGTGGGCTTAAGCTCCAGGAGCTCGGCGGCACCCCCCTGCCCGAATACCTTGCCTCGGCACTGGCGCAGCGCACTGATCATGTTCTCACGCTCCTGCTCCCGTTTCTCGGCTTCGGTCAGTGGCCGCTGCTGCGCCGTTCCAACGGCTTCAGGGCCAACGGCAACCGGCTCCGGACCCGCAGCTTCCCGATCCGCTGGCAGGTCAAAATTCAGCTTACGACCCCGTGTGACGATCACCTGCCGTTCGATCACATTCTCCAGCTCCCGGACGTTCCCCGGCCAGCTGTAACGCTGGAGGGCTTCCACATTGGCATGGCTGAGCTCCAGCGGCGCCCGGTGGAATCTGCGGCAGGCGTTACGCAGGAAAAGCTGCGCCAGCGGCGGGATGTCCTCCGGGCGCTCACGCAGCGGCACGGACTCGATCGGGAACACATTCAGCCGGAAATACAGATCCTCGCGGAAGCGGCCTGCCTCAACCTCGGTTTTCAGGTCCCGGTTCGTCGCCGCAATGACCCGCACATCCACGCTGCGCGTGTGCGTTTCACCGATACGCTCAAACGTCTGCTCCTGCAGAACCCGCAGCAGTTTGCCCTGCAGTGACAGCGGAATCTCACCCACTTCGTCCAGGAACAGGGTACCGCCGTCGGCCAGCTCGAAACGCCCGACCCGGTCGTTCACCGCCCCGGTGAAGGCCCCTTTGGCATGGCCGAAGAACTCACTCTCGAACAGCTCTGCCGGAATGGCGGCGCAGTTAACCCGGATCATGGGCCTTTCGGAACGCTCGCTGACGTTGTGGATGGCCCGGGCGATCAGCTCCTTGCCGGTGCCGGATTCGCCGGTAACCAGCACATTGGCGCCGGTGGGCGCGACCAGGTCGATGCGCTGGATCATGGCCGCCACCGCCTCGCTACGCCCGACGATCTCATGCGCATTGTGCTCGGCGCTGATCTCCTCCTGGAGGTAGGCGTTCTCCATCTCCAGCCGGTGCTTGAGGTTTTCCACCTCTTCCAGCGCTTCCTTGAGGCTGTCCTCGGTACGGCGACGGTCAGTGATGTCACGGAATACCACCACCGCCCCCACCAGCTGGCCGTTGTCCACGATGGGCGTGCTGGTGTACTCCACCGGAAAGCCGGAGCCGTCCCGGCGCCAGAAAAAATCATCGCTGACCCGATGAACGGCCCCGTCGCAGAAGGCCTGGTAGATGGGGCAGCACTCGCGTTGGTGGGGCGTACCGTCCGAGTGGCTGTGGTGAATGGCCGTGTGCATGACCCGTCCGAGCAGTTCATCCCGGTGCCAGCCCAGCATGCGCTCGGCGGCGGAGTTGATGAAGGTGGTGCGCCCCTCGGCATCCACCCCGTAGATGCCTTCGCCCACAGCTTCCAGGATCAGCTGGTTCTCGCGCTCGATCTCCCGGAACAGGGTCTCCACGCGCTTCCAGTGAAGGAGGCCGCCCCGGTGATAGCTGTTGATCTCGTGGCGCTCCCGGCGCTCGCGCAGCAGGGTCAGATCCCGCAGCAGCATCAGCACACGGGGCTCCCCGGCTTCCGTCATGACGGAGAGCGACATCTCAAGTTCGATGACCCGCTCATCACGGGCGACGAGACTCAGATCCCGGCTCCAGGCCTGACCATGGGTCATGGCCTCGTCGGTGAGACTGACCAGCTGGGGAATCTGGCCTCCGAAAAGCGTGGTGACACGCAGAGACACCAGCTCCGCCACCGACCGCCCCAGCATCCGCGCAAGATGACTGTTGGCAGCCTCAACGGTATCGCGCACCGGATCCACCAGCAGGCCGGGCTCCGGCAGTGCTTCGATCCAGTCCAGACTTGTCTGCGGTGTGATGACAACGTTCATGGGGCCTCCCGCTGATGTTTTCCTTCCCCAATCAAACGCCGTGCCGGATCACGAATTTCCGTAGCCGGGAACTACGAGTTCCCGTGAATCACGAAATCACGTAGCACATTCCGCCAGACCGTTAAGTCAATAAGTTCCTGATTGAACAGCACATTCTGATTCAAAGGCAGATTGGCATGATCACTGCGACGGCAGAGATGAACCCCCAGCACAGGGGCTGCCGGGCGACTCCGGCAGTGCCCTTTTCCGGGGCACGCCAGACGCACCTGCACAACGCTGAAACAGGAGCAGCACCATGATGAACCACGAAACCATGACCGCGACCATCCTTACCGCCAAGAACGAGAAAGGCTACACCTGGGAGCAGCTGGCCGAGTCCATCGGCATGTCGCCCGTATGGACGGCTTCCTGCTGCTACGGCATGAACACCATGCTGGAGGATCAGGCCAAGGGGCTTTGCAAGACGCTCAATCTCGGTGACGACGTGGCACAAACCCTGCAGAGCTGCCCTCACAAGCACTGGGACAACGCCGTCCCGACCGACCCCCTCATCTATCGCATCTACGAAGCCTGCATGATCTACGGCGACAGCGTGAAAGACATCATTCACGAGAAGTTCGGCGACGGGATCATGAGCGCGATCGATTACAAAATGCACGTGGATCGGGTCGAGGATCCGAAGGGAGACCGGGTCGTGATCACCATGGATGGGAAATTCCTCCCCTTTAAGCGCTGGTAAGAATCGCAAGGCCGAAACACTTGGCCCTGAGCATTGCGCCTTGTTACTTACCCTGTTTCACAGAGGATCAAACCATGAGAACTTATCCTATGGCCCGCCAGAAGAGGTCTGCTCCTGCAAGGGTGTTGGCACTGTTAGCCGCCCTACCAGCGAGCCAGGCCGTAGCAGACCCGGTAACCGAGGCCATCAAAGATGGGGAAGTCTCGCTGAGTGCCCGCTATCGTTATGAATTCGTGAACCAGGACAGCGTCCCCAATGACGCTCATGCCTCCACATTAAAAACCAAACTTGGCTATCGCACTGGCAGCGTCAGTGGCTTCAGCGGGTTTCTGCAGGCTGAAAGTGTTACCGCTGTCGGCTCCGAGAATTTCTCCAGCCCAACAAACGGTGTTCCCTCACCCTCGAGTACGTCCCCCAACCGACACCCCGTTGTAGCGGATCCTACCGAAACGGAAATCAACCAGGCCTATATCCGCTACCAGGGTCTGGCGGACACGGACATCAAGTACGGTCGACAGCTCTTTACCCTGGATAATCACCGCTTCATTGGACATGTCGCCTGGCGCCAGAATGAGCAGACCTATGACGCGGCCACGGTAGTGAATCAGTCGCTTGAGGATACGACCCTGACGGCGGGCTACATCTACAACGTCAATCGGCTTGTATCTGGAGCCGCCGGTCCGCGTGGCGATGACGCCATGCAAACCGGTGTCTTCAACGCACGCTATGACGGCCTTGCGGCCGGGTCTCTCACGGCTTACAGCTACCTGCTGGATTATGACAATCTGGATACCGCCTCCACCAGCAGTTACGGCCTCCGCTTCACAGGCGACACCGAGGTGAGTGACAGCGTCAAGGCGCTCTATACGCTCGAATATGCGCAGCAATCCGACTATGCCGACAACCCAGACAGCTTCGAGGTGGATTACTACAAGGTTGAAGGTGGGGTTTCAGCATCGGGTGTTACTTTCAAGCTCGGTCAGGAAACGCTTGGCTCCGACGGTGGGACCGCTTCGTTCCAGACGCCGCTGGCGACCCTCCACGCCATGAACGGCTGGACGGACAAGTTCCTCAGCACGCCGGAAAACGGCCTGGTCGATAGCTATGCATCGATTGGAACCAAAGTGGGCGGCATCAAGCTGATGGGCATCCACCACCAGTTTGAAAGCGATACCGCCAGTCAGGACTATGGCACGGAAACCGGCGTTCTGGCGGTTAAGCCACTGACGGAGACCTACACACTAGGCTTCAAGGCCGCCCGCTACAGCTCAGATGATTTCAGCGTGGACACGGACAAGGCCTGGCTCTGGGTCAGCGCCAATTTCTGAAGTGCGGTAAACAAGGGTGGCGTCTTCGAGCGCCACCCGTCTATCGTTTTGCCGAGGCTTATGATGACTTCCAAAAACCATTGGGAAACCGTTTACGGAAACCGTTCAGATCCGGAAACCAGCTGGTTTCAGGAGCATGCTACCCAGTCACTGCAACTGATCCATACTGTCCAGCCTCCCCTGAGCGCCTCGATCATTGATATCGGCGGCGGCACCTCACCATTGGTCCATGATCTGATTGAGGCGGGCTATACAAACCTGTCACTGCTGGACTTATCAGGGAAAGCGCTCACTCGGGCCCAGGCAAAACTGAAGGACAGGGATCCCGGCATTACTTGGTGGGAAGGCGACATCACCGAAGCTGCACTGCCGCCCGATGGTTACGATCTCTGGCACGACCGCGCCGTCTTTCACTTCCTGACCCATCCCAGCGATCGCCGCCAATACACCGATGCAGCAAGCAAGGCCATTAAACCGGGGGGACACCTCATCGTTGCGACCTTCGCGGATGATGGGCCCACCGAGTGCAGCGGTCTGCCGACCTGTCGTTACAATCCGGCAGCGCTAGAGGCGGAATTCGCGGACACATTCGAGTGTCTCCAGTGCCAGAAGGAGAACCACCGGACACCGAATGGCGTCGAGCAACCCTTTGTCTACTGCCTTTTCCGAAGGAAGGGATAACGCCTTTATTTCAAGCCGAACTTTTCCAGCCTGTAGTGCAACTGTCGCGCACTGAGACCGAGCTCTCTGGCTGCCTGCGTCTTATTGCCACGACAGCGTTGAAGCACCTCTTGAAGCTCCTGCGGATCCGACTCCGCCACCCGTTGATAGGGTCGGCCAGTGGAAGGGTATGCGCTCATCTCCCTAACGCCGATTCCATGCGGATTCGAATCTACCTGCTCCGTTTCCTCACCAACAGTCGACTCCTCCCGCAGTATGTGTTCTATGTCGCTGGCTTCAATCACACTGCTACGCGTCGTGAGCACCGCTCGCTCCATGACGTTTTCAAGCTGACGGATATTCCCGTGCCACGGGAAACTCTCCAGGCGTGACTGCACCCCTGGTCCCAGAGTCAGGTTGCGCCTGTGGCGATGAGTAAAAGTGTGAAGAAAATGCCGAGCCAGAAGAGCAACATCACCGGCACGCTCGCGTAGGGGCGGCAGCCGCAACGGTATTACATTGAGACGGTAATAGAGATCCAGTCGGAAAGTACCCTGGTTAACACCCTGTTGAAGATCCTTGTGAGAGGCCGTGATAACACGGATATCCACATGGATGTCCTGATTACCGCCGATGCGTTGTACGCAGCGTTCCTGAAGCAGCCGCAAAAGCTTGGACTGCAGATCAAGACTCATATCGCCGATTTCATCCAGGAAGAGAGTGCCACCATCAGCGGCCTCCGCCTTTCCCTGGCGACTACGGACGGCCCCTGTGAAAGCGCCCTTTTCATGGCCAAACAGCTCTGCTTCCAGAAGCTGCTCCGGGATGGCAGCACAGTTGATGCAGACGAAGGGCTTACCCACCCTGGGACTGTATTCATGAATCATACGAGCAAATTTTTCCTTGCCCGTGCCGGACTCTCCCCGGAGCATTACAGTGGCATCACTAGCCGCAACTTGCGTCGCTTCTTCCAGGGCTTCAAGCAGGACGGGACTCTCCCCAAGGATACCGTGCTTGAAGCTCTGTCGTTCCAAAGCCGACCGCAGGGCTTCGTTCTGCTGTTCCAGATGTTGCGTGCGCTGGTGGATAAGAGTCCCAATTCTCAGAGTCTGGCCAATCATGGCTGCTACGATACGCAGAAGATGAATATCGGCCTGGAAGGCGCGCGGCCGGTTGCGGATACGGTGGCATCCAAGGACTCCAGCGGGCTGATCATCCAGCATAATGGGAACAGCAACGAAGGACACCACTTCAGAGGGCAAAGTGGCGCGCTCCACGGCCCTGAACCGAAACTCCGGCTCACGGTCGATGTCTTCAACCACACAGACACGCCCTGTCTGCATAACGTAGCCCGTGATGCCTTCACCGAGATTATAGACTCCCTGTTCCCTTTCCCGGTCACGGAGTCCGTAGGCATATTGGATACTGAGCTTGCTGCCGGTATTGTCCGGCAATACAACCCGCCCCCGATTCAGCCCAGCCAGTTGCGATAGCAGTCGCAGCACGGCAGGTATGGTTATAGAAGCTTCCAGAGAGCGACCAAGGAGATCGGCCGCTTCAGACAGGATGAGGGCATCCTGGTCCGGGTCATTGCCAATCGGCTGATCGATTTCCATCGGAGCCTCACTGCTTAAAAAATGGAGCGGAGAATGCAGATGCAAACTCCGCTCCATCCTAAAGCAGGATCAATTGCCGGATCCCTGCCGGAGTATTGCTGACTTCGCTGCCCTTTCCCAGTGCAACTGGCTCCAGTATGGCGCACCGGCAAATGATCTGCTCAGGTTCCCTGCCACCCAACGTAGCGGATCAATGCAACCACAATTGCATCTAACACATAACCTATAACACCGATTACCAAAACCAGTGCCGCCAGCAGATCATAGGCAAGAATGTCGCGAGCATCGTTGATCGCATACCCAAGACCGCTGGTTACGCCGAGGTACTCCGCCGGCACCAGCACCACCCACGCAATCCCCAGCGCAAGCCGGAATCCCGCAAGAATATCCGGTGCCACAGCAGGAATAACGAGCCGCCTCAGACTGGCCAGGGGGGAAGCCCCAAAGTTGCGCGCCACCTTGAAGTACATCGGGTCAATCCGTTGTACCGCGAAAGCCGTCGAGAAGAGAATCGGCCAGACCGACGCCATGAACAGCAGGAACACGATGGCTCCATCCCAGGTCTCGAACGCCAGCACGGCGATGGGCATCCATGCCAGGGGGCTGACCATGCGAAGCAGCTGGAATGGAAAACTGGTGATCTTCTGCATCACGGGCAGTGAACCCACCAGTATGCCAACGGGTACCGCCACCAGCGTGGCCCAGAACAACCCCTGCCCGATGCGGCTCAGGCTGGGATGCACTGTATCCCACAGGGTCCCCGACCATAGAAGCTCCCATGCCCGTGGCAGCGCGCTCTCGGGCGCGAAGGCCGAGAACGCCTGGGTGGAGGGATTGCTGGCGATCAGGTATCCCCCGAGCCACCAGAAGCCCAGCAGGATCGCCAGACCCAGAAGGGGATAGCCCAGGTTCTCGCTGATCCGGCGCGCGTAATGGCCAATCTCGACGCCACCAGCGGTGGCCGGAGTCGTTGTGGTTGCCGTCATACCTTGATCACCTCTTCACGCTCCCAGGGGTTGGCCGAGTCCATGCCCGGCAGGTGTGCGTCCGGGTATTTCTCCAGCGCTTTCTTGACGAACCGGTCATCCACCAGGTCCCTTGCCACGAAGTCGGGATCGAGACCCTTGAGGAAGGTCGTATCACCACTAACGAGGGTCTGGTTCATGGACTTGACCAGTTGCCGGGTTGCGGACGGATAGGGATAGGGCGAAAAGTCGATACGGCCCGTGCTCCAGTCCTCGTGCCGGATTGCATCCGGAGAGGCATAGTCATCGGGGTCGTAATGCGTCATCGCCTTGACCACGACATCTTCCGGCATGGGCAGGTAACCCTTGCCATCCCGGGACAGCATGCGCGCCGTCGCTTCCTTGTTGGTCTGGGCATAGAGCTCCGCGCGCACCAGCGCGTTCATCACCTTCTGGGTCCATTCCGGCTTGGCCTCGACGTCATTCTCGTTCATGCAAAGCACACAGCAGGGATGGTTCTTCCAGATATCGCCGGTGAAGCGGAGCAGGCGGCCATTCGCGAGATTCTCTCCGGCGGCATTGAACGGCTCAGCCACGGTGTAACCATCAATCTGGCCGCCAGCCAGTGCCGGGGCCATGTCCGGTGGCGGCAGGATCAACAGGTTCACCTGGTTGTCGCCCAGCGGCGCGCTCTGCTCCTGGATGACCGGCTCGAGTCCGGCCTGGCGCAGGGCCATCTGGAGCAGCGTATTGTGGACCGAGTACCAGTAGGGCACCGCGATCTGACTACCACCGAGATCACTGAAGTTTTCGGCGGAGCTGCTGCCGCTCATCAGTAGGGCAGAACCGTTGATGTGGGCCCAGGCCATGAGCTTGACCGGGAAGTCGTTGTTGTAGCGCATCCAGATCGGGATGGGATTGAGTAGATGGACGAGATTGAAGCGGCCACTGGTGAAGCCTTCCACCAGGGGTGACCAGCCACGGATCAGCTCCGGCTCCGCGACATCCAGACCTTCCTCCTCGAAGTAGCCGTTCGCATGCGCGACCAGCAGTGGCGTGGCGTCCGTAATCGGCAGATAGCCAATCCGGACGACGCCATCACTGGCCATCGCCTGGCGCATCATCCCAGCGGTGCCCAGGGTAGCCGCAAGACCACCAGCAGCCAGGGAGTCCAGCATGAAACGCCGCCGTCCCTTATCGAGGGTGTATTCGTTGTCCAGGCTCTCGTCGTGATTGCAGTTGCATTTAACCATGAGCGATCTCCTTAGGATCTGGGGTCTGTGGCGTGTGACCGGTAGTTTCGGAGTTATCCGGGGTCTCAACCGACGCACGGAAGCGATCCATGAGATCCTCGCGGATTTCGGTGAATGCCGGATGCATTGGGTTTCGCGGAAACGACAGGTCAATATCCATAATGCTGCGGAAGGTGCCAGGGTTGCGTCCCATCACGACGACCCGTTCGCCCATGTTCAGGGCTTCATCAATGTCATGGGTTACCAGCACCAGGGTGATGCCCTTGTCGCGTGCAATTGAACTGACTTCCAGTTGCAGATTCCGACGCGTAAAAGCATCCAGCGCCGAAAAGGGCTCATCCAGCAGAATCATCTGCGGTTCCACCGCCAGGGACCGCGCCAGAGCGACACGCTGCTGCTGGCCGCCAGACAGGTCCTGGATGCGGGCCTCAGAGCGATCCCTGAGTCCGACAAGCTCCAGCATTTCGTCGACCCGTCCTTTCAGGTTCTGCGTCTGACCGGTGAACTGTAGCCCCAGGGCCACATTCTGTCTGACATTGAGCCAGGGATAGAGGCCGGGCCTCTGGAACATCATGTTCCACTCGGGATGAGCCCGAGAGACCTGTCTCCCATTGATCTTGACGCAGCCCTCACTGGGTATCAGCAATCCCGCCAGCATGTGCAGCAGGGTGGACTTGCCACAGCCACTT